>Ga0334892_1000367_pt1 | contig 59409 bp, 53 predicted proteins | sample GraSluR3_MG_4_FD_207213 | JGI IMG/M metagenome (GOLD analysis project Ga0334892, IMG submission 207213) | Sludge microbial communities from methane-producing bioreactor in Wageningen University, Netherlands - Granular Sludge_15_04-R3 | ecosystem: Engineered > Bioreactor > Anaerobic >...
TCAACAGCGCCGCCCTCGTCGCCGACGGCCTCCACGCCCGGGCCGACGGCCTGACGAGCCTCGCGGTCCTCTTCGGAGCCGTCGGCGTCTGGGCCGGATACCCCAGGGCCGACCCCCTGGTGGGGCTTATCATCACCGTCGTCATCCTTCATATCGGGTGGAGATCGGGGCGGATGGTCCTGACGAGGCTCGTCGACGGCGTCGACCCCGAGGTCGTCGATGGGGTGAGGGCGGCCGCCGGATCCGCCCCCGGCGTCGAGGAGGTATCTGGGGTGAAGGTGAGGTGGCTGGGCCACCGCCTCCGGGCCGAGATCGATGTGATCGTCGATCCGGATCTGACCGTCGAGGAGGGGCACAAGATCGCGAAGGAGGTGGGCCACCAGCTCCTGAGAAGCCTCCCATACCTATCGGAGGCGACGGTCCACGTCGACCCGCCCGGGGCCCCCGGAGAGGCTTACCATCGGAATCACCATGGGGATGACCATCAGGATGACCATCGGGATGAAGGCGGCCCGACGGGCCGAAGAGTCCGCCGTCCTTGACCGTCCGGCCGAAGATCTCAGGAAATTGATAATTACCATCGGGTACAAAGACCATGGTTATGACCGAAGAGATCTCTTTTGGAAACGATCTGGCCTGGACCGGGGACGCCAGGGGCGAGATCGCCTTTCCCTCCCGTCATAAGATCGAGGTCGCCCTCCCGGCGCAGTTCGGCGGAGTCGAGGGGTTCCCCTCCCCCGAGGACCTCTTTGTGGCGGCAGCCAACGGATGCGTCCTCACCACCACCCTCGCCGTGGCGAAGAAGCATAAGGTCGCCCTCCGGTCTTACAGGTCGGAGGCTGTCGGAGTTCTGGAGAGTCTGGGGGACGGGAGGGAGGTGACCAGAATCGATATCAACGTCAAAATCGCCGCCGACGCAGATCCGCAGGCTCTGGAGGAGATCTTCGCAGAGGTGGCGAGGAGGGCGCCGGTGATAAGGTCGATGACCAGCTCTGTGAGCATCGATTTTGAGGTGGTGGACGGATGAGGACGATGCTGCTGATCCCCGCCGACTCGGCGCTTTCGGCGGCGATGGTGGGGTACGCTCTCCAGTCCGACGAGGCGGCGGCGACCCTGGACCGGCGACCTCCTCGCCGGCCTTTCTCTCTTTTGCCCCGGAGTTTGGCCCAGATCGGGCATGAGATCAAGATCAGGATTTCAGCTCAGGCTCTGATGAACATCTCGATTCAGATCCCGATCCCGACCCCGATCTAGACGCAGATCCCGGTCCCGATTCAGATCCCGGCTGAGATCCCGGGACGCCCCCCGGCCCCTCAGCCTTCCCTCTGGCCTTCACCTCTGTCTCGGGGTAGGTGCATCTCATACGGGGGATGAACCTGGGCACCCTATCCCGGTAGTCGAGGTAGGCGGCCCCGAACTCATCGGCGAGCATCCTCTCCTCGTGGATCGATCCGAGGATGAAGTAGACGGTGGCGATGATGTAGAGGACCAGGAGGTTAGCGGTCATGACGGGGGTGAGCCAGAGGAATACGAGGGCGAAGAGGAAGAGGGGGTTTCTCGTCCTGCAGTATATCCCTCGTACGATCAGCTGGCCGTCCCCCTCACCGGAGCCGGGCCTGATCCCCAGGAAATGGAGGGGGCCCGCTTCGAGGAGGGTCTTTGCGAGGCCGAAGGCGGCGGCCGCCTGGACCGCCACCATCCCCCACCGCCAGGGGGCGGGGACGGAGTAGAGGACCTCGCCGGGGAAGAGGTAGAATAGGTAGATCAGGGGGAGGAGGGTCGCTGCGGCGATGATGGTAAAGATGAGCCGGTACCACCGCATCCCTCCAGGGCCGAAGGCCCGGCGAGCCCTCCGTTTCGCCCAGGTGCCCGCGAGGAGGCTGTGGAGGAGGGCGTATGCGACGAGGTAGAAGGAGAGGATTAGGGTGGAGATCGTGAACATGGGATATGCCTCTCTGCCACCTATCCCATCACCCTTCGGGGCGGAGCCTTCCCCGCCAGGGGACCATCCGCGGTACACGCCGCTTATAGGTCCGGTACTCGTCCCCGAACTGGGCGAGGAGCCTCCTCTCCCAGTGGAGGGACCCCAGGTAGAGGTAGACGGTGACGGCGGCGTATAGGATCAGGATGTTCGTCGTCATGAAGGGGGTCAGCCAGATGATCAGAAAGCCCGATAGGAGGAACGGATCTCTAACCCACCGGTATACCCCCCGGGGGGCCAGGGGCTTCGCTTCGTCGGCCCCGGCCCCCGAAAGCTGTAGCGGCACCTTGAACCGGTGGGGGGCGTCGACGAAGGCCCTGATGGAGAGGAGCCCCGCCAGGACCTGACATCCGACCATCGCCCACCGCCAGGGTGAGGGGACGATGTAGAGGACCTTGCCGGGGAAGAGGTAGACGAGGTAGACCAGGGGCGCGATCATCACGAAGGCAAAGGCCGAGAAGATCGCCGGATACCACGGGTCCATCCGGCTTCCCAGGATCTTTGCGGCCCTTCTTTTGAAGGGGAGGCTGGCCATGAGGCTGTGGACGGCGGCGAAGCAGGCGAGGTAGACGACCAGGATGAGGGCGCTCTCTACGGGGGACATCGGGGGTTTATTTTGTCGGGATGGTATTTGGGGTTGGTGATGGGGCGGCGCCACCTCCCCCCCCCGCTCCCGCTCCCGGCTAGATCCAGGCGAGGTAGATGACGATGTTCACCACCAGCGGCACGAACCCCAGCACGAGAAACAGGTGGGCGCGCTGGAGCTTCCGGTGCTTGTAGCCGACGATCTCCCCGTACATGGAGCGGGCGAGGTCCGGGGAGGAGAGGTTCGTCCTGTAGCTCTCGGGCTTGAAGACCCGGACGGCGAAGCCTAGGCTGGCGAGCCAGAGGACGATGGGCATGACGAAGAGGAGGACGAGAGCCCATCGGATTTCGCCCTCCACCGCCAGGCTCCCCTTCAGGTCGCTGAAGGATATGGCGGCGAAGTAGATCGCCTGGAGGAGGCTGGTGACCGATATCAGCTGCTTTGCCGCCTCCTCCAGAGCTGCGACCGAGCCCTTCGCCGCGGACCGGGCCGTCTCCAGCCAGAACCGGTCGAGCTTCGTCAGAGAACCGCCCCGGACCGGCTCATTGCCGCCTTCGCTCATCATCCAAACCTCCTCACAACATTCTCTTTCTTCACCCGCGACAGCCAGATCTTGTTCTCGGTCCCGCAGTACGGGCACTCGGCGACGAAGGAGACGGCGCCCTCCTCGCCCGGCTCGGCGAGGTCGCCTCCGCCCTCGACGGAGGCACCCTCATCCCAGGAGAAGACGCCGTCGGGGGCGGTGCAGTTTGCATTAACGCATGAGATCCGGATCATGATAGGCTCTCCATCAAATCGTTCTCATCTCAACCAAGCCCCAGCCATCTTTTTATCCTTCCAGAGGATGAGGGCTTATCTTACGCCTTCTGCTCCAGACGTTCTCGAACCTGCTGAGCCTGGGTTGCCGTTGGGCTTCCAAGCTCCAGGAATAGCTTTTCAGCCATCCGGATCAGATCCAGCGCTTGGCTCAGGTTTCCCTCTTCTTCCTCCAGAAGGGATGACTGGGCCAACGTAATGGCGACCCCGGCCTTGTCCCCCAGCTCTTGGGCTATCTTCAGGCTCTCGCCGTAGAGGCGGCGGGCCTCTGCGATGTCGCCCGTATCCTGAGCGAGCCTCCCCAGCTGGTGGAGCGATTTTGCGACGCCTGCCTTGTCCCCCAGCTCTTGGGCTATCTTCAGGCTCTCGCCGTAGAGGCGGCGGGCCTCTGCGATGTCGCCCGTATCCTGAGCGAGCATACCCAGCTGGTGGAGCGATATTGCGACGCCGGCCTTGTCCCCCAGCTCTTGTTTGATCTTCAGGCTCTCGCTGTAGAGGCGGCGGGCCTCAATGAGGTCGCCCGTATTCTGAGCGAGGATCCCCAGCTGGTGGAGCGATCTTGCGACGCCGGCCTTGTCCCCCAGATTTTCGCAGGCTTTCATCGCCTGTTTCAGCCTGATCTTATCTTCGCTCCAGTAACCCCTGGTCGTCAGATAAAAATCGGTGGACGATACCAAGCTTCTCACCATCTCCCACTCTTCCTCGGCATAAGCCCAGTCCATCCCGGTGAGGATGTTCTCGTGCTCGGCCTGGAGCAGATCGTAATTATCTTCGAACACAGATGCGTAAGCCAGAAAGAGGTTGGCGGCCCTTCTCCGGTGGATATTCATCGCCTTTTCGCCCGCCTTCCCTGAGGCGTACTGGCGCATCAGTGGGTGCAATCGATAGCGCTGCCATGTGACCTCATCTCCCGAATCGTCAAAGGCTGTCATGGACACCGTGTCCACGAAGGACTTTCGGACGAGCTCCGTCAGGTCGTCCCGCCACTGAGGAAGGGCGTCATCCCACACGAAATCTGGATGGGTGTAGGCGAGTCTGATAACCTCCTCGGTCGCGGAGCTGGCGAAGGCCGCCAGCCGGTGGAGGAGCTCCTTCTCGCTCTCGGTGAGGGTGTCGTAGGAGAAGTCGAACCGCGTGGAGACTTCTTTGTGGGGAGCGGCGAGTACCCTCTGGCAGATAGTCGCAAGAGGATCGCTCCCTGCCATCGCCGCCGCCACCTTAATCGCCAGGGGGTGACCGTCCAGGTGCCTCGATATAACCTCCAACGCCTCCAAATCCGAGGAGGTCAGCCTCTCGCCCCATCCGGGTCTCCGCCGTCTCGCCTCGACGACGAAGAGCCTCGTCGCCTCGGAGGGCTCCATCTCGTCGATGTCGATGTGGGCGCCCTCCCGCTCCAGCGCCTCCCTCGATGTGACCAAAGCCGCGCTCGGCCTCGGTATCCCTTCCAGGAACCGAAAGACGGCGGGATCCTTTATCGTCTCAGCATTGTCGACGACGATGAGGCTAGCCGTCCTGAGATCTCGAAGGTATCCGAGGACCACGTCCCGTTTCGCGTCCACCGGCAGAGTTCTAAATTCATAGCCGAAGACGTTTACGAAGCCGTCGAGAAGCTCGTTCAACCCCAGGTTTTCTATGTCGGCTCCGCTCCTCCAGAAGACGCCGCCGGGATATCGCCACGCGAGCCTCCGGGCCGCTTCGGCCCCCAGGACCGACTTGCCGATCCCGCCCTGGCCGGTGAGGACGACGAGCCTCTCGCCCGCGAGGAGGGCGCGGACCGTCCGGGCGAGGAGCCCCTTTCTGCCCCGGGGCGGATCTCCCCGGATGAACTCTCCGACGAAGTCGTATTCGGGAACGCCGAAGATCCTTTCCCTCTCGACGACTACCTCGCCCCGCATCGGTCGGTCGACGATCCGGGCGCCGGTCCCATCGCCCTCCAGGACCGGAATATCAGGGGCCGGCGTTCCAAGCTCGCTTTTCGGAAGTTTCGATATGGAAGAAACCGCCTGACGGAAGGCCTCGCTGATCTCCAGGCCCGCGCCCAAGAAGGCGTATAATGGCCGGGAGAGGGCCACCGTCAGCTCCACAGGGACCGGCTCCTTCATTCCCAGAACGGCGGGGACCCCCTCCCGCGTCAGGACCGCGAGGAGGCTCGCGTCTCCACCTTTCGCCGACTCGCAGGCGGAGAGGATGACGAGCTTTGTGGGACGTCCGGGGACGGCGTTTATCATCCTCGCCAGATCCTCGGCGGCGAGGGAGTCCACCGTCCCGTCTTCCCCCTCGAAGGCGAGGTATCCCCCGGCCTCTTCATCTTCCAGGACGGCGTTACATCGGTCGCATTTATTGCTCTCGGGAGGGTTGAGGCCGGAGCAGCTCGGGCATCTGCGCCCAAAGCTGCCGTGGCCGTCGAAGTGGACGACGTCGTAGCGGTCAAGAATCTTGGTCCGAAGCTCCTCGATCGTCGGGGGCCTCAAAAAATCCAGGCGGGCCGGGGTCTTAACGGCGGAGAGGCCGCTATAGAGCGCCCACTGGTCGGCGATATTCGGAAGCTCGCTCTCATCCAGGGGGCGGGATATGATCACAAGGACGCGGAAGGGCGGCTCTTCCGTCGATGGCTGGTCGGGGGGCGGTGGGGTGGCCAAGGTCGTTCACCTGTCTACATTTCAGAGGAGCGGTCAGAGGTCTCTCAGCCTCTACTTGCTAAATATAAACTTCCTTCGGCATTCTCCGGGAGGGGATCATTCCCCACGCTGCAACCCCTCCGCCGCCCGCCTCGTATGCTCCAGGAAGATCTCCACCACCCGGGGGTTCTCCCCCATCCCCCGCAGGTTGAGGTCGACCTCGTAGCCCGCCTCCTCAAAGGACCTCTTCCACGATCCGGGGTCGTCCCCGGCTATGTCTTTTGCGGCGTGGCCTCCGGCGACGAGGAGGAAGGGAACGAGCCTCACCCTCCTGACGCCGGCCGCCTTCACCTCATCCAGCGCCTCCTCCAGCCCCGGAAAGCCGTCGATCGTCCCGAGAAATACGTTCCTGTGATCCCGCTGCAGGACCCGAGCCATCCGGGCGTAGGCGGCGTCGGCGGGGTGGGCGGTCCCGTGGCCGACGAGGACGACGGCCGTCTCCTCCGGATCTCGCGGCGATTCCGCCACCCCCCCCCCGACGGTGACTCGGTCGAACTCCGGGGCTAGGGCCTTTGAGACCGCATCGTAGTCCGGCCCCGACGCGATGAGGGGCATCCCCGAAGCGAGCCTCCTGAAGCCGAACTTTCCCCGGACGGTCCCGAGGGCTGAAACGAGGGCCGCAGCCTCGTGAAACTCCGAGCCGGGGGCGACGTGCAGCGACTGGACGACGACTTCTTCGTGGCCGGCGTCGTGGAGCTCTGCGAGGGCCGTCAGGGGGCTTTCGACCGCCGTCCCCTCGGTCCCGGCGAGCCGTCGCCGGATGAACCCGGCGGTGAAGGCGATCTCAACGGCCGGGGCTTCGAACTCCCGTCTGTATACGGCTCTTATCTTCTCGTAGGTCTTCCTCGCCTCGAAGTCGAGGCTCCCATAGGCCACCAGGACGATGGCCGGCGGTTCATCGGCAGACAAATCTTCACTCCTCCTCCTCCCTTTCTTTTCCTTTATTTCCCTTTCTTCGATATTGACGGGGCGGTTCTCCCTCCGATCTCTCAAACCCGCCCCTCAGATCCCCTTCCTCCTGAGGATCCGGTCCTCCTCCCGGAGCCGCTCCTCCTCCTCCTCCCTCTTCCTCTCGCCCCAGATGAGGATGGCGGCTCCGGCGGCGATCGATCCGAAGAGGGCGGCGATGGCGATGACGATCTTCGACGCGATACCCCCGAAGAGGCCGGTCCCGACGGCCAGGACCACCTGCGGCCCCTCCCTACCCTGAGGGTACGATGCCGTCATCCTGTAGACGGCGGGATGGTCGATCTCGAAGGCGGCGATCGACCTGCCCGACCGGCCGGCGATGGCCAGATAACGCCGATCAAAAGGTGGAGGAGATACCGCCGATACCGCCGATACCGCCGATACCGATGATACCGATGATACCGATGATACCGATGATACCGATGATACCGATAATACCGATGATACCGATGATACCGATGATACCGATGATACCGATGATACCGATGATCCTGCCAATATTTTATCTCCACCATCAGCCGACGAAGCCGTACCGCCTGTACCCGTCAGCGTCGATCCGGAGGAGGGCGAACTCCCCCGCCGGGGGGATGACGCTCTCCAGCCTGTCTCCCCGGTGAAGGAGTTCGTAATCCGCCAGATCTATCTCGACCCTTTCGTCCAGCTTTTTGAGGACGGAGCCTCTGGCCACCGATCCGATTCCCTCTTCGACCGTCCCGGAGAAGAAGGCGGCAGAGCAGCCGCTCCCGTAGGAGCCCAGGCCGATCCGGGCCCCCGGCGTGAGGAGGTCCTGCGCGAGGAGGCTCGCAAGGCCCAGGTAGATAGATCCGGTGTAGATGTTTCCGACGACAGTGGATATGAGGGTCGAGGGTTTGACCTTCTTTACGTAGGCCTCCTGAAACTTTGCCGACTTCGAGAACCTCCTCTGGTAATCGGCCTCGTCCTTCGCCTCCGCCTTCGCCTCCACCGTCGCCCCTTCCCCGCCTCCCGGCTCTCCAGGCTCGGCCCCGATCTCCTCCTCCACCTCCCGCCACCGGGGGAGGCTGCGCCATTCCTGGTGGAACAATGAGGCGGCAGCGTACTCTGCCATCCGGGGGTAGGGGATGTGAAAGATTATCCTGTCGAGGTGGTCTGTGACGCACTCCCCGTCCCCGAGGCGGACGATACCTCGGGATAGAGCCCTCCTCTGGTAGGAGCCGAAGGCACCCTCCATCGCAGCCAGGTAGCATTGATTGCTGTACTTGCCGTTCACCACGGCGCACTTCATCCCGACGGGACGGAAGAAGTCGTTCTCGTCCCTGGTATAGACCCCCATGACGGTGTCGAGGGCGAGGATCCTCGGATTCCTGTCGACGAGGAGGGCGACGGACCCCGCCCCCTGGGTGTACTCGCCGGGGGAGCCTATCTCATAACGGGCGACGTCCGTCGCCACCACGATCCCGACCCTCCCCCGCCGGCCCGGGCCGTTGCTGCCGCTGTTGCCTTCGTCCCATCCTCCATCGTCCCCTGCCTTCAGCCAGCAAGCGACGCTCTCCTGGGCGAAGGTGGCGCCTATGCACGCCGACTTGAACTCCACGGTCGAGCACTCCGTGAAGGTCCCCGTACCGTAGACCCGCTCCAGCATCCCGATGACGTATGTGCCGATCGCCTTCGCCTCGTCGACCCCAGACTCGGTCCCGATGTATATCCTCCCGACATCCTCGGGCAGAAGGTCGTTATTTCTCATCAGATCCAGGGTCGAGGTGGCGGCGAAGGTGGCGGCGTCTTCGTGGGCGTCGGGGACGGCCATCTTCTCGACCCCGATCCCCCGGGATAGCTTCGCCGGCTCGATCCCCCTCGCCCGGGCGAACTCGCCGGTGGTGGATAAAAATAGCCTCGGGACCGCAACTGCGATGTCGTCGATCCCTACTTTATCTGGAGTTTGGGTCATGATCATCTCCTCTGGTGAACTTGCGGGCTGGACGGTTCGAACCGATCGTATTTATTTTGTGGGGTTTGGGCGGCCTGCGAGACCTATATATCCGATCGGGTGGTGGTATCCTCCGAGGCGTCAGCGGTGATGGAAGAGATCGAGCAGCTGGTGGAGAGGTTTGAGAGGCTGAAAGAGGGGGAGCGGTCGGAGGTGGCCTCGATATTAGAGAGGTATGCCGAGGGCGAGATCGGTTTGGAAGAGGTCCACTACACCCTTCTGGACGACGGTCTGATTCCGATGCCCTCGAGGTGCACCATGTACCACAAGCCGAAGCATAACCCCGATGCTGAGGATGCTCTCAGGTCTCTCATAAGAGAGAAGATCCAGGGCCGTTGACGGACAGCCTTTGGTCTTGCTCAAAAGCCGACCCTTCATTTTTTCACCACCGTCTCTTCGACGGGGGCATTCTTCTTCGACGGACTCTCTCGTTTTCTGGATGTTTTAAATAGAATCCGATCCATACCCTATGATGAAGTTGCTCTGAGGAGATGAGATGGCCCCGGAAGTTGAGAAGATCCCCAGCATGGAAAAGAAGGAGTACGACCGGCTGATCGAGGAGGAGCACGTATGCAGGATAGCCTTCAAGGGGGATAAATACCCCTACGTGGCCCCTTTCGTATACGTCTTCGACGGCCGGTTCATGTACTTCCTCTCGACGAAGTACGGCAAGAAGATCGAGTTCTTCCGAAAAGATCCCCACGTATCTGTGGAGGTGGAGAGGTACGCCCCGGACCTTTCCAGCTACATGTTCGTCACCCTGCGGGGCCGCCTCGATGAGGTCAGGGACTCCGAGGAGAAGAGGCGTGTCAGGGTGGGGTTCGTCGACCTGATCAGGAATAAGAACCTATCCCGAAACGTCCTCCTCGCCCTCGGCCACTCCCCTGCCGACCCCCTGGACTCCATAGTCGAGGAGGAGCGTTCCCTCATCTGGAAGCTCGTCGACGTCGAGAAGATCGTGGGGCTCAAGGGAGGCGAGGGGTCTTGACCAGATAGCCTCTGGATGACCTCTTTCTTCGGCCACCCTCATCTCACCCACCATGGGTGTCGCCAGATTCCTCGTTGCAGTACGAATGGCGGCTATACTTGAGTCGGAAAAGATTTATATATAAGATGGCCGGAAGTCCCTTTCTGACTCGTCGGCCAGAACTGGGCGGAAGATCCACCCGGACCCAGGACGAATTAAAATAACCAAGAGGCATTTTATGAATCTCAGACGGCCAAACGCCAACGAAGCGATCGGGACCTTCAACCGGTCGAGAGATGTCGCTCCGATGTCCGGGATCTGCACCCGGTGTGTCGACGGCTGCAGGGGCGGTTGTGATATCTGGTTATCCTCTTTCAGGGGCAGGGAGGTCCTTTATCCCGGCCCCTTCGGCGAGATAACCGCCGGAGCGGGGAAGGACTACCCCCTCGACTATTCTCATCTGAACATCCAGGGCTACGCCGTCGGCGCCAAGGGCCTCCCCGAAGGGGTCGAGGGAAACTCCGACACCGCCGTATTCTCCGAGGTGGACACTGAGACAGAGTACGGATGGGAGAGAAAGGTGAAGATGAAGGTGCCGATCTTCACCGGCGCCCTGGGGTCCACCGATATTGCCGGTGCCAACTGGGAGCACTTCGCCATCGGCGCCGCCATATCCGGGATCACCCTCGTATGCGGCGAGAACGTCTGCGGCGTCGATCCGGATCTGGTTCTGGACAGCAGGGGAAAAGTCGTCAGGTCTCCGGAGATGGACCGAAGGATCGAGACCTACAGGCAGTTCCATGAGGGGTACGGCGAGATCCTCGTCCAGATGAACGTCGAGGACACTCGCCTTGGAACCGCCGAGTACGTCTCCATGAAGCATGAGCTCGACACCCTGGAGCTGAAGTGGGGGCAGGGGGCAAAGTGCATCGGTGGGGAGATCAAGGTTCGGTCCCTCGAACGGGCCCTGGAGCTGCAGAACAGAGGCTACATAGTGAGGCCCGACCCCTCCAGAAAGGACGTTCAGGCGGCCTTCCAGGACGGCTCCATCAAGGAGTTTGAGAGGCACTCTCGCCTCGGATTTGTAACAAGAGAGGGCTTCCTCGAAGAGGTGGACCGGCTCAGGGATCTGGGGTTCAAGAGGGTCACCCTCAAGACCGGAGCCTACTCCATGGCTGAGCTCGCCATGGCACTCCGCTACGGGTCAGAGGCGAAGATCGACCTTCTCACCATCGACGGCGCCCCCGGCGGCACCGGGATGAGCCCCTGGCCGATGATGAACGAGTGGGGGATCCCCACCTTCTACCTTCAGTCCCTCGCCCTGGAGTTCGCAGAGCGGCTCGCCAAGAAGGGGATGAGGGTCCCCGACCTCGCCATGGCGGGAGGCTTCTCCAGCGAGGACGGGGTATTCAAGGCGATCGCCATGGGCGCCCCCTACTTCAAAGCGGTATGCATGGGCAGAGCCCTCATGATCCCGGGGATGGTCGGAAAGAACATCCAGAAGTGGATCCAGGCAGGGGAGCTTCCAAAGTCCGTCTCAAGGTACGGGACGACCGCAAGGCAGCTCTTCGTCACCTACGGAGAGCTGGCCGAGAGGTACGGAAGAGATATCGAGAAGATACCCCTGGGGGCTATGGGGATCTACACCTACACCCAGAGGTTTCAGATCGGCCTGCAGCAGCTTATGGCCGGAAGCAGAAACTTCAGCCTGGAGACGGTCGATAGAGACGACCTGATGGCCCTCACCGAGGAGGCGGCGAAGGTCTCGGGGATCGCCTACGTCATGGACGCCTACAGGGACGCCGCCGAGGAGATACTGGAGGATTGAGGCTTCTCAAGATCCAGATTTTGAAAAAAGAGTGTGGGCAGCAGCTCGCCTCAATCAAGCGGCGATATACTGCAGCCTTCACCTCTTACAACATCCCACTGCCCACTTGCACCACCATTTGCAGTTGCATGTGCAACAGGCAGCCTTCGCCACAAAACATCCGCCGCATCTCACCGCCAAACAACCGAGATAGGCGGTCCAGCTGCTCTTGGGACAGGTGACGAGCGCGTTAACGCATGGGGAAGCGCACTTCTTCAGCTCCTGGAGCATACAAGATCCCCAACTATCAGTCTCGACCATTTCTAGTTGGGTAGACATTGCACCGGTGGCGGGATCTCTTATGCTGGTAGCTACTGCCTGGTACTCTATCGGCTTGCTAAAATCGCCGCATGGAGCTACGAGGTTGAATATATACTCCTCTTTACACCCGTCCTCTGTCTCCAGTCTGACCCTGACCAACGCTCCCAGATCTTTTCTGTCCGAGCTGATGTAGTCCTGGACTTCGAGCGTTGTGGTCTGTTGGACGATCTCTCCGTCATCCATCATGACCCGGGAGGTCTCTATTATTCCAAAGAAATTATCGTCCCCTGTCAACGCTTCGAAACCTCTCTCGACGAGGTTATCACTGGCTAACTTCATCAGACTGTCGGCTTCCTTCATACTGGCGAAATCTGCAGATACCGCAGCGGTGCTTAAGATCTCTGAACTTACCAGAGCCAGCTCAGCATCAGGCACTTCCTCTTCGGGGCCTGGAAGGATAACGGCTGGTTCTGTTGGTAGGCCTACCTCGGGCGAATCATCCAGTTGGCCAATCTCTGGCATTTCTTCAAGCTGATTAACCTCTGGCATTTCTTCAATCTGACTCACCGCTGGGGCGATCGCTGTTAGGAGAGCGATCATACATGCTAGAAAAATCTGTGCATTTAGCTTCATATACCTAACCTCCAAATGCTATTTAATTTAATAAGATAAATACGTTTTGCGAGAGGGGTGTATATTTATATTTTATTAAATTTTTATTATATATAATATATTCAAATAAATTCGGCACCTTAAAATCATGCTTTAATCGTTTTAACGATGATATTAGACAAAAATAGACAAAAAAAATCGACTTATTAACGCCGTCATCCATCAGCAACATATCCGACTATTCTCAATTCAACCATAATTTAGATAATTTTATATTGAATTTAATATTATCGTATCTCCTTCGTCTTTTTCATTGCTTACAGCTGCTATAAGCTGTAAGCGATAGCTGCAAATGTCGTTCTTCCGTTAACCCGTTTCAGCGCTGTAACCATCATCCTGCCTGCCCTGAAAACCCGCTTTATTTTGCACCTCTCCTCAAAGAGCCAGGGGAGGGCCTTTCCACCGATGATATCGATCATCTTGCAGCATCATCTTCTCTGACCTCTCCTTACGATCAGCTTCGCGGGATTGCCGGAATGAAAAGAATTGGTCTTTCGAAACCTCAATCGTAAGCGATAAATCCGACGGCGAAGCGGAGTAGGAAGATGAGAGACTCCCCAGCCTGGCTTTACGATGAGAAGCGACAGATCGGGACCGACTACGAGGACCTCTCGGAGATCCGGGCCTACGATCAGAAGATGGCGAAGATCAGGGACGTTGGAAAGGAGGTTCGAGAGGTCCTAGACCTTCTGGACCCCCCGCCCGAGGCGACGGTCCTGGAGCTGGGGTGCGGCACCGGGGAGTTTCCCATCGCCGCCGTCGAGAGGTGCAGAAAGGTCGTCGCCGCCGACGTTTCCCTTCCGATGCTCGGCTATGCCCGGGAGAAGGCGGAAGAGAGGCTGCGGGAGGTGGGGCGAAAGGGGGACGCCGAGAGGATCGAGTTTGTCGAGGGCGGCTTTCTCACCTACCAGCACCGGGGCGAGCCCCTCGACGCCGTCGTAACCCAGTTCGCCCTCCACCACCTCCCCGACTTCTGGAAGCAGGTGGCCCTGATCAGGATCGCCGGGATGATGAAGGAGGGGGGACGGCTCTTCATAAGAGACGTCGTCTACTCCTTCGACCCCGCCGGGGCCGAGAGCTTCTTCGACGGGTACCTCTCCCGGATGGCGGAGGTAGGGAGCGAGGGGACGCCCCGGGATATCCTGATCCACATCAGAGACGAGCACTCCACCATCGGCTGGATATTGGAGGGGATGATCGAGGAGGCGGGCTTCTCCATCGAGAGGGCAGAGTATCGGGCGGGGTTTATAGCAACCTACCTCTGCATCAAGATGTGACGATGCCGAGAGGGTACTGCCGGAAGGTCTTAGTATCTCCAGCGGCCTTCTTCTGATGGAGGAATCGATCATGATCGAAGAGAATCGGGACGCCCGGACCTGGGCGGTCCTCTGCCACCTGTCCGCCCTCGTGATGCTCCTGGGCGTCCCCCTGGGCAACGTCCTGGGGCCCCTCGTCGTCTGGCTCGTCAAGAGGAACGACCACCAGTTCATCGACGACCAGGGGAGAGAGGCCCTCAACTTCCAGCTCTCCATCACCCTCTACTGGGTCCTGGCTGGCGTGCTGATCTTCTTCTCGGCAGGGTCCATCGCCTTCTTCTGGCCCGCCTTCCGCCACGGCGTGATGGAGTTCTGGAACCCCATCGCCATGCCCTTCGCCATGATCTTCGGCCTCTTCCTGATCTTCGGCCTTTTGATCCTGGACGTGGTGCTCGCCATCGCGGCGGCCGTCAGGGCGAGCGACGGCGTTCCTTACCGATATCCCCTGACGATAAGGGCTATAAAATAGGTTTTGGAGAGGGGATCAGTCGATCCCCTCAAAGCACTTCTCGACGTGCTCGGCCGCTGGAGGCTTCGTCGCGAGGCTCACCGCCACCGTCGCCAAGAAGGCGAGGGGGAGGGCCACCACGATCGGGTCGACGACGGGCCAGGGCATCGATGTTATGAGGACGTCTCTGCCCAGGACCATCCTAGCGATCCCGAGGGCTGCCGCCTCCTTCTGGTGGACGAAGACGAGCATGAAGAGGCTGACGAAGGTGCCGGTGACGAGCCCCGCGATCGCCCCCGCCTTCGTCGCCCGTTTCCAGAAGAGGGCGCACGAGTACATGGGGAGGAATGCGGCGGCGCATAGGCCGAAGAAGATCGCCGTACCCGGAGCGATGATGCTGGGGGGTAGGACGTACCCCAGGATGACGGCCACCACCACCGCGATGATTATGCCGATCCTGGTTATCAGGATCGAGCGGCCGCCCCTCATCCCGGCGACGGTCTCGTAGACGTCTCTACCTATGGCCGTCCCCTGGGCGTGAAACTGGGAGCTCAACGTGGACATCGCCGCCGCGAGGAGGGTGAGCATGAAGATGTAGACGAACCACTCGGGCATCGCCGAGTTGATGTAGACGGGGATTATGCTGTCGGAGTTGCCGGAGGCTGCGGCTATCGCTATGACGCCGTCCCTCTCGAAGAAGTAGACGTTGGAGAGCGCACCCACGACGAAGGCGACCCCCGTCATCATCAGGATGAAGATCCCGCCGATGAGGACCGCCCTGTTCAGCTCCCTGCCGGACTTCACAGTCATGAACCTGACGACGAGCTGGGGCATCGCCAGAACCCCTATCCCGACTCCGAGGACGAGGGTAGAGACGAGGGTCCACCACCATGCAGAACCGGCAGCAGGCATCGCCGTCCATCCCTGGTGGCCCATGGCGGCGAGGTTTGCGGGGACGAGGGCTGCTAGGCCTGTTAGGGACTGGTGGGCCTGAGTGATGCCACCGAGATGGTTGTAGGTCATCACCATGAGGAACGCCATCCCGGCGAACATTATCGTAGCTTGGAAGGCGTCGGTGTACATCACGCCCTTCAAGCCCCCTATGACGACGTAGGCGGCTATGATTAGGGAGAAGAACATCAGGGCGAGGTTGAAGTCAATGGCCAGGGTCGTCTCGATGAACCTGGCGGCCCCTATCAGGACGACGGAGGCGTACATAGGCATCCCGACGAAGATCACAAGGCCGCTGAAGTACTGGATGAACCTGCTCTCAAACCTCCTGGCCAAAAGCTCCGGGAAGGTCATCGCCGAGAGGTTGTGGCCCATCTTCCTCGTCCTCTTGCCGAAGACGACGAAGGCGATGAATATACCGACGAAGATGTTCAGAAAGGTGAGCCATAATAGCCCCATCCCGAAGAGGCCTGCGGTGCCGCCGAAGCCGACGATGGCCGAGGTGCTGATGAAGGTGGCTCCGTAGCTCATGGCCATGACGTAGGGGTGGATCTTCCTTCCGCCCACCATGTAATCCTCGGAGTTGCAGGTCTCCCTCCATCCCCTGTACCCCAGGTACCCGATCGCCAGGATGTAGACCAGAATGATTATGTTGAGATAAACTATATCGATCACAATCCCAGCTCCTTCTCCTCCATCTGAGCTTCACCCTTCTCCCAGGAAACTTCCTCACGAATTTCGTTGGCTTCCTTCTCTCCTCCTCTGTTCCAGTTGGCGAGGCCGTAGCCCACGCAGAGAAGAGCGCTCAGAAAGGAGAGGAGATAGACGCCCCAGATCCACGGATCGTTTATGCCCAGCATATTTCCACCAAATCTCGAAAGCTTACGAATCTCCCGGTTTCGCGTGATAGCATGTTTCATTATATCACGTTATTAAAGATAACGATCGAACATTATCGATATTTATGCAGAAGTATCTTCTGGCGGCTATATGGTTGAAAGGTCATGTGGATATAATACTGAAAATAGATATCAAGTTAATCAAGCGTATGGGATCGGACCGTGGGGTACGGGGGGAAGGATGAAAAGAGCGATCCGATGGCTGGCCATCCGAATGCGATCCATCCGGAGGAGGATCTTGAGGAAAGGTTTTTACTTGTTCGTCGTATAGACATTATGACATAAGTCGCCCGAGATCGAGATGCCGTACCGTAAGGAGGTGCCTATCGGCGGGAGGATCGACCTCTCCTGCCTGCAAAAGTCCGATGGCGGTACTGGCGGCCTCGGCGAAGCGATGCTGGAGCTATTCGGATGACAGAAGATAACTTCATCGATGATCTGGCGAGGCGATACCTCGCCGCAGAAGCCGAGAGGATCGGCCTGGAGCCGATATCCATCACCTATCCCCATCTGACGGTGGAAGAGGCCTATCGGGTTCAGACGGCGATCGTCGCCTCCAGGCTGAGAGGTGGGGAGCGTTTGGCGGGAAAGAAGGTGGGTGCGACCAACGAGGCGATACAGAGGGCGATGAATATCGCCGAGCCGATATACGGCCACCTCTTCGTCGGCCAGAGGGTCCCCGACGGCGGCGGGATCTCCTTATCGGAGCTGATCCATCCGAGGGTCGAGTGCGAGATCGCCTTCAACCTCCGCGAAGATCTATCAGGCCCCGGCGTAACAGCCGATGAGGCGCTGGAGGCGGTGGGTACGGTGGCGGGAGCCATAGAGATCAACGACGCCCGGACGAGGGGATGGGAGATCGGGATCCGGGAGGTGATCGCCGACAACGGCGTAGCTGCTCGTTTCGTCCTTGGGGACGATCTTCTCCCAGACGGCCTCGACCTGCGGCGGGTTTCGTTGGTGATGGAGAAGAACGGTGCAGAGGTGGCCAGATCCACCGGGGCCGCGATCCTCGGAAACCCCGTCGAGTCCCTGGCCTGGCTCGCCAACAAGGTCGCCGAAGACGACGGCGGGATCCGGGCTGGCGAGGTGGTCCTCGCCGGGTCGATGACCCCCATGACCCCGGTGGAGAGGGGGGACTTGATCGAGGCGTCCTTCGACGGCCTCGGGAAGGTATCCGTCAGGTTCCAGTGACGGGGGTACAGGTCGATTGGATGGGACTGGACCTCGCGCTCTACCTCCACTCCGGGGGGAAGGCGACGAAGGAGACGCCGTTCTCATCGCACTCCTCGCGGAAGATCTCGACCGCCTCCCTCGCCGGAAGGCCCTGAGCCTCCAGCTCGGCGGCCCACTCCCGCGTCACGTTCTGAAAGGCGGCGTGCCACCTGGCCATCTCCTCGGGGGTGGGGGTTGTGAAGACGACTCCGCTCTCGTCTAGGTCGGCCATGATCTCATCGTAGGTCTCCACCGTCATACCGCCCGTCGTCCGATAGGGGTTGGCGCAGACCTCCTCGATGATACCCCGGAGGTCCTCAGGCGTCTTCTCCCAGGAGTCGAGGTTCATGAAGAGCCCCTCCCCGACGCAGCCGAAGGAGATGAGGGTGCAGTGGTCGGCAACTCCCGCGAGGCCGAAGGATTGTATCATGGAGGGGCAGGTGACGATCCCGTCGACCGTCCCGTCCTCCATCGCCTCCCGGACAGCGTCGAGGGGCATAAAGACCGGCACTGCGCCGATCGCCTCGATGCACCTCGTCTGGAGGCCCCCGGGGCTCCTTATACGCAGTCCGCCTGCGTCCTCCAGGGTCTCGACGGGCTCTTTCGTCCAGAGGTGGGAGTTGACGCAGGGGTTCACCTCCAGCACCAGAACATCGGCAAACTCCCCCCGGAGGGCGCGTTCGTAGACGGCTCTTCCTATATCCGTCGCCGTCTCCTTATCCTCGATGGCAGCCGGAAGGCTTAGGACGTCGGATAGGGGAAACCTCCCCGGGGTCCAGGATAGAGTGGCGTACCCCATATCGCAGCGGCCATCGGCGACGAGGTCGTAATGTTCGGGCCCCGATACCAGGGCAGCGCCGTCGAAGATGGCGTAAGCGATTCTTCCCTCGCTTCTCTCTCCCAGGGCCTGGAGCATCGGGATCCAGACGGTCTGGACCTCTGGGCTCTCGGAAGGATGCCATGTGCTGAAGTTTAGGTAGAGCGTCTCTCCCGACGACGGGGAGATCGACGATGGAGAACTCTGCGGGATCGAGTCTCCTATCGAGGTGGCGATGAATAGGCAGGCCAGGAGGATCGATGTGGCGAGGGTTAAGGCGTATCTTCTCTTCATTTTATATCCGTCTCCGGAAGGGTTCTCTGACTTCTTGAACTCCTTCGTCCAAGGTCTCTTCAGGGAGGATCTAATCGCCTCTTCGGGTTTAGGAATTTATCGATCCGCTCTTGCATGAGTGGTCCGACGCATCTCTTTCGTTATTCAGGTCGCAACCTGCCGCGAGCCCTTCTCCGAAGGAATGTCGGCGGAAAAGGATAAGACCGATCTCGCCCTTCTCCCCGGTTGGAGTATTCTGAACCGGTGAGCTTCCATGAAGATCGAAGAGCTGATCGCCGCCGCCCGCGGCGAGGTGGAGGTCGACCTCCTCTTGGAGGGGGCAGAGATGATGAACACCCTCTCCGGGGAGGTGCATCAATCTGACGTCGCAATCTCCGGCGGGATCGTCGTCGGGTTCGACTCCCCCAGCGCCAAAGAGACCCTGGACCTGTCGGGGAAGGTCCTGGCGCCGGGGTTCATAGACGGCCACGTCCACCTGGAGTCGGCGATGGTGACCGTCCCCGAGTACGCCAGGGCTGTGGTGCCAAGGGGCACCACCACCGTCGTCGCCGACCCCCACGAGATCGCCAACGTGTTGGGGGCAGAGGGGATCAGGTACGTCCTCGACTCCGCGAGGCTGTCGCCGTTATCGGTCTATATCATGCTCCCCTCCTGCGTCCCAGCTACCGGGATGGAGAGCTCGGGGGCCAGCCTCGACGCCGAGGCCTTATCGGAGCTGATCGGCGAGGAGGGGGTCCTGGGGATCGGGGAGGTGATGAACTATCCGGGGGTTCTATTCCGGGACCCTGCCGTCCTGTCGAAGATCGGCCTTGCGGGAGGGAGGAGGTTCGACGGCTCCCGCCCCCGGGTCGACGGCCATGCTCCCCTCCTCTCCGGGATGGACCTATCCGCCTACGTCGCCGCGGGGATCGAGTCCGACCATGAGTCCACATCCATCGAGGAGGCGGAGGAGAAGCTCCGCTCCGGCTTATGGATCATGATCCGGGAGGGGACGGCCGCAAAGAACCTCGACGACCTCCTCCCCCTGGTGAACGATGTCAACTCCAGGCGTGTTCTATTCGTCTCCGACGACCGCCACCCCTCTGATATTCTCCGGGAAGGGCATATCGACTCCATGGTGAGGAGGGCGGTTGGGGCTGGGCTCGACCCCGTAGTCGCGATTACGATCGCAAGCCAGAACGCCGCCGAACGCTTCGGCCTCCGGAATCTTGGGGCGATAGCGCCGGGGCGGAGGGCGGATATCGTCGTCCTCGACGACCTCGACTCCTTGAAGGTCGAGCAGGTCCTGAAGGAAGGGGCCGTCGTCGCAGAGGGCGGCCGCCTCCTCGTCCCCATCGGGAAGGCCATTAGGCCGCGATCGTCATCGATGAAGGTCGGAGAGATCGACCCCGGCTCCTTTGAGATGAAGGCAGAAGGGGAGTTTGCAAGGGTGATCGGGGTGGTCAGAGGTCAGATCATCACGAGGTCTCTTCGCTCCCGGCCGAAGGTCGAGGGCGGCAAAGTCGTCGCCGATCCGGACCGCGACCTCCTCGTGATGGCCGTCGTCGAGAGGCACCGGGGGACGGGGAACGTCGGCCTGGGCCTCGTCAGCGGCTTCGGCCTCGCGCGGGGGGCGATCGCCACCTCCGTCGCCCACGACTCCCACAACATCGCCGCCGTGGGGACGAGTCCTGTGGAGATCTATCGGGCGGTCTTGAAGGTTCTGGAGATGAACGGCGGCCTCGTCGTCGTCGACGGCGGAGTCGTCACCGCGTCCCTTCCCCTTCCGATTGCAGGCCTCCTCTCGGACCGGTCGATGGAGGAGGTGGCAGAGAAGATAGAGGAGGTGGCTGTGGCGGCAAAAGACCTGGGGTCGGCCCTGGAAGATCCCTTCATGACCCTCTCCTTCCTCTGCCTTCCGGTCATCCCCGAGCTGAAGCTGACGGATAAAGGGCTCGTAGACGTCAACAAGTTCGACTTCGTGCCGCTCTTCGTCGGCGATGGCGAGGAGGATGAGGCCGCCCCTTCTGAAGCGAGGTGATGAAGATCTATGCGAGGAGGATGACCCTGAAGAAGAGAGCCCTCGATCGAAGTTCCGAGGGAATCTGGTTTCGCTGGAACAAGAAGAACGGCTACAGCATCGCCGCCCTCCTCCCCCTGGTCCGGGGCGCCGGCCTCGCCGACGGACCTCGGGACGGGATCATGCTCTACAGCTTCGCCACGGCCCAGGCGGATGAGGTCTACCGGGAGGTCGGAGCCGCCAATGTCGAGGCGGTCTATGTCGCCGGCGGCCCCCACCCCTCGGCGAGGCCCGAGGAGGCGCTCCGGCTCTTCGACTACGTCGTCATCGGCGAGGGGGAGGAGACGCTCCCGGAGCTTATCGGGATCATCAGGAGCGGCGTCGACCCCGAAACGGTCCGGGGGATCGCCTACATGCGGGATGGGACTGTGCGGATGACGCCAGCGCGAGAGCACGTCGACCTCGATCTCTACCCTCCCTTCCAGCCGCCGATCTTCTCCCCCCTGGAGATCAGTCGCGGCTGCCCCTGGGGGTGCGCATACTGCCAGACGCCGCGGCTCTTCGGAAGGAGGATGCGCCACCGTTCGATATCGACGATCAAGGAGTACGCCCGGTGCTACTCTGACCTGAGGTTCACATCGCCGAACGCCCTGGCCTACGGATCCGACGGCGTCCATCCGCGGATCGATAAGGTGGAGCGGCTCCTGAAGTCGTTATCCGAACTGAACAAGCCGATCTACTTCGGGACCTTCCCCTCGGAGGTGAGGCCAGACTTCGTCTCTGATGAGGCCCTGGACCTGGTGGCGAGGTACTGCAAAAACCGATATCTGAGCATCGGCGGCCAGTCGGGAAGCGACCGGATTTTGAAGATGATAGGAAGAGGCCACGACGTCGAGGCGATAAGAAGGGCCTGCGACCTCAGCCTCGACCGGGGGATCGTCCCGAACCTCGACCTGATCGTCGGCCTTCCCGGGGAGACGCCGGAGGACCAGAGGATGACCCTGGCCCTAGCTCGAGAGGTTGTGGGGGGAGGCGGCAGGATCCGGGCCCATCACTTCACCCCCCTGCCGGGGACGCCCCTGGAAGACGCGAAGCCCGCGGTGCTGGCCGATGAGGTGGCAAAAGAGATGGGGAAGCTCGCCCTGAGAGGGAAGGCTACGGGGAGGTGGGGCTCTTCGGATCAGAGGTAGAACCTCTTGAAGGGGAGCTTGTAGTCGTCCCTCGGCTCGTACTTCACCACAATTTTGTTGCCGTCGATGTGGATCTCCCTCACCGACTGGGAGAACATATACCAGGCGTACCCCCGGTCCGGGACCCTCAGCCTGTCAGGGAGGCTCGACAGAAACTCCGTCTCGTTGAGGATGTAAGAGCGAAGAAGCTCGCTGCCCGAGGCGAAGAGGAAGGGGAAACCGACCCGCTCCACCTCCTCCGCCATGCAGGGGTCGGTAAGCCTCAGCCTCTGCTTCAGATGCTGCCGATATTCGTCCTCCGTGATGATGATCTCTTTTAATTCGCTCAAACCGGTTCACCGGCCATCTCTGGATCGAGGGGCGAGATAAAAATTGCGGGGGGGGTGAGCCGAGGGGTCGGAAGGCTCCGGGGGGGTAGCAGGATGCCAAAGGATCGAAGGGCTCCGAAGTGTCGCCAAATTCGGGCTTTGACGTTTCCTCCTCCTATCCCGGGCGGACTGCCTTTCCGGACCAAAGAGGAGGGAGGGGCCCGGGCCGCCGCGCCTTTCGGGGTTATGGATGCGCCTCATGATCAGGCCGCTACCTTCTCTTCGGCCTTAGAGCCGCTGGAGGGGACAGGGTCGACGGCGCAGGCGGCGATCTTCTCGACGAGCTTTGCGAGAACCTCCTTTCTCATCCCGCCGACGAACTTGATCGACCCGACGACGAGATGGCCTCCGCCGTTGACGCCGCCCGCCTTGATCTCCTCCCGGAGCTCCCGGACCATCTTCGGTATGTTCATCCTCACCCCCCGGCTCCTCAGTACGGCGAAGTCGGGGCCGTAGCCTATCGTCACCACCGGCTTTCCGTCATACTTCTTGCAGAGCCGATCGTGGACCTCGCCGGAGGTCTTCCCTGGTGGCGGGAAGGTGAACTTGTGGGCGTAGTTCTCGACGTCCAGGACGTTCATGATGGCGCCGTTGGGGAGGGTTTGGGTCTTGACGTGGGCGAAGGAGGCCCGGAGCTGCTCCTCGATCGCCTCCTTCGCCTGTTCGCAGAGGAGCTGGACGATATTTCGGTGCCGGTCGAGCCTCCCGAGACAGAGGATGTCGTTGACGAGCCCCCTCCCATCGTTGAACCGGAGCCAGAACGCCTCGTAATCGAGGGCGAGGGCGATTTTTCTCAGGTCCTCGATGGAGAAGCGGTCCTCCACGAGGCGTATGTACCTTTCCGCCTCGGGAGCCTCGCTCCGATCGCCGACGGCCGAGACGGCGGGAAAGTGCTTGATCTTCTCCTCAACATCGGGGTTGATCATCCTCGCGATCTCCGTTGCTATCATCCCCGTGGTGATCCCGAAGTCGCCACCCTGGTGGGCGGGATTGACGTGGGTGATGAGGTACTCGTCGACCGCCTCGTCGGGGTGGTGGTGGTCGACGACGAGCATCTCCATACCGTAGATCCGCGCCTGTTTCATCGCCGGGACGTCCTCCTCGGTGGAGCCGTTGTCCATCAGGACTATGAGGGGCATCTTCTGGTCGTGGCGGGACTGGTCCTCCAGGGCGTATGTGAGGTCTTTTGTGACGTCCTCCAGCTCGTAGAAGGGGGCCTTCGACGGCGCCCGCCGGTAGTTGTGGTACTCGGCGTCGGAACCCCCGACGTCCCGGATGAGGGGGAGGATCGCCGTCTCGATGGCCACGGCGGCGCTCATCCCGTCGGCGTCGGCGTGGTGCCTCACCACTATCGGCTTCGACTTCAGGATCGCCCTTCTGATCTCCTTTGCCACCTCCCTCATCTTCGGCTGCAGCCTCGTTATTATATCGCTCTTTACCAGGAGAGGGAGGTCGGCGGGCTCGGCCCTCTCGTCGATCGCCTTCTCGATCCTATCCTTGACGGCAGAAGCCTCCCCGCCCCAGAGCTGCTTCATAGACCGGATCTCGATCTGGATCTGGCCGTTCCTGACGGAGACGTCGCCGATGGCCCTCACTATCATCTCGGTGTCGATCTCGGTCCATGCCCGGACCCCCGCCCGCTCGAAGGCGGCGCAGAATACGATGCCGCTCTCATCGGCGATGGTGAAGATGGTGGGACCCCCGGTCTGCTTCACCTGGATCACCTCCCCGTCGATGGAGACGAGCTTTCCGACGCTCTTTTCGAGCTCATCGACCCTGGTGGCGGGGAGGTCCTTCTTCACCTCCAGGATGTGGTGCTCGCCCACCTCCACCGGCTCCAGCTCTATGTTGCCGTTGGCTGCGACGTTCCTCACCCGGACGCATATCTCCTCGCCCACCTCCGGTGTCCGTTTCAGAAACTTGTTGTGGGCGAGCCCTCGGACGTGGTCGTTCAGGTCGACGAAGGCGCCGAAGTTGGCGATCCCCGAGACCTTTCCTCCGTAGACATCTCCGACGACCAGGTCGCCGGTGTCGCAGGCCTTGTCCAGAACGTGTACGACGGGCTTTTTCGCGCAGCTCGTACATAGTTCGGTTCTGGTGGGGAGCTTGGCGCCGCAGACGGCGCAGAGGTAATCTCGGCCGAGGCCTCCGCACTTCTGACAGATCTCGGTGACGGGGATCTTTCCCTCTCCTTTGCAGACGGGACATCTCGTCGACCCTTTCCTCACCAGGTCGTCGATCTCGCTTGCGGAGGCCTCACCGAGGCTGACGGACTCTATCTTCCCCGTTCCCTTGCAGTTGGGACAGTCCTTATCTCCCACTGTCAGACGCCCCTCGCCCCCACATTTCTCACACAGGTTCATCTCTCTGCAGAGGGCGGCCAAGGGATTTATCGGTTTTGGAAGGTAAGGGAATAAATAGCATCTCCGATCTCTTCCGGCCATGCGAGTTGTGGTCTTGCGCCTCGGCCACCGGCCGGAGCGGGACAAGAGGATCACCACCCACGTGGGGCTGGTGGCGAGAGCCTTCGGCTCCCAGGAGATGATCCTAGCCGGAAGGGACGAGCGGCTGGTGGAGGGGCTCCAGGACGTCGCTCTTAGGTGGGGCGGCACCTTTCGGGTGAGGTCCGTCCCCAGCTGGAAGGCCGAGGCCAGGAGCTGGAAGGAGGCGGGAGGGAGGATCGTCCACCTCACCATGTACGGAACTCCCCTATCGGAGTCGATGGAGGATATCCGTCGATCCGATCCGTTGATGGTGGTGGTGGGGGCTGAGAAGGTCCCCCCCGAGATCTACGAGATGGCAGACTGGAACGTGGGGGTCGGAAACCAGCCCCATTCGGAGGTGGCGGCCCTGGCGGTCTTCCTGGACAGGCTCTTTTTGGGCAGAGAGCTTGAGCGGGATTTTCGCGGAAGGATCGAGGTCGTCCCAAGCCCGCGGTACAAGACCGTCATCGAAAGAAGCGATGAAGATGAGGCGGAGGTCTGATCGACCCTGAGGGTCCTCATCGTCGGCCGGAACGTCCGGCATATCGCCGCCTCCGCCTCCAGGGCGGGCCACCGGGTCTTCGCCGCCGACTGCTACAACGACCTCGACCTGGCAGAGTCGGCTTTCCGATCCCTCCTCCTCGAAGCCGACCCATCGATCCCCGGAGATCTAGGACGATCGGCGGAAGCTCTGATCCGGGAGTTCATCGAGGGGGATCTCATCGACGGGCTCGTTTTGGGGCCGGGGATCGAGGAGATGAAGGTCGGGGGGGCCGAGGTCCTGAACAACCCCCCGGAGAAGATCTCCCTCGTATCCGACAAGCTCTGGCTGGGACGCTGGCTCGAAGGGGAGGGGTTTCCTGCTGTCCCGACCCTACCTCTCGGAGAGGTGGGAGATCATCGAGGGTTTCCCCTGATGGTCAAGCCCCGAAAGGGGGCGGGAGGTATCGGAAATAGGCTCATCTTCACCGAAGTGGAGCTCGCCGAGGTCGCGGGGGACCTCATCGTCCAGGAGGTGGCGTTGGGGACCCCCGCCAGCGTCTCCGTCGTCGCCGACGGCGAGGGGGCGGTGGCGATATCCGCCAACGAGCAGCTTATAGGGACAGAATGGCTCGGAGGAAGCGGGTTTCGCTACTGCGGCAACGTCTCTCCTCTGGACCCCTCGATAGACCCCTCCGCAGTCGGGGAGATGATGGATATCGGAGAGGAGATCGCCGTCCGCCTCGGCCTCGTCGGCTCCAACGGCATCGACTTCGTCATCACCGAGGCCGGTCCCGTAGTCCTGGAGGTGAACCCCCGATTTCAGGGGAGCCTCGACGCCGTGGAGATCTCCACGGGGGTGAACGTATTCCAGGCCCACCTCCTCTCTTTCGACGGATCGCTCCCTGATAGGCCTAAACCTCGCAGATTCGGAGGACGGGGCGTCATCTTCGCAAAATCCGATATAAAAATAATGGCGGACCTCAGGACCGTGACGGCGTCGATCGCTGATGTCCCTAGGCTGGGGACCATCGCGAAGCGGGGGGATCCCTTATCCTCGATATTGAGCTTTGGTGATGACTGGAAAGGGGCCATGGGCCTCCTCAAAAGGAGGAGCTCTGCGGTCTATCGGGCCTTAGGCCTCTGATGTATCAGCACCGCCCCCACCATGAGACGGGGCGGTAGACTCACCAGGACATGACGCGGTAGAACCAGTGGCTTATAATGGTTACGAACTTCTCAAACCCTCCACCCTTCTCCAGCTTCTTCCGATCGTTTTCGTCGTATTTCTTATCTTTAATCCAGGACATGGTTTTTCTGTTGTTGATCTGGAGATATAACGATATCGGTATCCTCCAAGTTCCCGTAAGGCGCCTCTTGCATCAGCCTCCTGGAATCGGCTGATCTGCGAAGCGAGGGATCTGCGAAGCGAGGGTCGAGCAGGAGGGTGGTGATATAGGATCGAGCAAACGTGGTTTCTTCGACTATTCATGCTCCAAAATAAGGACCTTCCGGCGGGAAAAACCAAAATCTTTATGATACATGAGGTAGGCTCTCATCCGAGTGATATACATGGACATCGTAACCATAATCGGATACCTCCAGGCTCTGGTCGTGCTGGCGCTCTTCTTCGGGATTCTGGCCGCGGGGTTCAAGGTCTGGCGCTGGAACTACGCCTGACCCGCCCCGACTTTCCTTTCCGCTCTTTTTTTCTATCCTTCAGCTGTGCCTTCCCAGGACGATGACCTTCGTCCCTCTGAAGTCGAGCTTCGCCACCTGGCCGGAACGTATCTGGACCGACGCCGACGTGAACTTGTAGCCTGCAGCGTCCACGGCCACCGAGTGCCATCCGGGGCTGAGGGAGACTCGATAGTCGCCGTCATCTCCCGTGGCGACGGAGAAGATGCCGTCGATCCTCACCCTCGCCCCCGGTATCCCGGCGCCGATCCTGTCGGTGACCCTCCCCTCCAGCCATCCATATCCCCCATAATAAATGTCGGGAGGGGCGAGCTGGCCCACGGGGTATCCCACCACAGTTCCCGCCGCAGATACAGTCCCGGTCCATACCCTCCCCGTCGCCTGGGTGAAGCTGAACCCCCCGAGCTCTGCGGTGACCGCGTATGTCCCGGAGGGGAGGTTCATACCGTAGTAGCCCCGGCCGTTGGTGGTGGTGCTATAGACCCCTCCCGATCCGGATATTCTGACCAGGGCGTTGGGAATGCCGTTGCCATAGGGATCTACGACCCGCCCCACCAGGCTGTATGTAGTCGGATACCCACCGGAGCTGACCCGTAAATCCACGCTGTTGGACCAGCCCGATGCGTTGAACTGATAAGAATGAGCCTCCAAGGTCTCAGCGTAGAGATCCAGCTTGTACCAACCCGGGGTAACAAACCCATGGGATAATACCCTCATCCCCCGATCGCTCAAGGTCAGAGGCCCCCAGTTGGCGACGTACAGCCAGAGGGAATAAGGGGTGGCTAGGTTCACCTCACCGCTCGTCACCAGAAGACCCCCCGACTGGAGGTAGAGCTGGTTATGGCTCAGGACCTCGTCCCCGTATATGAGGTTGTGATTCGGGGCGAAGGGGTTCGCCGATACGAGGCGGGCGACGTCGGATCTTCCGGGCGAGAGGGGGTCCCATTGGGCCCTCCCGACGGCGCTGATGGACTCGGAGCCGGGGCCAAAGGGATCCCACTCGGGCCTATCGGCGGCGAAGGGGTTTGGGAGATAATCCAGACCAGGCGCGTCCTCAGCCCGGACGCCCTCCGCGCTGAAGGCCAAAAGGAAGACCGCTCCCAGCAATATCCAAAATGCTACTCTACTCGTCGATATCAAAGCTTCAACCTCCCCAGAAGAGAGGGGCTCGCCTCCAACTTAAAGATTCCGGAGGTGTGGAGATGATCGGGATCTTCGAAAAAAAGGGCGGGGCGGTAAAGGGGCGGCCACCGGCGGCCACCGGCTTCCGCAGCCGCCCAGAGAGCGATTTTTAGGCCCCGACGAAGGAGAGCTTGTTGAGGGCGATGGGTATCCCCAGGGCCATCCCGTTGTGGGTGTAGTATAGCTCCACCTGGCCGTCGTGGGCGACGAAGGACTCGGTGTAGTAGAGGGTCAATGCCGGGACGTCCTCGGCGTAGAGGAGCTGGGCCCGGTCGATGAGGTCCCTGCGGGCGTCCTCATCCGTCTGCGTAACCTGCTCCTCCAGGATGGCTACGAGCTCGGGGTTATCATAGTACCTGGCGCTGTTGAAATCGTCGTCCAGGGTGTTGCCCGCCAGGAAGTTGGGGTCGCCGATGACCCCGCCGTGGCCGCTCACCGCGAGGTCGAAGTCCCAGTCGACGACCTTGGAGTCGACGGCCTTGGAGTCCATCATCCGCAGGTCGACGTTTATCCCGGCGGCCGCGAGGTCCGCCTCGATCAATTCGCCGATCCTCTCGGCGGAGGTGTCACCGCCCTTGATGAGGAGCTGGATCGGCTGGCCTGCATAGCCCATATCTCCGAGAAGCTCCTTCGCCCTCGCCGGGTCGTGGGGGTAGAAGCCGTCGATCTCGGGGTTGTACCAGTCGTTGTCGGAGGGTATGAACCCCGGGCTTCCCGAAAGGCCGCGCCCCCGGGCCGCTATATCCACCAGCTTATCCCGGTCGATGGCGCTGGCGAGAGCCTGCCGCAACCTCTTATCCGAGAGGGGATTCTTCTGGTGGTTGATCATCAGCTTGTAGTTCCACCAGTGGCCCGGAACCGAGAGTATCTCAAAGCTCCCCTCCAGCTGGCCGATCATCTCCGGCTCGATCCCGGCGGCGTTCACCCTCCCCTGGAGGAGCTCCGCCGCGGCGTTGGGGGCGGAGATCTTGACGAAACGAAGCTCCTTCACCCTCGGTTCGCCGAGGTAGTAGTCCTCATAGGCGACGTATTTGTACGTCCCCTGGACCTTGTCGTAGTCCTCGACCCTCAGGGTGTAGGGGCCGGTCCCGACGAGGGCGTCCTGCTCCCTGCGGTTGACGGGATCGGAGACCCCGGCCCAGATGTGCTCAGGGAGGATCGGCAGGGTTCCCGCCACCTGGTCGAGGAATGGAGCGAAGGGGGCCGAGAGGGTCAGCTTCACCGTCAGGTCGTCGAGGGCCTCGGCCTCGTCTATGATCCCCGAGTCGACCCACATGTAGGGGTGATCTTTGACATACTCCACGGTGAAGACGACGTCATCGGCGGTGAAGGGCTCTCCGTCATGCCAGGTGACCCCCTCCCTCAAGGAGAAGATGTAGGTGTCGTCTCCGACGAGCTCCCACCCTTCGGCGAGGGCGGGAACGTACCCGGCGTCGTCCTTCCAGACCAGGGTGTCGAAGAGGTAGCTCATCCGGGTGTACCCCGGCCCTCGGGCGTAGTGGGCGTAAGGGGAGGGGAAACCCCAGTCTCCGGTGGTGTCGGCCACGGTGTATACGGGGACCGAGCCGCCGTCATCGGCGGCGGCCGAGCCGGCAAGAAACAGGACGAAGAGCCCCGCCGCCAGCCCCAATATTTGCGAATATCTCATTATAAACTCCTCCGTTCCTTATACCGGATTGCGTCTTACAAAATCTATAGTTCATCTTCTTATTTATGAATCTTTTTGTTTTTCAATGTGGAAAATATGACTGAATTTAAACTTTTTATTTATTCATGCTATAAAGATTATATTTAGACGGGCTTTAGAAATACTTATATTGATTTCATCACAAAAAGATGGCTCAATGCTGCTGTTAAATATGGCCCAATGAAAGCTTGAATCTCGAATACGATGGATATCGAGGCCCCGGAAGGGGTGGGATCTGAGAGATCGGAGGGGACTAACCTCAGAAGTGATTTTTAAATACCATCAGATAGATATCTGAGCTTCAGATATGGCGGATAGATGGCAGAAGTGCTGGGAGGTCGCCCCGGAGATATACCTCCTCCTCAAGGAGAGCGAGAGCCTAGAGGCGGCCCGGGAGGTCGTCGTCGGCTACCTCCAGTCCCTCGACTGGACCCGGCAGCGGGAGGCGGTGGAGATCGACCCCTGGGACTACGTCCTCTTCAAAGAGGCGGTCGAGGGGCTGAAGAACCTCTTCTCCCCCCGAAACGAGAGGGCGGCGAAGACCTCGTCATTGGAGTATCTCTGGCAGGCGGCGGTATCCGGAGACTCCGAGGTCGCCGACGGCTTCGTCGACGAGTTCTTCCACCTCTTCAAGGCGGTGAAGGTCCAGGCCGAGGTCTACCCCTCGATGCTGATGGAGGGGATGGAGGTCCCCGACTTCGAGAGGTACGAGGGGCGGGAGGCGGCAGAGATGCGGTCTCAATACCTGGACGAGATGGGGCGGCGGATGGACTTGCGCCTCGCACGGTATAGAAGCGGCCTCGACCCAGAACTCGCCGAAGCGCGGGCCGAGAACAGGGCGAGGATCCTGGCGGTCCTGGGCGGGGACGAGGACGACTGGTCCGACTGGAGATGGCAGTTCCGCAACGTCTTCAAGGACGGAGACGGTCTTGCTATCATAAAAGAGATCATCCGCCTGAGCCCCGAGCACGAGGAGTCGATAGCCCTCGCCCTGGAGAACGAGGTCCCCTTCGGCGTCACCCCCCACTACCTCTCCCTGATGGATAAAAACCCCGGCGACCTAGACTTTGCCCTCAGGCAGCAGGTCTTCCCTCCCCTGAAGTACGTCCAGAAGATGATCGCCCATAGAATCGACCGGAAGTGGGCCTTCGACTTCATGAGGGAGTACGATACATCCCCCGCCGACCTCGTCACCCGCCGCTATCCCCGTGTCGCCATCATCAAGCCCTACGACTCCTGCCCCCAGATCTGCGTCTACTGCCAGAGGAACTGGGAGATCACCGCCCCCTTCATGCCCTCGGCGATGGCGTCGACGGAAAAGATCGAAGCCGCCCTCGACTGGTACGCCGACCACGACCAGATGATGGACGTCCTCGTCACCGGCGGCGACCCCCTGGTTTTGGGCGACGGCCGCATCGACGAGATCCTCGGCCGCCTCGCCGAGATGGACCACATCGTCAGCATCAGGATAGCCACCAGAACCCCCATCACCGTCCCCCAGAGGATCACAGAAGAGCTCTGCGAGATCTTCGGCTCTTACCACTCCCTCGGCAGAAGGAGCCTATCCGTCGTAACCCACTTCATGCATCCCCGGGAGGTGACGGCAGAGACCCTGGAGGCGATCAGGAGGATCAGGGTTCTGGGGATGGACGTCTACAACCAGCAGGTCTTCACCTTCGCCAACAGCAGGCGGTTTGAGACGGCTGCGCTCCGGATCGTCTTGAAGAAGATCGGGGTCGACCCCTACTACACCTTCAACATGAAGGGGAAGAGTGAGATGGAGGAGTACGCCGTCCCCATCGCTCGGATCCTCCAGGAGCAGAAGGAGGAGGCCCGGCTCCTGCCGGGGATCTTCAGGACCGACGAGCCGGTTTTCAACGTCCCCTTCCTGGGAAAAGACCACCTCCGGGCCTGGCAGAACCACGAGATCATAGCGATCCAGCCCGACGGAAGGAGGACGTACCGTTTCCTCCCCTGGGAGAAGAACATCGTCCAGGTGAAGCCCTACATCTACGACGACGTCAGCATAAGCGGCTACCTCGGGAGGCTGAGGGAGAGGGGGGAGGACCCGGAGGATTACAGGTCCATATGGTACTATTACTGAAGGACGAAGAAGCATGAGCGCTTTTTGATGATGAATGGCCCGCAAATATGGGCGGTGGCGTAATAGAGGGTCGAATGCTGTTGCTCCTCCTTTCCTCTGCAACCTCCGGTTCGGAGAGGCCGGGGTCGGGGGCGTCGGCGGGAATTAGCGGGGGCGTGGAGGTCGGCTAGCTCTACTAACCTGTGGCCGTGCCTCTCGGCGCAGTCGAACATGGAAGGCCCCGACGGATGGAAGGGGGGCGTTTTATATCAGGGTTATTGAGCTGGAAGAGGGTCTACATTAAGAAGATCCTCCAAGGAGGAGGATCGTCCAGAGCGACCACCGTTCAACTCCGATGAAGCCAAAGTCTGCCTCATGCACCGCCATCATACAGAACTTCTTTATATCCGACCATCCTCATGACGAGGGATACCTTGAGAGCCCGGAGGATCCCTACCCAAAGCGAAAACAGGCGGCTTCTCCTGTACGCCCTCGCCATCGTCACCGGCCTCGTTGGGGGGATGGTAGCCGTCGTCTTCAGAAGAGTTGCTGAGTCAGTCCACTGCCTCTTCTTCGGCCCGGTCCTCACCGCCCTGCCAGGCGGAGACGAGATGCTGATCCTCCTCCCGGTCCTGGGGGGGGTGGTCGTCGGCCTTCTGATACTGCGGCTCGCCCCCGAGGCGAAGGGGGAGGGGATACCGTCGCTGATGGAGACCCTCCACAAGAAAGGGGGACGGATCCGTCCCCTGACGGGCCCCGCCATCCTCCTCGCCTCGGCCGTCACCATCGGGAGCGGCGGAAGCGCCGGAAGGGAGGGTCCTATCGCCCAGATCGGAGCCTCCTTCGGGTCCTTCCTGGGTCAGAGGCTGGGGCTGAACGTACCCGAAGTTCAGATCCTGGTCGTCTCGGGGTTTGTGGCAGGGCTCGCCGGGACCTTCAACGCCCCCCTGGGAAGCGCCATCTTCGGGATGGAGGTGATCATGAGGCGTTTTCGGATGGTGGACGCCGTCCCCATCCTCCTCTCGGCGGTGATCGGGGCGGCGACCGCCTCAGCCTTCCTGGGCCAGAACCCCGCCTTCACTCCCCTCTCGACCGAGATCACCCTTACGGAGCTCTTCCTTTGCTTCTTTCTGGGGCTGATCTTCGGCGTCCTCGCCCTCCTCTGGGCGAGGCTCCTCGCCGGGGCCGAGAGGCTCTTCGAAGGGATCCCCCTATCCGAGGGGCTGAAGCCGGGCCTCGGAGGTCTCGTGGCCGGGGTGGCGGGGCTTTACTTCATCGGTTTCGGGGTTATGGGAGTCGGGTACGACGGCGTTGATAGGGTCCTCGCCATCGCATCATCCCCCGTCGGATCGGAAGCATCCCGTCTCGCCCTATTCCTCCTCGCCCTGGCGGCGGCCAAGGCCCTCGCCACCGCCTCGACCCTCGGCTCCGGGGGCTGCGGAGGAACCATCGGACCGACCCTCGTCGTCGGCGCGGTGGCGGGAGCCTCCTTAGGCCTTCTATTCGGCGAGATACTGCCTGCCGCCGAGGGGCACGCTCCCGCCTACGCCCTCATGGGGGCCGCCGCCCTCCTGGCGGGTTCGGCGGGGGCCCCCCTCGCTTCCGTGGTATTGATCTCGGAGATGGCCGCCGACTACTCCCTCCTTCCGGCCCTCATGATCGCCTCCGCAGCCAGCTACGCCGTCGCCTCCATCGGCCTATCGGGGTCGACGATCTTCACCATGAAGCTCGCGAGGAAGGGCGTATCCCTGGAGGCGGGGGAGGCTCTCCTGGAGCGGGTCCTCGTGAGGGACGCCATGGTCCGGGAGGTCGCCTCCGTGGGGCCGGAGACGACGGTCAGGGATGCGATGGCGAGGGTCTTCGGAGAGAACGTCCGGGGTTTTCCCGTCGTTGAAGGAGGCAAGCTCGCCGGGATCGTCACCTTCGACGACCTTCGGCGAGTCCCGGAGGGGCGGCAGGACGAGGTCAGGGTTCGGGAGGTGGCGGTGAAGGACGTTATAGTCGCCTTCCCCGACGAGAATATGAAGAATGCCATGGACCGGCTCTACAGAAACAACGTCGGCCGACTTCCCGTGGTGGATCGAGAGGATCCGAAGAAGATCGTCGGGATCGTCACCAGGACCGATGCCATCGCAGCCTACGAGGTCCTGAGCAGAGACGGGGCGAGGCGGGACTGATTACAGGTCGGCAGCCCTTACCGGCGGATCGGCTCCGAGATTCTTGTCGATCGATCACCGTCTTATGATCACCGTCTTATGATCATCATCTCTCCGCATCTGCCTCGTAGGCCCGGATGACGTCCGTCCTCGTGATCATCCCCACGAGCCTCTTCGGATCGTCGCCGCTGACGACGGGGAGCCTCCCGATCTTGTTCTGGTACATCAGGTCCATTGCAAATTTCGTCGAATGGTCGGGGCGGACGGTGACGACCCCCCTCTCGGCGACTTCGCCGACGGTCGACTCGTCCTGCTCTTCTACAGGAACGTTGCGGAGGTCATCGAAGGTGACGATCCCGACGAGTTCTCCGTCCCTGACCACGGGAAAGCCGGTGTGGTTGGTCCTGAAGACGAGATCCCGCAGCTCCCGGAGGGTCATCTCCTCCCCCACGGCGACGACATCCCGATTCATCGCCTCCCCGACGGTGATCCCCCTCAGGACCGGCTGGGGCTGGTCGATGAAGATCCCCTTCTTGGCGAGCTTGATGGAATAGATCGACGCCCCCCTCATCAGGATCTGGGCGGTGGCGTAGCTGAGGACGCAGGCGATGATGATCGGAGGGAGTCTGCCGTAGCTGCTCGCCATCTCCGGGATCATGACGATGCAGGTCAGCGGCGCCCGGGCGGCCCCGGCGAAGAGGGCCGCCATCCCCAAAAGGCCGTAGACCGTCGGGGAAGCGGTCGCCAGCCCCGGGAGGGCCGCCTCGGAGAGGAGGCCGAAGGCAACCCCGAAGACGAACCCGATGTAGAGGGAGGGGGCGAAGATGCCGCCGCTTCCGCCGGATCCGACGGTGAAGGAGGTGGCCAGGATCTTGACGAGGCCGAGGGTGATGAGGAAGAGGATCAAATCCGCCGAGGCCGAGAGGGCGGGCATCTCGAAGATTTTGGCGATCCCGTCGTAGCCGACCCCCATGATCCCGTAGCCGTAGAGGAGGTATCCGCCGATCCCGGCGACGATCCCTCCGACGGCGGGCTTGAGCATCTTGGGGACTCTGAGCCCCTCGAAGAGGTCCTCGATCGAATAGAAGAACCTCACCCAGGAGAAGGCGAGGGCCCCGAACGCCGGGCCCAGGACGAAGCAGAGGAGGAGGTCCTGGGTCCCGAAGGAGAACTCGGGGTTTGTGAAGGCCGGGGCGGGGGCGATGATGGTGCCTGCCACCGCCGTCCCGACGACCGCCGAGAGGAGGATCGGGACCGAGTCGTAGGGAGAGAACCTTCTGGCCACCACCTCCATGCTGAAGATGGCGCCGCCCATGGGGGCGTTGAAGGTCCCGGCGACCCCGGCGGCGACGCCGCAGACCGTCAGGAGCTTCAGGTCCTTTGGGCCGAGGCGAAAGATCTGGCCCACAAGAGAGCCGAAGGAGGCTCCGATCTGGGCGATGGGACCTTCCCTTCCGGCGCTTCCGCCGCTACCGATGATCACCGCCGAGGCGAGGATGAGGAGAAATCCCACCCTCTTTCTGATCTGCCCTCCGCCGACCTGGAGGCTCTCGATGATCTGGGGGACGCCGTGCCCCTTAGCCTCGGGGGCGAGGAGGCAGACGATGGGCCCGACGATGAGGCCGCCGATGATCGGATAGAGTATGACGGAGAGGCCCGGCCCCGCACCGGGATCGATCCCTGAGAAGAATATGCCGTGGATGAACTCGATGACCTTTTGAAAGAGGATCGCCCCGGCTCCTCCAGCGACGCCGATCAGCATCGCCAGCATGTCGATGTAGGCCCACCTGTAGCTGCGCGAAATCCTTCTGATTAGGCCGCCGTCGGCCTCTCGATCTCCTCTCAAGACGCTCGCCCTCGGAGGCGCTCTACGACCCTTCCCTATCGGGGAGGTCGCGCCGCCTCTTATGCTTTTCCCGGCGGTCAATTATGCCGGCCTCTTCGCAAGTATAGGCGGAAGCTTAGAAGAGGAGCCGTCTGCCGTTGACCCTCTTTTCATCCGCAGGCCCTGCGTCTCGGAGAGGCCGGGGTCGGGGGCGTTGGCATCATGAGGAGAGCTGGTCGAACTCGAACTCCCTTTCTGTGGCGCGGCTTTCGGCGAGGTTGCTGAAACGGTGGCCGTGGCTTTCGGCGTAATCGAATGTGTGGACCTCGTCAGCTGGAAGGGAAAGAAGGTGGGAATTTTATATCAGGGTTCTGAGGCGAATCGATCGGGATCTATAGTAAAGCATTTGACGAAGTTTTCTACGAGTGCCCGCTAAGAGTTACCTCTCCCTGATATGGAAAGGTGATATATCATCGTCAAGCCGTCCGATCCGTGATTTCTTCGCAATTATCATATATGAGAAGTCATGACCTTCTCCACAGACTTTTAGGATGAGGGTGGTCGAAACGGCTTCGGAGGACTCAGGAGGGAACCTAGATGAGAACGCGAGACGAAAGATCGACAAGCTTCTTGGAGATGCAGGCTGGGCCGTCCAGGATCGGGACTATTTCGATCCCCGTGTCTCTTGGGACATAGCTGTACGTGAATACCCTCTCGAAACCGGAAGCGCCGATTACCTCTCTTTCGTCGGCAGAGGGGGTCGTGGGTGTTATCGACGCCTGCCTGTGGGGGAATCTGAAATGCGAGCAAGTCGGCTGATCTGCCGCGCCTGACGAGTGAGGTGATGGTGTGGTAGGAACTATTCCAATGCCTGTTCCGGCTGACCCCGCTCCCGCTTCTGCGTCAACAGTTAAGAGTGGTGATCCAGTACAGCCAATCGAGCGGATTCGGCTCTTTAGCCCTGAACAATGGGAGGTCTTTGTTTACGAGTGGGCCTACAGCCTGCGTTCAAAGTATTCAAACGTGGAGCTGTGTGGCGGAGCTGGTGACATGGGGCGGGATGTGATCGCATTCCACAAGGACGCTCCAGATCACTGGGATAACTATCAATGCAAGCACTATCGCAATCCGCTTACGCCAACGGATGTCTGGATCGAATTTGGCAAGCTCGTGTACTACACGAAGGAGGGTGAATATAGCTGGCCGTCGTCATATTTTTTCGTTGCGCCTCGTGGGGTTGGCACCAAGCTATCTAAGCTATTGAAAGACCCTAGAAAGTTACGCTCTGAATTGAAAAAAGAGTGGGATAAACATTGCAAGGACAAGATCACCAAGGAATGCCCAGTAGATCTCGATAGTTCACTCGACCAATATATAGACACGCTCGATTTTTCGATATTCTGTGCGGTGCAGCCACTTCATATTATCGAAGAACACGCAAAAACTCGATGGCATTGGGTGCGTTTTGGCGGAGGACTTCCAGAACGTCCGCCGATGGACGCTCCACCCGCTACTCCAGCAAAGGCAGAGCTGAGTTATGTGACAAAACTGCTTGAAGCATATGCCGAGCACACCAGCACAGACGTGGGGTCTCACGAAGCGATACCAGACCCCGACTTGCGAGATCACTTTTTTGATTCACGCATCCAGTTCTACAGTGCGGAATCGCTGAGAGCATTTTCCCGTGACACCTTGCCGCCAGGCGAATTTAAAAAACTTCAGGATGAGTTTTACGGGGGCGTTATGGACGTGATTCGTTCTGATCATTCCGATGGTTATCGGCGAGTTATTGCAGTTGTTCAGTTCGCCCGACTGCTGCCTGTGAGTGCGCACGCTCTGATTACTGCATTGACCCAACAGGACCGAGCGGGGATATGTCATCAGCTCGCAAATGATAATGTGAATGTGAGGTGGGTGAGATGAGTGAACTCCAGCCCGTTCGCTTTACAGACCCCTTCAATGGGCCCATAGAGATTGGCTTGCGTGCTTTGGTGGTTCTAACAGAAGCCTTCCCAGCCGCCTATTCATTGCAGCGTCTGGTTATCTCTGACTATCTGGTGGTTCACTCTGATGACGCTGATGGTCCGCAGGGGCTGCACCCCCAAACTCCAAGACGGAGTGGTGAGCTGTTGGTTCGACGTGAGTCGCTGCAGCGGGGACTTCTTCTTTATCAGAGCAGGGGACTGATCGAACGTCGTTATGAGCCAGATGGGATTATGTTCGCGGCCACCGAAGCATCTGCTGCATTTATTGACGTTCTTGAGTCGCAGTATGTCTCCGATTTGCGTTCGCGATCTCAGTGGTTCATTTCTCGATTCCACGAGTTGGCCGACGAGGAATTGGACGACTTCGTCAAAGAGCGACTCGGAAATTGGGGGGCCGAATTCGAGTTTGAATCAGTGCTATGGGAGGAGTTGCCTTGAACAAGTATGGATTCAAACTCATCAGATTGTCATTGACTGGCCAGGGATTGAAGGAGGCTACGATTCCCTTCTCGGAAGGGCTAAACGTCATCTATGGACCGTCAGACACAGGCAAAACCTTCATTGTCCAATGCATTGATTTCATTTTTGGCGGAAAGAACCCACCTAAGGAAATCCCAGAAGCCAAAGGCTATGAAATCATTTCTCTTGTTATCTCCCCCTGGGATACACCGAAAGAATTTGAATTGACGCGAAGCCTGAAAGGTGGGGCGCTTACGCTTTCCGCGGAAGGACATCCACCTCGAACTCTTTCGCAAAAGCACAGCCCCAAAAGTGAAGATTCTGTGTCGAGGTTCCTTCTCGGCCTAACAGGTCTGGACGGAAAGCGGGTTCGTAAGAATCAAAAGGGTGAGACTGATTCATTCAGTTTTCGTGACCTTTTGAGGCTGGTAGTTGTCGATGAAGAGGAGATAATTGGGGAGAGATCTCCATACCTTTCGGGTCAATTTACTTTAGCGACAAAGGAGCGGTCTGTATTCCGGTTGCTCCTGACGGGTTTAGATGATTCATCGATCACTGCGATTGAAAATCTGAAGATCTCCAAGGCTCGGAAAGAAGCGAAGATCGAGGTCATCCAACAACTTATAGATGAAAGTTCCAAAGAGCTGGATGAGATGGGGCTCCAGCTCGACGAGAGTGCAATAAGGCAGGCGAACGAAGATGTTTCGATGGAGCTTGAAGGACTCAAGGCGGAGATCTCAGCTGAACAGAACGCAATTAGCGCTCTTGAAACGCAACGCCGGTCATTGTGGAGCGATCATAAACGTGCCAAGTCAAAGCTTGCGGTTTTGTCGGAACTGCACACTCGATTTGGCCTTCTGAGTGATCAATACCGGTCAGATCTGGCAAGGTTGGAGGCGATCTCAGAAGCAGGTTTCCGATTGGCCCAGATGCCTAAGGAAAGATGTCCTGTGTGCGGAGCGCTGCCCGAGCACCGCAAAGATGACTATATGAAGGACACGCCTCCGGAAGAACTGGCTATATCTTGTGCAACGGAAGCATCGAAGATCCGGAGCCTCATCGGAGATCTTTCTGAGACAATCAGGAACAACGATTTTCAGATTGTGGCTGAGAATGAGGATGTCCAGAGAATCCATTTAAAACTTATTGCAGCCGACAACACCATCAGGGACGAGCTTCAGCCTCGATTCCAGGCTGTGGCCACGAGAGTTCGCGAGTTGACAGATAAGCAGCCCGTCTTTCTGCGAGCACTCTACCTTTACGAATGTGTCGAGGATTTCAGAACTCTAATTGAGGTGCTCGAAAAAGAGAAGCCCCATAAGCCCGACAAGGATGCCTTTACCAATCACAGCGCATCGGAAACAGAAGAGTTCTGCAAGGAAGTTGAAGCGGTACTGCGTGAATGGAAGTTTCCAGATCTGGATCGGGTAACTTTCAGCGAATCTAATGACGACGTCATAATCTCAGGTCAAGAGCGAGCTAGTCACGGCAAGGGTGTCAGAGCAATAACACATACCGCATTCAATCTGGGGCTCCTTAGGTTCTGTCGAAACCGATCAATGCCACATCCTGGGTTACTTGTTGTGGACTCACCTTTGGTGGTGTATCGGCAGGCGGATGACCCAAATTTCGATCCCAAAGATAAAGGTTTCTCGACCGATGTAAAGGAAGCTTTTTACAGAAGTCTCTCTGCTGCTGTGGGCATTCAAGTGATCATTTGTGAAAACGACGATCCTCCGGCAGATCTCAGGGCAAACATCGTTCATTTCACGAAGACAAATGAAGGCCGGTACGGATTCATTCCAAGGGTTGAGGAGTGATCTGTTAATTGACGGCCATTTGACTGAGGCCCGTATCAGATCAACCGAAAGAAGAGTAAATCGATAGGTAGATACTACTTATGAAGTCGATACTTTAATTGACGGGTAATTGACTGAGACGGTACGCCCGAAACTGACGCCTTCCACGGCTGTAACGGCCTGCTCTGCCGAGCGAGTCGTCAATTTCTGCTTACAAGGGCACGAGAAGGTGTGGATTTGAGAATCCGAGTTGGGGCTGGAGCTGTGGGTCGTGGAGGAGGCCGAGCCGCCCGAGTGGTTCGCCGACCGGGCGGAGAGTTTTTCTGAAAATTAACACCACACATTATTTGTAAATCGCACCACCCGCCCCGCCGGGATAAGGTTAAATGCAAATAAGGATCTCACGCCTCTTTCATGCCGGGCAGAAGATCCTCCAGCTACGCCTTCATGGCCTCCGAGAAGCCCCTGATCGGAAAGACGATACCGGATATGTTCGACGAGATCGCCGAAAAGTACCCCGACAACGACGCCATAGTCTCAATCCACCAGGGGCTGCGCTACACCTACCGCGAACTGCAACAGGAGGTCAACCGCGCGGCGAAGGGATTTCACGCCCTGGGGCTGAAGAAGGGCGATCGCCTCGCGATCTGGGCGACGAACATCGCCGAGTGGATCATCTGCCAGTTCGCCACCGCCAAGGTGGGGATCATCATGGTGAACATCAACCCCGCCTACAGGACTCACGAGCTGCTCTACGCCCTCAAGCAGTCGGAGACCCAGGCGCTCTTTCTCATCGACCGGTTCAAGACCTCCGACTACGTCAGCATGTTCTTCGAGGTCTGCCCGGAGGCGGCAGAGAGCAAGCCCGGCAAGATATCCTGCGAGAGCCTGCCCTACCTCAAGACGGCGGTGCTGATCCGGGGAGAGGAGAGGCCGGGGATGCGCGCCTGGGATGAGGTGCTGAAGATGGGCGACGAGGTCCACGACGACGTCCTCCGGGCAGAGCAGGAGAGCCTCGACTTCGACGACCCCATCAACATCCAGTACACCTCGGGGACGACCGGCTTTCCCAAAGGGGTCGTCCTAACCCACCACAACATCCTCAATAACGGCTACTTCATCGGCGAGTGCATGAAGTTCACCGACCAGGATCGGCTCTGCATCCCCGTCCCCTTCTACCACTGCTTCGGGATGGTACTATCGAACATGGCCTGCATGACCCACGGGGCGACGATGGTCCTCCCGGCGGAGTACTTCGACCCCGCCTCGACCCTCGCTGCCGTCGAGCAGGAGAGGTGCACCGCCCTCCACGGCGTTCCCACCATGTTCGTCGCAGAGCTGGAGCACCCCGACTTCGATAAGTACGACCTATCGAGCCTCCGGACCGGGATCATGGCCGGCTCCCCCTGCCCGACGGAGTACATGAAGAAGGTGAGCAGCCTCATGAACATGAGGGAGGTGGTGATCACCTACGGCCAGACCGAGGCCTCCCCCGGGATCACCATGTCCTCGACGTCAGACTCCCTGGAGCGGAGGGTCTCCACCGTCGGAAAGCCGATGCCCCACACCGAGGTGAAGATCACAGATCCCAAGACCGGAAAGATCATGCACCGGGGAGAGACCGGCGAGATCTGCGCCCGGGGGTACGCCATCATGAGGTGCTACTACAACAACCCCGGCGCCACCGATAAGGCGATCGACAAAGAGGGCTGGCTCCACACCGGCGACCTGGGAATCCTAGACGACGAGGACTACTGCAAGATCACCGGCCGGCTCAAGGACATGGTGATCCGGGGCGGCGAGAACATCTATCCCCGGGAGATCGAGGAGTTCCTCTACACCCACCCCGACATAAGCGACGTCCAGGTGATCGGCGTCCCCGACGCCAAGTACGGCGAGGAGCTGATGGCCTGGATCAAGCTGAAGGAGGGCCGGTCCCTCACCGCCGACGAGGTGTTGCTCTTCTGTCGGGGCAGGATCGCCCACTTCAAGATCCCCCGGTACATCAAGTTCGTCGACGGCTTCCCCATGACCGTCACCGGCAAGATCCAGAAGTACAAGATGAGGGAGGAGTCGATAAAGGAGCTGGGCCTCGAAGAGGTGGCCAGGACGGAGACGGCCTGAAGACTGAAGATGGCCTGAAGCAGGGGGCGGCCTGAAGGAGGAGACCGCCTCCTCCCGGCGACGGTTCGAAGTCGCAAAACAGCCCCAAGTCGGCTACCGCCACATACCGGAAACGGCGCCCCGTCGGATACGGCCACTGGTCTTGGACGGCCAGAGGCCGGAGAAACCCCACACCCATCTTCGATAGATCCCGTCCATTCCCTTCGTCGGAGCGGAATTTTTAATATCAGTGACCACCATCCTTAGATGAGAGGCAGGTGGTTCAAGATCGATCCCGGATCATCGGCGAGGATAGATCGACCCCAATTCCTCTTCGTCTCTTGCGATAAACCCTGCTGGACCGGTCTTCAAGCTGGAAGGGTTTTCGATGGTGGAGAGTGCGACCTTGAATGAAGCTGACAGAGGAGATCATCCTACCCCTCCCGCCGAGGATCCGGGGGTTGCGGTGGCGTCCGAGGACATCACCCGCCCCCCCGACGAGGAGACGCTCCAGGAGCAGATAGAGGAGAAGAAGGCCCCCACCCGGAGGCTCTACGGAACCTTCGCAGGGGTCTTCACCCCGACCCTCCTCACCATCCTGGGGGTGATCATGTTCCTCCGCCTCGGCTGGGTGGTGGGGAACGCAGGCCTCCTGGGGGCGCTCTTGATCATCCTCCTCTCCTTCGTCATAACCACCTTCACCGCCCTCTCCCTCTCCTCCATAACCACCAACATCAGGATAGGTGGTGGAGGGGCCTTCTCAATCATATCCCAGTCCCTGGGCCTCGAGGTCGGAGGGAGCATCGGGATCCCCCTCTACATCGGCCAGGCCCTGGCAGTCGTCATGTACATCTTCGGCTTTCGGGCGGGGTGGCTCTGGATCTTCCCCGACCACCCGCCGATCATGGTGGACCTGGGGGCCTTCGCCCTCCTCTTCGTCATCGCCTACATCAGCGCAGGCCTCGCCTTCCGGGTCCAGTACCTGATCATGGCGGTGGTCTTATCATCCCTCATCTCCGTCGCCCTCGCCGCCTATTTCGGGTCGATGACCGAGCCGATCACCTGGTGGGGGGCCTTCCCCGGCTCCGTCGAGGACGGCTTCTCCGGGATCGCCTTCTGGGGCGTCTTCGCCGTCTTCTTCCCTGCGGCGACGGGGATCATGGCCGGGGCGAATATGTCCGGCGAACTCAAAGATCCGCGCCGTAGCATACCCTTCGGGACCCTCGCCGCCATCGCCATCAGCCTCGCCGTCTACCTAGCCCTCGCCTTCTGGCTCGCCCGGACCGCCACCCCTGAGGAGCTCGTCGTCAACTACAACGTCATGATAGACCGGTCCGCCTACGGACCCCTCGTCCTGGGGGGGCTGCTGGGAGCCACCTTCTCTTCCGCCCTCGCCTCCATCGTCGGCGCGCCCCGGATCCTCCAGGCCCTCGGAGAGCACAACATCCTCCCGAGGGGTGGGTGGTTCGCCGAGAGGAGCGGCTCCGGTGAGCCGAGGAACGCCATGATCGTTACTGGGGTGATCGTCGTCTTTGCCCTGATGCTCCGGGACCTCAACGCCATAGCGCCCCTCGTCACCATGTTCTTCCTCATAACCTACGCCATGATCAACGTCGTCGTCCTGATAGAGCAGAGCCTCAAGCTCGTGAGCTTCCGGCCCCTTTTCCGGATCCCCCGGATCGTCCCCTTCGTCGGCGCTTTCGGCTGTCTATTTGCCATGTTCATCGTCAACCCCATCTTCAGCCTGGTGGCGGTGGTGATCGTCCTCGCCATCCACGGCCACCTCATCCGCCGCCACCTCAAAGCCCCCTTTGGAGACGTCCGTAGCGGCCTCTTCGTCGCCGTCGCCGAGTGGGCGGCAAAGAAGGTCTACGAGATGTCCGCCTCCAAGGAGAGGACGTGGACGGCGAACCTCCTCATACCCGTCGAGGACCCCCAGGATCTCCGGGGGACCTTCAACTTCATCAGAGATATCGCCCACCCCAAGGGTTTCATCAAGATCCTGGGGCTATCAGGCGACGGTGACGCCGAGAGGATGAGGCTGCGACTTCCTGGCCTCGCCGAGGCCTTCAGGGGTTCTGGGGTCTCCGCCTCCTGGACGGTCATCGACGTCGGCGAGTTCGAGGATAACGTGGTGGCGGGGATGCAGGCCCTCGGCGGCGCCTTCTTCAAGCCGAGCGTTATATTCCTGAAGCTTCCGGGATCTTCGGAGAGGGACGATGGGATAAAGAGGGTGATAAAGAAGGCGAACGAGAGCGGCCTTGGGGTCCTCCTCTTCGCCGACCATCCGAAGGCGGGGCTCGGACGACGGAAGTCGATAAACCTCTGGATCGAGGATAGAAGCCCCGACTGGGATATGACGATGGAGCTGGGGAATATGGACCTGGCGATCCTCATCGCCTACAAGCTGAAGCGGAACTGGAAGGCGTCCCTGAACCTGATCACCTTCGTCGAGAAGAAGGAGTACGTCGAGGCTGCCCAGGAGTACCTGACGAACCTCACAGAGCTTGCCCGGATCCCCAACGCCCGTGCCTACGTCGTCGTCGGCGGGCTGGAGGGCGACATCGCCGAGACGCCTCTATCCTCCCTGAACATATTCAGCCTATCGCCGGAGCCCGACCTGGCGACCATCCGCCGGACTGTGGAGAAGACTCAGTCCGCCTGCCTCTTCGCCCTGGACTCGGGGGAGGAGAGCGCCCTGGCGTAGTCGACAGTATGGCGAAGAGCCGGAGTTTCAGGGTAATTGGATGAGATTCTTCAGCTACAGTGGCAGTTTATGGCCCTTCTCAAGCTGCTGAATCTGTTCTTCGCCTTTGGCGGCCAGCTCTTTGAACTGGTCGATGGTATCGCGCATTCTGGGCAGAGCTTCCTGCTTATAGGTGCTGATGGAGTCCAGCGCCACCATGACATCGGCAAAGGCGGTCTTCATCCCCTCGACGGAGATGTTGGTCTCCATGGACCGTTTCTGGATCTCAGCCCCCTGATATTTCAGCATTTGCGAGGTGCTCCTGATGATATCGTTTGTTGTATCATTGAGCATCTCAACCTTCTTCAGGACAATTCTCTGGTTATACAGAGCTCCGGCCACCGTAACTGAGGTTCGGAGAGCTGAAATTGTCACAGTTTGGGCCCTTTCTACCCCGCGCATAAGCTCCTTATTATTTCTGATAACAACCTCCATCGCCATTACGCCCTGCTGATTGACAACGACCATCTGCTGCATATCCATAACCCGCTGCCGTAGCGGAAAGAGGACTTCTTCGGCGACAAATCTGACCTTTTCCGGATCTTCGTTCCTGGATCTGGCCGCTTCTATCTGCATCTCGATAGATCTGTCCATCAGGATGCCGAGCTGGATCTCTTTCATCAGCTTCTTGGTCAAGCTGCTCAATGCCTGCTGCTCGATCTCCAGGGTAGTATTATCGTTTTTCAGGATCGTCTTCCCTCTGTCCAGAGAGAGGATGATATCCGCAATCGCCGAGTCCGCCTTCTGGTATCGTGCAAAATAGGCCCTGATCGGGTCGAAGACCTTGCCGAGGATGCCCGTCCTGGTGAAATCGATCAGCCTGGGGTCCAGGTCTTTTAGCTCCCGGTTCAGATCCATCAAGCTTCTTGCTACAACGCCGCCTTCATCGCCGTCTCTGGAGAGGTTTGCGACCGTCACATGCAGCAAAGAGTTTTTGGCCGCCGAGCTCTTCATAGAGTCAGCCCCAAAAGACTCGATCGACCGTAGGATATACTTCTTTTTGTCAAACTCATCGATATCCATGGCCATAATTTGTGCAACGTTCCTCTCTGCCAGAGACTGAAGCTGGTCTACTTCCTCCGGTCCCGGCATGACCTGCTCCAGTACCTCTTTCTCGATCGCCGTCTCATCGGCCACCTTCATCGTGAAAGCCATCGAAGCTACCTCCTCTACAGCTCAGCGTAGAACAGCTGGCTCAGCTTATAGGCAACATCATCGGTATCGGCGTTGATGCTGGCAGCCTCATTGATATCAGAGATCGCCTTCAGGGCCTTTATATCCGCGTTATAGCCTATGGTGTATATCGGTATCCCAACGTCCTCCACGATATGTTGAATATCCTTCAGCGAATGGCCTCTATTGGTCTCGCCGTCGCTGAGGACGAAGATGATCGGCCTGAGGTTGGGATCCTTATCGGGGCCCGCAGCCTTCTGATCTATGAGCATCTGCATGGCGACGGCTATAGCATCGAAGGTTGCCGTGCTGCCGCCTGCCTGCAGTCCGTCGACTGCACCGACGAAGAACCTCCTCTGGTCCAGATCGAATTTGGCGATCGGCAGATCGATGTTTACATCGTTGGAATATGATACCAGGCCGATCATATTGTCCTTTCCTATAAAGTATTGACCTTCCCGCAGGGAGCGTTTCAGATTATATAGCGGCGCGCCCATCATGCTGCCGGAGACATCAGCCACAAAGACCGCGCAGATCGGCCTGCCTGCGTTCTTCCTATCTTTGTAGAGCCTTTGGGCGGAGACTATCAGATCGCCCCTGACCGGCCACCAGACTTCGGATCGGTATTCATCGAAGCCGTTGAACCCGTATCTGGTGGCCTGGGCCTGGTACTTATCCTGCTTTGCAAACCTGATGAACTCGTCCAGGATCTTTCTCTTCTCCGGCGACAGATCGCCGATGGCGTAGATCGGGTTGTCGTGTCTGACCCCGAAGGGGGTGAAATCGTAATGCATGATATCTGGGGTGTTCACATAGGTCTGGTACTCCAGGACGAAGCCGTCGAGGAGACCTGATTTTGCGGAGTTTCTCATCTGCAGGGTGGTATAGGCGACCAGGGGGATGTTGGCCTGGAAGCTCTCAAAGCCTGCTGCGGCTTCGTCGCTCAATAAGTTGCTGCTGTCAAAGGCGTATAAGGCCGATATCAGGAAGTTCAGCCCGGTGGAGCTGGCGAAGGGGTTGGTGTATCCCATGGCCAGTTCTCTCTTCGAGACGGCATCGACGATCGTCCTGGTATTGACTTCCTCATATTTATTTACCAGCTCGTCCTTCTTGGATCTGGTGAGGAGGATCCCGGCGACATTGCCGGCAAGCCTTTCTTCCAACAGCTCGGCTTCGACCCCTCTGGAGACGATCATCTCGCCCCAGAGCTCGTTCGACGGCGTATAGGCGTCAGGCCGATACTTCCCGGTGATGATATAATCCGCCCCCAGGCCGGAGGGGATCTCCCTGAGCCTCACAGATACCTCCCGGCCGTCGATCCTCATCCTCGCGTTGTTGAAGTCCTTTGCCACCTCCGTCAGCCAGCCGTCGGTGCCGGTCCCGGCCTTCTCCGGTGATGAGAATATCTCGATGTAGCTGGAGGTGGTCTTCTCAACCCGCGGCGGGTACTTGGATATATCCGGCAAGACGGTGTTCACGTCGGGGGGCAGAACTGTAATTTGGCCCGGAGGATGTTGGACTACATTAACATTTATCTTTTTTATGATGTCGTCCAGTTCCTTATCGCCTCCATCGATTATACCAAGCACCACGTAAACTATGAGAAATACCGCCGCTGCCGCCCCGATTGCCTTGAAAATTACCTTTTTATCTATCTCTTTTGGCATGCTGGCCCTCCCTCTTCAATTCTTATAGTTCTTTGCCTGTTTTATCAGATCATCTATCTCTCTCATCCCGGCCATCTCCTCCAGCTGGCCGCTCTCTACGCTGTTGAGGCCTGATATCTCCAGAAGGAGCTTATCGAGCTTCAGCAGGATCTGCTCATTATCTTCAGTGGCCGATTTTACAAAAGTGATATATTGATTATATACTTTAACCTTCTCCTCCATAAACTCCTCTGAAAAGTCCCCGGACTCGCGTCTCGTTCTGATGAAATTGTAGTCTTCTTCATCGAAGGCGTCCATCTTGTTGAGGATGCTGCGAAGGTTCATGAAGAATATCCTCTCAACCTCGGCGATGACAGCATCGAACTTCTTGTAGCTCATCTCCGATGCGCTGAAGATCTGCAGAAGTATATCCCGGATAATTTTGTTCTTATTCTGCAGCCGATCGATCTGATCGAGCATCAGTTCAACATTTTTTTCGAATGTTTTCAGCTGCCTATGAGCATTAATTTTTTCAACGTAATCTTCTGCCGTCGTGATTTTATTTTTCGGAGTTGATATCTTCGGTTCGGCGAGGAGCTTATAATTGCCGTAGATTAACCCGGCACCGCTCAAGAATATGGATGTGACGCCGAAGGCTCTCATCAATGCACCGGCCCCAAAGATATCCGGTATCAATCCTGCTGACGAGAAGACGATTATGTTGGCGGCGGCGACCCCCAGGTTCAGCCCCAACAGTTTAATCTTTTTATCTCTGTCCATCTAACTCTCCACTGCGGTCTATACTCCCATCGAAGTTGATGAAATTCATCGTGGAGAGATCCGGGCCAGAGCCTGATCGTCTTCCAATTCAGAGATACGAAGCCAGGTCAATCCCATCATCTTCCCTCCATCGCTTTTCTGGTGTACTTTATAGGATTTAGGACTTACGCACTTGGGAAGAGGATTTCTATTTACTCGTCGCATCGATTGTATTCTGACTCAAAAGTCCGATCTTCGCCTCGTTTTATAATTTAAATCGAGCCAAACCTCTTAATTTGCTCTCATCTGCTGGCATCAATAGTAGACCGTAGCTGCAACTATCGTCTTGCCATGAACCCGTTTCAGCGTTGCAACCATCACCCCTCCGGCTCAGAAATCTGTCCGTCACTCCCCGTTTCACCTCCCATCCCCTGCGATCCAGCTGACGTCTGGGCCCATCCCATACTCGATCACAAGTTTCGGTCTTCTCCCTCAGGCTCCAGGTGGGCCTGGGCGACGAAGCCCGCCCTGAAAGGGGAGATGGGCAAGAGGATCCCGAGGGAGGTCGTGGAGGGTTTGAGGCAGAAAGAGACCCATCCTTCCGACCCACCTCTTCAGCCGAAACCTTTATATTCGGCAAATGCCGTATAGGAGTACGGCACATAACGTGCCATTTCCCCCCTCCTTTACCCTCTATTTTTTTCTTCTCTTCCGAAACCCTCCTCGTCTCATTTAAATAAGACCAGATACCCCTTCTTCAGCGTATGACCGACCCTCTCTGGAAGATCGACGACCTGGCCAATGCCCTCCAGGAGCTCCGCCTCCACGTCGGCCCCGCCGACCTCCAGGTGGGGGGGCGGAAGGTGAACGGCCAGCTCTACATCTCCCTTGCCAACTCCTGCCTCCGGAACCGGGCGGCGCTCCTCTACGGCGGGATGGGGGCGAACAAGACGACGCTGGTGAACCTCCTGGGGTCCGCCTTCACCGGCCTCTCCTTCGACGAGGTAGAGAACCTGATGGTGACGGGACATCCGGAGCAGACGGAGGAGAAGATCGTGGGGTTCATCGATCCCAGGCAGTGGTCCTGCCCCGAAGATCCGGCATCCGACGGGAGGCGGGACGGGATCCGGGTCCTATGGACCCCATGGGCTCGTTCGAGGTGGAAGGTGATAAACGAGATCAATCGCTTTCCCTCCGGAAAGCAGAACCTCTTTTTGGAGCTCCTCGCGAAGAGGAAGGTCGGCTACGCCGGAGAGACCCTCAGGCTCGGGGACACCTGCTACTTCGCCACCATGAACCCCGACTTCAGCTCTACATACCCCCTGGACGAGGCGCTCCTCGACAGGATATCCATCTCGGTCCCCGCGGTTCAGCCCGACTTCCTCGCTGGCCTTGCGTTGGCGGAGAGGGAAGAGGAGGTCTCGGTCCTCGCCTCATCCCTCCCCAGGTTCTCGGCGGAGGAGTTCGACGCCCTTCCCCGTCTCGTCGCCGACGTACACCTGGAGAGCCAGGTGGAGCTCTCGATAATCTCCCTTCTCCGGGACTTCACCCTCTGCGAGAGGGCTCCCTCCTTCGACAAGACCCAGCTCTCAGGGGGGTCGAAGCCGAGCCGGGGGCTCTGCTCCGGCTGCCACTACTTCAACAACCCCGAGGCGTGCTGCTGGCAGATCGACGAGGGGCTCTCCGACAGGGTGAGGCAGGACCTCCGGTCCTACACCAGGGCGCTATCCCTCCTACTCGGGTTAAAGGGCGAGGTGAAGATCGAGGTTCTGAGAGCCGTCGCCCCCTACGTCATCTGGCATCGGGTATCCCCCAGCAGGACGATGCTGGAGCGTCCCCCCTACTACGGGGCGAGGCGTCTTGAGTATGTAAGGGACCTCGTAGAGAAGTCCATCAACAGAACCCTCAACGAGCGGGGCGGCATGAACATGATCTTCGCCCGGGCCGTCGACGGCGATATCTCGCCAGGGGAGGCGATGGAGGAGCTCTCCGGCTACGACGACCCGATAGCTGCCCTCGACTACATGAGAGCTCTGGAGAGGATGGTTTGAGCCTCTCGGGGTTCATGGGCGAGGCCTATGCCGGGAAGGTGAGAGGGGAGAAGAGGCTGGAGGAGAAGGGTGGGGAGTTTCTCCTGGGCTTTGAGGACCTGGCCAAGCGGCTGGAAGAGAGGCCGAAGAGAGCTGAGGTGGAGGCGCTCGCCCCGCGAAATGGGGAGACGATCCTCTCCCTCGTCCACTCCGCCTCGCCCAAGGGAAGGAGGGAGGGGATGATCTGGGGGATCCTCACAAGCCTTGCCGCCGAGAGGCTGCCATCGCCCCTGGTGATACAGCCCCAAGACTACGCCGGCCTCGAGCTTCACGGGGGGACGATAATTCTGGACGCCAAAGCCTCGCCTCCCTGGCTGAATGGGAGGGGTTCGGACGGGTCGGGGAAGGTCATGGGGTCCTGGAAGAGGGCTCACCACCTGGGGGAGAGGATCTCCGGCGGGAGGCTCGTCGTCAGGGGCGGTGCCGGGGATTACCTGGGCCATGAGATGAGGGGAGGCGGGATCGTTGCAGCATCATGCGGCGATTACGCCTTCAGGAATATGAGGGGCGGATGGGGGGTCGTCAGGGGCGACGCCGGAAATTACCTCGCCGTCGGAAACTCAGGAGGGAAGGTCGCCGTCAAGGGGCGCGCCGGGGCGAGGGCGGGATGGCTGATGAGGTCCGGCAGGATCAGGGTGGGAAGAGATGCCGGAGAATACCTGGGGCTGATGATGAGCGGAGGCGAGATCTCCCTCCTCGGCAAAGCCGGGGCGAGGGCGGGCTGGCGGATGAGAGGGGGGCTCATCGAGGCAGAGGGATACGGCCCCGAGGCAGGGGATGATAGCGTTGGCGGCAGATTACTCTGTAAAGGATATCCTTGAGATCTGGGAGACGTCCAGATCGAGCTGGCATCGTCCCCAGCTCCCAAGGCCGGTGATCTCGGGGTCGATGGACTGCGACGGCTTCCCCTTCAAGAACTACAGGATCGTCGTCGACGAGAAGATCCTCGATAAGGGGGACCTTTACGTCGAGAACTTCTTCGACCACCTGATCGTCCACTACATCTTCTGTCCTCGGTCCCTGGAGACGGCGGGAAGGCTCGCCATGGCCGCCCTGGAGGGGCTCGCCAACGGGAACAAAACCCAGGCCCGGAGGATGGTGAACCTCTTCACCGACATCGTCGTCGATACCTTCCGGCTTGAGCGGTCCGTCGATGACGAGGAGAAGGTCCTCCTGGGGTGGAGAGAGCTGGCTAAGGAGGAGCTATCTCCCCTGGACGAGGCGGTGGTGGGGTGTCTCGCGGAACTCTGGGGGGTGGACCTCCCTCCATCGGACCATCCAGAGTCGGAGGAGCTCCTCAATATCTTCTCCTGGGGCGTAAAGGACAGGTCGAAGTGGCCGAGGCAGGTTATGCAGATGGCGAGGATCCTGGCGGAGCTGCACCCTGGGGTCCTGGGGGCCGGGAGGGTCCCTTCTGTAGAGGGACTCCACGGAGATGCCGATTCCGCTCCCCTCTCGGGGCTCGCCTCGGATCAGGACCCGGAGGCTTACAGGGAGACGCTCTCGGTACTGGGGCTGGACGGCGATTTGAGGCGGTGGTACCGGGACCAGAGCTACACCATCGTCATCAGGCCCACGGGCGAGGCGACGGAGAGCCGGTTTCCCTCAAGCCTCGCCAAGTGGCGGTTCTCCGACCCCCCCAGCGAACTGGACGTCGCCTACTCCCTCAGCCTAGCCCCGAGGTTGATACCGGGGGTGACGACCTACAAGCGGGAGATGGAGTCCTGCTCCATGGCCGCCTATGGAGAGCGGGTCCCCGACCTCCTCGTCGTCCTGGACAGCAGCGGGTCGATGGGAGGCCACCGCCGGGGGACGAAGACCCATGCTGCGACCCTCGCCGCCTTCAAGGCGAGCGCCTTCGCCCACGGAGAGGGGGCAGAGGTCGCAGCCATCAGCTTCAGCGACCGGTTGGTCCTCCAAGGGTGGACGAGAGACCTCTCCGCCGTCGAAGACGTTCTCGTCCAGCACCTGGGTTCTCGGACCCACATTCCGGGCCGGGAGGTTTTGGATCTCGTCGTATCGAGGCCCAGCCCCCTGATCCTCTGCATCACCGACACCCACATCCAGAACCTCTACAACGAATGGGATTACATCCAGGAGGCGGCGGCCCTCGGCAGGTTTGTCCTCTTCTCCATCGACGGTGGCAATAAGAACGAGCAGGTGGAGGAGGCCCTCGGCGACCTCGGCGCCGTCTACTCCATCAACAGCCTAGACGGCCTCCTCTCCCTCGTCATCGAGACCGCCGAGGAGGCTTATCGATCCCAGAAGGCCCATCCGAGCCGTTTGGACGGGGAAAGTTTTATCTCCTCCGAGCGAATGGGGTCAGGCTGAAGTGCCGGGGTAGGGTAGTTGGACATCCTTTGGGACTGTGGATCCCATGACCCGGGTTCGAATCCCGGCTCCGGCCCTAATTAACCGTCAGCGATTTTCCTCTTCTAGCTTCGATTCTCCGATTCAAGATCCATCTTCATCGATGAGATTATCGGAGATAGACGGCGATGAACGGATCGAAGAATGTCGGCGAAAATAGCGAGAAGAAAAGCTTAAATCGATTCGGGAAAGATGAATAGCTGTAATAAGTGGGAGGTTAGTCATGAGAATATCGAGAATTATGCAGTTGCTGCTGATTTCGGCCCTATTTTTGGGGCTGGCCGCGGCAGAAGATCTGACTCCAGGCGACATAATGGAGGAGATGGACGAGGCTGTTACGATCACCGGCCTGTCCATCGAGGAAGGATGGGTGGAGATCGCAAACCCGGGGATGGCGAGCCAGGACTTCACCTTCTGGACCCTCAACGACGAGGATAACAACACCTACTCCTTCTCTGAGGGTTTCGTCCTCAACCCGGGGGCCATCGTAAAGGTCCATACGGGCGAAGGCAATGACACCGAGACGGATCTATACTGGGGCAGAGACGACATGGTTTGGGATGATGGAGAGGTGGCGACCCTGAAAGACGCCAACGGCGAGGTCGTTGCCCGGTATCCAGAGATCTCATGAGCGGCGAGGAGCCCTCGTCATAATTTTGGCGGGATCTTAAGGATCCCGCACTTTCCTTTCATTTTCTTCATCTCATCTGTAAAATGTCTCAACACTTTATCGATCCATCGGGCGTTCTTTATCACAGTTAGATTTTTATGCAATTTATTTTCATCAAAATAGAATCTGTAACTATCAGATGGATCCAGATGATGCCATTACAAGACAACGATAAATCTCAAAATGGACCCAAAAACAAATAAACAATATTTCAGAAAACTTTATATCATTTGAACTTAAGTAAAACTCAGGAGGTGTGATCTTATGAGTTCGATTTCGATGAAAGGGGGACTGGCGCTTATCCTGGCGCTCGTCTTCTTCACCGCCGGCCTCTCATCGGCAGAGGACGCGGACGCAAAGATGGAATACTGGGAAGAAGAGGGTTATGGCGTTGTCATAACCAACGCCAGCTGGGTCGACGAGTGGGTAGAGATGACAAACTTGGGTAAGTCCAGCCAGGACCTTTCAGGCTGGAGCCTCAAAGATGAGCAGGAGCACATTTACGTCTTCCCCGAGGGGTTCAGCCTTCTCCCGGGGGGGCTCGTGGTGGTCCATACCGGCGTCGGCAACGATACTGAGACAGACCTATACATGAACATGGGCAAACCCATCTGGAACAACGGCGGCGACGTCGCGACCCTGATGGACGCCGACGGGGCGGTGGTCTCCCAGCATCCGGAGCCTGAAGAAGCTTGAAACGAGCTGGCCGGAACCGCTCTGTATATTCCAATTTCTGAAGAGATCCTGACCTCTGAGATGGCGGGGCACCCGGGGTCTCCCGTCATCTCATGATTTTTATAGTCAGCTTTTTTCTCATATTGATGATCGTTCTATGGCGGAATAGATCATATCCAGCGTCTTACCCTCCTCTTATAATCCATGTACTCCCTGCCGAAGGCCCTTTCCAGGTTCTCCTCCTCTCTTGGGATGATGAATAGCTCCATCAGAATCGCGAAGATCAGAGGAAAAACGAAGGCTATCAACGACCCCAGGAATACCGCTTCGCCCAGGAGGATGGCGGCCATCCCGAGGTACATGGGGTGGCGGCTGATCCTGAAGGGGCCCGTGATCAGAAGTTTCGAGGGCATCTCCTGGGGCTTGACCGTCGTCTTGTTCTTCTTGAAGAGAGAATCGGTCCAGAGGTTCAAAACCACCCCAAAGCCGACGAGCAAAAGTCCCATGTAGGCGAAAGATGGCCCGACCACCTGCCGCCCCGGGTAAGCGTAGTGCGACGCCGCGGAGACGAGGAGAAGCGCCGCAAAATAAGTTGGAGGCTGAATCTCGCCCTTCATGCTGCCGGGATCTTCGCGGATTTGAGATAAATATATCTCTGCGATATTTCTTTACAGATTCCCGCCCGCATCCAGATCCGGAGGCCCCACGGGGCTTTCAAGCGTCATCGTGGATATCGAATTGAAACCCACCCTCTTCATGGAGGCTCTTATCTCATCGCCCTCGAAAAGACCGTCCTCCCGTCGTACCTTATCCTGAGGATCCGGTGGTAGGGTATCATCGTCCCGCCGAAGGTGAAGAAGGACCGGCCGAGGGAGATCTCGCTGCCCCGGATGGTGATCCTATCATCGGTCGCGCCCCGGTGGAGGACGTCGATCTCGCACTTCTCCATATCGAGGCCCCGCCACTTGATCTCGTTCAATATCGGCTTTGGGTGTCTTTCCTCCGGCTCGAACTCCTCCAAGATCAGGTCCCTCCCAATCCCTTATCACCAAGTCATCTCCTTCCCTTCTTTCGCTCCTCCTATTTTTCACCAGCCCTTGAGAAAGCCTTTTAGGGGACCGGGCCGTTCGTCCTCTCATTCCCTTTACATCGGACTTGATCGCCATGTTCCCCGAGGATGCTTACAATCTGGACTTCTTCAAAGAGGAGGGGTTTTTCCGGAAGAGCTGCGATAAGTGCGGCGGCCGGTTCTGGACGAGGGACCCCTCCAGGACCACCTGCGGAGACCCCCCTTGCGATCCCTACACCTTCATAGGGTCCCCGGTCTTCCGCCGGGAGATCGGGCTGGACGAGATGCGGGAGCACTACCTTTCCTTCTTCGAAGAGAGGGGCCACACCCGGATAAAGAGGTACCCGGTGATCGCGCGATGGAGGGACGACATCTACCTCACCATAGCCTCCATCGCCGACTTTCAGCCCTTCATAACTTCGGGGGAGGTCCGGCCTCCCGCAAACCCCCTGACGATATCTCAGCCCTGCATCAGGCTCGACGACCTCGACTCCGTCGGAAGGAGCGGCCGTCACCTCACCACCTTCGAGATGATGGCCCACCACGTCTTCAACACTCCCGATGAGGAGATCTACTGGAAGGAGCGGACCGTCGCCCTCTGTGACGAGCTCCTCCTGGGCCTCGGCGCCGACCCCATGGCCATAACCTACAAGGAGTCCCCCTGGGCCGGGGGCGGGAACGCCGGCCCTTCCGTCGAGGTGATGATGGGTGGCCTGGAGCTTGCGACCCTCGTCTTCATGGACATGAAGGCCACCCCCGGGGGCGAGTACGAGATCAAGGGGGAGCGGTACGAGAAGATGGATAACTACATCGTCGATACCGGCTACGGTCTCGAGAGGTTCGTATGGGCCTCCAAGGGGACTCCTACCATATACGACGCCATCTTTCCCGACGTCGTGGAGCACATATCTGAGCTGGCGGGGATCGAGCCCTCGGTCTCCGACGAAGAGAGGTCCCGGATCCTCGCCCACAACGCCCGCCTCGCCGGGATGGTGGACCTGGAGGATGCGAGCCTTCGGGATCTCCGGGAGAAGATCGCCTCTGATATAGGGATCTCGGCGGAGGAGCTCGACGAGATTATAACGCCCCTGGAGCGGATCTACGCCGTTGCAGACCACACCCGGTGTCTCGCCTACATGCTCGGCGACGGGATAATCCCCTCCAACGTCAAGGCAGGCTACCTCGCCAGGCTCGTCATCAGAAGGACCATAAGACAGATGAGAGACCTCTCGATAGAAGTTCCCCTATCCAGCCTGGTGGCGATGCAGCTATCTAAGCTCGACTACGGCGACCTCGACGAGAGGCTCGGGACCATCGTCGAGATCCTCGACCAGGAGGAGGAGAGGTACGCCGAGACCCTGGAGAAGGGACGGAGGCTCGTGAAGAGGATCGCCGAGGGGCGCGGGAAGAAGGGGGAGACGATCCCCCTCTCGGAGATGATATCCCTCTACGACTCCCACGGGATACCCCCGGAGATCGCCAAGGAGGCGGCCCTGGAGGCGGGGGTCGCCGTCGAGCTGCCCGACAACTTCTACTCCCGGGTCGCGAGCACCCACATAAAGGCGGAGAAGGCCGGAAAGGAAGAGGTGAAGATCGACCTTCCCGAGACCCGCCGGCTCTTCTACGAGCGCCCCTCCGAGAGGAGGTTTGGCGCCCGGGTCCTGGAGGTCGTCGACGGGAACGTCATCCTCGACCAGACCCTCTTCTACCCGGAGGGGGGAGGCCAGCCCGCAGACCTGGGGCTGATTCGGAAGGGGTCGAAGGCCTTCAGGGTCGTCGACGTCCAGCCGGCGGGAAAGGTCGTCCTCCACAGGATCGCCGATGAGGAGGCGGGGGCGGCAGCCGCCGAGATTCGCCCAGGGGACGCGATCGAGGGTGAGGTCGATATGGGCCGGAGGACGGCCCACGCAAGGCACCATACAGCGGCCCACATAGTCCACGACTCGGCGAAGAGGGTCCTGGGAAGCCACATCTGGCAGGCTGGAGCCCAGAAGTCGGAGGACCGTGCGCGCCTCGACATCTCCCACTATAAGCGGATATCCCGGGAGGAGCTGAAGGAGATCGAGCTATTGGCCAACAGGATGGTGATGGAGAGCATCCCCATATCGACGGGATGGCTCGACCGGACCGAGGCGGAGAAGAGGTTCGGCTTCGAGCTCTATCAGGGGGGCGTCCCTCCAGGAAACAGCATCAGGGTCGTCCAGGTGGGAAGCGACGTCGAAGCCTGTGCCGGAACCCACTGCACCAACACCGGTACTGTGGGCCCCATCAAGATCATCAGGACCGAGAGGATCCAGGACGGGGTCGAACGGATCGAGTTCGCGGCCGGCGAGGCCGCGGTCCGCAGGGGGCAAGAGAGGGACGACCTCCTCTTTGAGGCCTCCGACATCCTGTCCGTACCTCCCGAAAAGCTCCCCAAGACAGCCGGTCGGTTCTTCGAGGAGTGGAAGGACCTGAGGAAGGAGGCGGCCCGACTCAAAGAGGACCTGGCTAGAGCCCAGATGGAGGGGCTCACGTCCAAGGCGGTCGAGGTCGGAGGCCTGAAGGTCGTCGTCGAGATCGTCGAGAACGCCGACGTTGAGGAGCTGATCAAGGCCGGCTCTATGATCTCGGCAAAAGACTACGTCGCGATCCTCGGAAGCGAGAAGGACGGGGCGAAGATCGTCGCCACCGTCGGGAAGGCGGGCCTTGAAAAAGGCTTGAAAGCCGGAGATATCGTCAAGGCTGCGGCGAAGGTCGTCGGCGGCGGAGGCGGCGGAAAGCCCGAGATCGCCCAAGGAGGTGGTCCCCGGGCGGAGAAGCTGGCGGAGGCGCTGAAGGCAGGGCTGGCGGTGGTCCGGGCCGCCTCCGGGGGCTGAAATCTATTTTTCGTTCTCTCGACCTTCACCCAAAAGAATCGGCCCCCTCCCCCACCGTGTCCGCAAACAGCGGCAGGATTCGCGATCCTTTAAAGATCGATCGCCTCGACGCTTAAAAGAGACCTCCATCCCCTTATGGGCGGCCACTCGTCCTCGTGGAATGTGAAGATCCTCTCCTCGGCGTCAGCCTCGCCCAACTTGATTATGATCCGATTCGTCTCGATGGTGTAGCCCTGGGGCCAGTCGGGGTTCAGCTCCTCCTCCGTCTCGATGACCATCGGCTGGTCGGAGGCGAGTTCAAGATAATTCTCTCCTTCAAGCTCTGCCTCCAGGTCCTTGATCTCCACAATCCTCTCGGAAGCGTAGGCGATCTGTCGCAAAAAGGTCATGGTGCTGCTGTTGAGGGCCTCGTACCGGCCAGATCCAGGCGGGACCGCCGCAGACGTCCCGTTCGCGCGGTGTATCGTGTACGATATGGCCGCGGTCATCGAGGTCTCGTTGAGTTCGGCGTAGCCGTCATCGCAGAAGTCCTCTTGGGTCCCACTGCAGATCGCCGTCGAGACGAGTACCAGAACCGTCGCAAGAATGGCGATCCTTGAACGTATCCCCTTCGCTTTCATCTTCGCTTTCATCTCCATTTCGAGATATTGCTTTATCATCCAAAAAGGGTTGGGGACCCGTAAGAGCGAGTCCCTCGTCGACCTCTACACTTTTATCCAGGATCCTTTGACTCGAGAATATCGACTTGGCTCAGTTTCTTCTGTTTGTAGTTTCTAGGTCACCTGTGAGAGGGGCGTCGTGCTCAGGCGAGGCGTCAACGACACTTCTCTGATGGGTGCTATCGTAGAAATTGTCCTCGACTCAGCGTCCTTAGTCCCCTTACGCGGCTCCTGGATTGTGCTCCTGTCGACGGCTCTGCTCCTGTCGGGCTGCTGCAACGGCGTCGTTCCGGCCTTCGTCTTCAGTGCGTACATGAACTCCTGAAACTCGAACTCGCCATCGGGTCCAGTGGCTAATCCAGAAAAGACGTAGATCGGCTCGGTCACGTCCTGCCTCTCATCTCCTGAGGTCTCGTAGTAAGCGAGATGGACGTCAGTGACCACGGCTTTATCAACGTCGGCAATCTCGGTGGTCAGCCCCTTCTCCTGGAGAA
>Ga0334892_1000371_pt1 | contig 59220 bp, 35 predicted proteins | sample GraSluR3_MG_4_FD_207213 | JGI IMG/M metagenome (GOLD analysis project Ga0334892, IMG submission 207213) | Sludge microbial communities from methane-producing bioreactor in Wageningen University, Netherlands - Granular Sludge_15_04-R3 | ecosystem: Engineered > Bioreactor > Anaerobic >...
CACAATCGACGTGGCCACGATCGGCGGCAGATCGGAGAAATCGCCCGCGTGCTCGAATCGGATCTCGGTGCCCTGGCGCGCGCCTGCTCGGCGAACCATCGCCTCGATCGCGCCGATGAGCCCCAGTCCGTCGAGCGTGGGGGGCGCGAGCCGGCCGATCCATCGGCGCGTCCGGTCGACGCATCGGGCGAGCAACGACTCTGCTTCGACGAGCAGCGCGGCTTCGTCGGATCGGCTCCCGGCGTGCGACGAGCGGAACGCCTGAAGATACATCAGCGCGGCAATCGCCTTCTGGCCGAACTCTTCGTGAATCGCGTCGGCGACGCAGCGCTGCCCGCGCTCGTGGACGCTCAGGAGCCGGCGCATCAATTGCCGCTCCCGCTCGAGCGCTTCGCCCGGCGAGAGCCCATCCGTTGCCGGGTTCGGCGTGGTGGTCGTGTCTTTCGGGCCGTGGACGGCTTCTCGAAGGTCGGCCAGACCGGGGACGCTGCCGAGAGCGACCGTGCCGTTCATGGGGCGCCTTGGCGCGCCGGGCCGGCGAGTTGTGATGGACACTTTGGAGAGACCTCGTTCATAGGGGTTGTTCTGGTGCCGTGGGCTTGCCGGGAGGCGGGGCGGCGGCGCCCCTCTTGATCCGCCGCTCGACTTCCTGCCGATGGATCGTCACCTCCTTGGGACCGGTGAAACCCAGGCGCACGCGGCGTCCCTCGATGGCCAGGACGACGAGTTCCACCGAGTCGCCGATCCGAATGCCTTCGCCGGCTTTTCGGCTCAAGACGAGCATCCGACTTGGCTCCTACGGGGTGGTTTGAGGACGGGCGGCCCGCCCGCCCCTCCGCGGTTAAGGCGACTCGGCCACGTGCAGGCGGTTGTTCAGTTGATGCACGCCGTCCATGGGAAAAACGAGCGCCTGGGCGACCTGTTTGAGATAGTAGCTCGACACGCGGCCGCTCAGGGTGAGCACTCCCTCGTGGTACTGAAACGAGATGGATCGAATGCCGTGGTACGGTGCTCGGCGCAGCCTGGCCGCGGCGGTCTGCTCGATGAACTCCTTCTCCACCGTCGCGGGTATTCCAGGAAAGGAAGTCTCGTCGATCGGTCGAGGGGCTGCCGTCGGTCGTCCGTGTCGTTGGGACATCGGGGGGCTCCGTAAGTAGTGATGTGCCCTTGGCGTGGCGAAAAGTGCATCGTGAGGAAGAATACGTCGACCTCCGTCGCCGGGGAATCGGACAAAACGGCAGCAAAAAACCCAGACATTCCCCTACCTCCGTGGCGGGATGACGCCTTGCCGCGGCCCGCGAGCCGCACCCAGGACATGCCGATCGACGGCTTCTTTCGCTCGCTGGCCGAAGACCAGGCGAACAAGGCGATCGGCGAGATTCTCTCGGGCACGGGCTCCGACGGCGCCCTGGGGCTCCGGGCGATCAAGGCCGACGAAGGAATTACCATCGTGCAGGAGCAGGCGACGGGCAAGTATCCCGAGAACATCGCCGCCGACGCGGACGAAGACCGGCTGCGCCGCTTCTCCACCGCGACGGAGAACGGGCCCAGCTCTCGAAGACCAATGCGCGACATGTGACTCTTCGCCCGGCGAAATGTGACCAAGCATCCGTCCCTTACGGACCACGGGCGACAAGATCCAAGGCACCGTGCTCGCGCTGATCGACGTGCCGGGGAACGAGGGCGCCCAACCGTAAGACGGAGGATCGGCAGCGCATGTTGCGGGGCACGTTTCCAACGTGCCTTTGGGCCCCGCGCACGTTGGAAACGTGCCCCACATTAGGGAAGCGCCGCCTCCCCGTTGACCCTCGGAAGATCAGACCGCCCTGACGGGGGATTACTTTTCCGCACCGCGACGCTAATATTCACGGCCCGGACCAACGGCGGCCGTCCTCGGCGAGCGATGCCAAGGGGCGGCCGGAAAACAACTCGTGGGTCCCCCTGGCAAACGGCCCAACCAATCCCCGCGACATGCCGGACGCGACCGACACATCAGCCCAGGATACAAGGTTTGCGGTCCTCCGCGGCCGCGCCGAGCGCCTGTTGGAGGGCCGATTCCAAGACGACGGCGCCCCCACGCGCTCGGAAGTCGAAGCCCTGGTGCACGAACTCGAAGTGCACCGCATCGAACTGGAGCTGCAAAACGAGGAGCTGCGCCGCGCCCAGGCCGAGCTGGAGGCCACGCGCGACCGGTACGTCGACCTCTACGACTTCGCGCCGGTGGGGTACCTGGCCCTCGACGAACAAGGCCGGATCGAAAACGTCAACCTGACCGGCGCGGCAATGCTGGGTCGTGCACGGAGCCGCCTGCTGGGCCACCCCGTCGTGGGATACGCGCACGGCAAGACGAAGAACGGCATCTACGCCCATCTGCGTCGCTGTCGAATTGCGCCCGCAGGGGACGAAGTCGCCGATGAGGTGGTCTTGCGCACCAAGCATCGAGGCAAGGTGCCCGTGCAGTTTCGCACCGTCGCCTTTGTCGACCCGCAGACGGGCCGGCGCCGGTACCGTTCGATTCTCGTCGACGTGTCGCAACTCCGGGCCCAGGAGCACCTGACCGGCAAGATCCTCGAGGCGTCGCTGAACGGCACCTACATCTATGACGTGGCAAAGGGGCGGCCCACGTACGTCACCCCGGCCTACGAGCGTCTGACGGGCTACACGCTCGCCGCGCTGGAGCGGATGGACGCGGCCGAGTTCTTCGCCCTTTTTCATCCCGACGACTGGCCTCAGGTTTCGCGGCACGTCGAGGAAGTCGTCGCCGCGGCCGACGGCGCGACGCTCGAGTTGGAGTGCCGCTTTCGGCGAGCCGACGGCACCTGGATGTGGTGCCTTGCTCGCCACACCGCGTTCGCCCGGAACGAGCGCGGGCAGATGATCCAGTTCATCGGTTGTTTCGTCGACGTGACCGATCGCAAGCGGGCCGAGGAGGCGCTGCGCGAGGCTTATCGCGAGAAGGCGGAGGCCCTGGCCCAACTCGACGCCCTCTTCTCCGCCGCCCCGATCGGACTGGGGTTCTGGGACCGCGATTTGCGGTTCGTCCGGCTGAACGACGCGCTGGCCGGGATCAACGGGCTGCCGATCCACGAGCAACTCGGCAAGCGCGTCGACGAGGTCGTCTCCAACCTCGATGGAATCGACCGGCTGGTTGCGGCGTGGAAGGAGATCCTCGCCACGGGCGAGCCGAAGCTCAACGTCGAGCTCACGGGCGAAACCGCGGCCATGCCCGGGCGCAAGCGGCACTGGATCGACAACTGGTTCCCGATCCGAGTCGGCCAGCAGATCGTCGGCGTCGGGGCGACGGTCCGAGACGTCACCGATCTCAAAGAGGCCGAAGCAAAGCTGCACGACCTGAACGAGAAACTCGAACGACGCGTTCGGGTGCGGACCGTCAAACTCGAAAGCGCCAACCGGCGGTTGGAGCGCGAAGCCGAACGCCGCCGCGCCGTGGAGACCGCCCTGCGCGAGAGCGAGTCGAAGTATCGCGCACTGGCCGAAACGATCGGCGACGTTCCTTTCTCGACCGATGCCGAAGGCCGGGTCACCTACCTGGGGCCCCAAGTCGCCCGCTACGGCTTCGACCCGCGCGAATTGATCGGCAGGCACTTCGAATCCATCGTGTCGCCGCTCGATCGGCGACGCGCCGCGGCGGAGTTCGAGCGATTCGTGTCCTCCGGCGACGAGTCGGCGCTGCCGATCGAGATTCGCGTCGAAGCCCCCGACGGGCAGATCTATTGGTTCGCCTCGCGCAACACGCTCCAGCGCGACGCCGGCGGGAAGCCGTTGGGAACCACCGGCATTCTGCGCGACGTCACCGAGCCGAGAATGCTCGAAAAGGCCCTGGCCGAGGTGGCCGCCCAGGAACGCCGCCGGTTCGGGCAGGACCTGCACGACGGACTGGGCCAGGAGCTGACCGGACTGGGCTACCTGGCCGCCTGCCTGCACCGCGAGCTCGAGGCCCGCCGAAGCCCCGCGGCCCGGACGGCTGCCCAACTGACCGAAGGACTCCAACAGGCAATCGCCTCGACGCGGGCCATCGCCCGAGGATTGGCGCCCGTCGAGTTGAGTTGCCACGGGCTGGTGCCGGCGCTGGAGCATCTGGTGGCCAACGTCGAGGCGTGTTACCGCCTTTCTTGCCGCTTTCATTGCTCCGAGGCCGTGGAAGTCGAAGACCCGACCGTGGCGATCGAGCTGTTCCGCATCGCCCAGGAGGCCGTGGCCAATGCGGCCCGGCATGCCGGGGCCCAGAACATCGATGTGACCCTCACCAGGAAGAAGCGCGTTGTCTCGCTCTCGGTGCGGGACGATGGCGTGGGCGTGCCGGCCGACGCGAGCGAAGGGCCAGGCATCGGCTTGCGAATCATGCGCTATCGGGCCGGAACCATCGGGGCGGATTTCCGGATCCGTACCGAGCGAGGCCAAGGGACAACCATCCTCTGCACTTGGGAGCGGGAATAACGCGATGACCGCAGCCGCCGAACCGATTACCGGCGCCCGAAAGGTCATGCTCGTCGACGATCACCCGATCGTTCGCCACGGGCTTGCCCAGTTGATCGCCCTGGAGCCCGACCTCGACGTGTGCCTCGAGGCCGGCACGGTCGCGGAGACCCTCGAAAAACTCAAGACCGTCACCCCGGACGTGGCGGTCGTCGACCTCTCGTTGGAGGGTGAAAGCGGGCTGGCCTTGATCAAGGACATCCGAGAGCGCTATCCCGAAGTCCGCGTGCTCGTCTCGTCGATCCACGACGAGCGAACCTTCGCCGCCCGCTCGTTGCGGGCCGGCGCGATGGGTTACATCCAGAAACGCGAGTCGATCACCAAGATCGTCGACGCGATCCACGCGATTCTCGCCGGCGAGGTCTATCTGAGCCCCGAAATGTCGAGGCAACTCCTTCGCCGCGCCGCCTCGGGCGGCTCGACCGACGGCGATCCCCTGTCGGTTCTTTCCGACCGCGAAATCGAGGTCTTCGAGATGATCGGCCGGGGGCGAACCACGAAGCAGATCGCCCGGCATCTGACCATCAGCCCGAAGACCGTCGAGACGCACCGCAAGAAGATCAAGGAGAAACTGGGCCTGAAGAGCGGGGCCCAGTTGAATCGCCGCGCCTACGATTGGGTCCGCGATCAGGAGTGACGGTTGCGCGCGCGATCCCTCGCGCTGGTGCGGCTGTTGGGCGTTGACCGGCGCTGCGTCGCCTCGATCGAGCGATGAACTCTCCCGTTGTTCCGCAGCGAACCGACCGACGAGGCTTCGTGCGATTGTCCGCGCTGTTCGCGCGCCCGGCGGTCGCGACGACGACTGCGCCGCACTGCGCGACCGCCACCCGAAGCGCAAGCCGGCGCGAATCAGGCTCGCGATTCGCGGTCGCATGATCGGATGGGCCATCCGCGCTTGCGCGCCGCGCCGACGCGTGGGAAGGACTCGCGGCGCGCAGCAAGCGGTCGGATGGCCGGCTTCCGATGCACTCACGGGACAAAATTCTCGCCGACGCGAAAAATTTTTCCCGCGTTGCCCGTCCCGCCGCGGCGTCGCGCCCGACGCGCCGGCGAGAGCGCGCGGGCGCCGTGGCGCGGCCGGCGACCGTGCGGCGCGAAGCCCCGCGGCGCGCTCGACGCGCGTGGCGCCGCCGGCGCGACGCGCAGCGAATCGCGACGTCGGCGACCTGAATGTTCTTCCTAGGTGTTTTGTTTGCCATTCCACGAAGGCGCGCCGGGGGAGACCGCGCGGCGGCCCGCACCTTCCCGCCGCGGCGCGCCGCAAGCCGAATCGGGGCGCCGCGGCGCGGCTGGCCGCGCAGCGCGCCGCCGGGCGCGATTCGCAAGTCGCTGTTGCCCAAGACGTTGCAGTGACGTCGTGGACGACGCCCCGCCGCGCGCGATGGCCGACCATGGCTCGGGCGGACGGCCGGGGCGCCGCGCCGGCCAACGGCGCGACAAGACGGATCACCCCAGTGCCTTCTTATTCGCCGGGGCGCGTACCGGCCGGGCGAGCGCGGCGAGCGTATAGACCGTTCGCCTCAATACAATCGCCTGACGCGCGCGCTCGGTCGCATGCGCCGGTCGCCGCCTCCGAGGCGCCGTGGCGCCGCCGATCGTGATCGCGGCGCATCCGGCCGGTCGCCGGCGCATCGGCGGCCGCGCGTTCGGCGGCGACGCGGTGAACCGCGCGCGATCGCGTCGCGTTTTTCGCGCGACGAAGGCGAATTGTACTTGCAAAGTTTTTCGGAATAGGTACGATAATTGAGAACTCGGGACGAAACAGACTTCGTCGAGTTCGTGTTCCGTGTTTCTCGCGAAGCGAAGAGTTCGAGGAGAAGCACCGACGACGACCCCAGCTTGTTCGTCGCGCGCACGGTCGCGCCGGCGGCAAGATTTCGGTGGCTTTTGGTGTCTTGTTTCTGTGGCGACGGACCTGTCGAGCTTCGAACCCAGCCCGACGATCGGCAAGGAGATCGCCCGAATCTAGTTAGGAGGACGTGAGGTGGCCAAGAAGAAGGCAACCAAGAAGGCCGCGAAGAAGGCGCCCAAGAAGCGGGTGGCCAAGAAGAAGGTGGCCAAGAAGAAGGTGGCGAAGAAGGCCACGCGGAAGAAGAAGTAGGCCCGACCGGCGGTCGCGAAGCCGAACGGACGGACGACTGCTTCCCTTCCCCAACTTGCTACGACGAGAAAGGGACGCCCCGGCATCTTGCCAGGGCGTTTCTGTTTCTTGGCCTTGCCTCATCTGGACGTGTGGGACTCGCGCGAAGGCGCGAAGGCGCGGAAGATCGCGGGGTCAGTCGAGGGAAGAAGGAGGCATGTCGACGTGTGGGGCTCGCGCGAAGGCGCGAAAGACGGCGGGGTCAGTCGAAGGAAAAAGGAGGCAACTCGTCGCTCAATGCGCTCAACGCGTTGCGCGCGGCGCGCTGCTCGGCCTCCTTCTTGTTCCTTCCCCAGGCGGGCTCGAATCGGTTCCGGCCGACCTGGGCCGCGATCTGGAAGCACTTGCTGTGGTCCGGGCCCTTCTCATCCAGCAACTGGTAGGTGGGCGTGGTGCCGAACTCGCGCTGCGCCAGTTGTTGCAGCAGGGATTTGTAGTTCCGCCCCAGCTCGCCTTCGACGGCCAATTCGATCTCCGGCACGACGAACCCTTCGATGAACCGGCGGGCCGCCCGATCGCCGCCGTCGAGGTAAATGGCCGCAATCAACGACTCGAACACGTTGGCCAGCAGCGAAGAGGGCACGATCGGGTGGGTCGTCATCCCCTTGCCGAGGATCAAAAACTCCTGCATCCCCAGCGCCTCGCTGATTCGGGCACACGTCTGCCGGCTGACGACGATCGACTTGATCTTCGTCAGATCGCCCTCCAGATAGTCCGGATAGCGATGAAAAAGCAGCTCGCAGACCACCGCGCCCAGGATCGCGTCGCCCAGGAACTCGAGACGCTCGTTCGATGCCAAGCGGCTGTCCGCCCCGGACGCGTGGGTCAAGGCCGACTGCAAAAGCCCCCTGTCGGAGAACCGGTAGCCGATTCGTTCCTCGCAGATCGCCAGACGCGTCTGAAGATCGGGTCCCGAGTCGGGTTCACAACCGGTTGCCATGGTAACGCCTCTCGGCGAGGACCTGAAATGATCGGACTGCCCCAGCGAAGCGTTTGCGTAAACCTAGCAGGGGTTGCGACTTTTGTCAACCGAGCGAAATGGAATCGAGCGCCCCCGGCGCCGTAAAACCGCGAAGGCGCGACCGCCGACGACCTCAGGAAAGGATCGGAATAGGCCTTGCCTGGCCGGCGCCGGCCAAAGAGAATTCCCACGGCGGGGGTCTCGATGCCCAAACCCATCGTTTTCAGGAGGTTCCGAATGAGTCGCAAACCAGGTCGCAGAACCGCGTCGGTCGCCCTCGTGGCGGCCGCGATCGCGTTCACCCTCATTACGGCGGGAGCTCTGCCCCGCCCGAGTCGAGCCCAGGAACCGCCCGACAGCGATCGGGCGGCAGTCGAGCAGGCCAAGAGCCTGTCGCGGGCATTCCGCTCCGCCGCCCAGAAGGTCTTGCCCACGGTGGTCAAGGTCAGAACCCAGACCAAGCCGCGGCCGCGTGGTCCCGGGTCGGGCGGGCCCTTCGGTGGATCGCCTCTCGAGGAATTCTTCGGGCAGATGCCTGACGTTCCCACCCCCGGCCTGGGGTCGGGCGTGATCATCGACCCGTCGGGAATCGTGCTGACCAACAACCACGTCGTGGCCGACGCCGACGAGATCTACGTCCAACTCGGCGACGGCCGCGAATTCGAGGTCACCGAAAAGCATACCGACGAGCGAAGCGATCTGGCCGTCTTGCGGATCCAACCCGACGCCAGCCTGCCGGCCGCCAAGCTCGGCGATTCCGAGCAGCTCGAGATCGGCGACTGGGTCATCGCCGTCGGAAACCCCTTCGAACTCGAGCAAAGCGTCAGCGCGGGAATCATCAGCGCCAAGGGGCGCACGCTCGACTCGGTGCGCCGGGCGCGCTTCCTGCAGACCGACGCGGCCATCAATCCCGGCAATTCCGGGGGGCCGCTCGTCAACCTCGACGGCGAAGTGATCGGAATCAACACGGCCATTTTCACGCGCACCGGCGTCTACCAGGGCATCGGCTTCGCCATCCCGATCGAGTTGGTCAAGTGGGTCACCCCCCAGCTTATCGAAGAGGGTCGGGTTGCGCGAGCCTACCTGGGCGTCGTGATCGGAAACTTGACCCCCGACGAGGCCAAGCGGCTCGGGGCACCCCCGAACTCGGGGGTTGTGGTCTCGATGGTGGGCGAAGGCTCGCCCGCGGCCGCCGCCGACCTGCGCGAGGACGACGTGATCCTCTCGTACGACGGCCGCCCGGTCCGCAGCAGTTCGGACCTTCAGGAGTTGGTCGAGCGGTCGCCCGCCGGCTCGAAACACGAGTTGCGCATTCTCCGCGACACAAAGCCCATGACCCTGGAGGTCGCCGTGGAGGTCATGCCCGAAGACTTCGAAACCGCCATGAGTCGAAGCCGGTTCGGCCGATCGGGCAGCACCGAATTCTATCAGGACCCCCGCCTGGGGTTGGGAGTCATCGAGCTGACCCGGGCGTGGGCCGCGAGGCTCGGGTACCGTGGGGTCAGCGGAGTGCTGGTCTTGAACGTCGCGCCCGATACGATGGCCGCCCGGGCGGGCATTCGCGAAGGTTCGGTGGTCGTGCGCGTGGGAGACCGGGTGGTCGCGAGCGTCGCCGAGTTCCGCGAGGCCGTCGAGCAGCAGTCCTTGAGTGAAGGCATCACACTAGAAATCCAAACCCCTCGCGGCAGCGAGACCGTCACGCTGCGCAGCGCGGAAGGAGACGCGAACCCGTAAAGCCCCCGAGAGACCGCCAGGCGCTGCCCGGGCCCCTTCTTGCCGCTTGACTCGCGGCGGGGGCCCACGAACAATGCAGCAGAGCCCGCAGGGGAGACTGTATTGCGCGGCCTGCTGCCCGCTCGGCTTTTGCCCCCGACTTCCTGCTTCGACCGACCATCCGATCCCCGACCGTAACTCCTTTTCGCCCGTTGATCGGCATGCCAGATCTTCCACGACTAGCGGTGGGAACGATCCAGCCCGCGGCCGACGCGCAGGTCATGGTCTGGGCCCTCATGGAAGCCTTGCAGCGGTCGGGATTGCAGGTGCAGAGCTTTTTTTCCCAGGCATGCTTCCCCAGGCACCCGGCCGCCGCGGTCATCACCGGCATGGTTCCTCGCCATCTGGACAGTTGGATCATGTCGCCCGAGCGTTGCGGCGAGACCCTGGTCCGCGGCGCCGAGGCGGCCGACGTCGCGCTGGTCGAGGGCAAGTACGACCCGGCGCTCGACGACGAGGCCCGGGGCGGGCGATTGGAACCCTTGTGCCGATGGTTCAACCTGCCCCGGCTGGTCGTGCTCGACGCCGCGGTGGTCGACGCGTCGGGGCTTCCGCAGCGACCTGAGCACGTCGACGGCGCGCTGCTCGATCGCGTCGGTGACGATCGCCATCTGGCCCAATTGTCGACCAACATCGAGGCGCTCTGGCGCGTTCCCGTGCTGGGCGCCTTGGGCACCCTTGCCGACCTGAGGGCGCGCTTGGATGCCCTGCCGCGGGACGGATGCCCTGCGGGGCCACTGTTCGAGCAGTTGGGCGATCACTTCATGCGAACCTGGCATCCCGCGCGCATCTGGGGCCTCTCGCGGGAGCGGGAGTTCCCCCGCGCGCTGGCGCGACGCTCGTCGCAGCGCGTGGAATCCACGAAGCTCACCGTGGCGATCGCCTGCGACGAGGCGTTCCACCACTACTTCCAGGATACGCTGGAGACCTTCGAAGGACTCGGCGCCACGGTGGTCGACTTCTCGCCCCTGCGCGACGAGAGCCTTCCGCTCGATACCGACGTCGCCTACCTGGGATGCGGCCGTCCCGATCGCTACGCCGCCGCACTGGCCGAAAACCATTGCATGAAGGCGGCGCTGCGCAGCCATTTGGCCCGCGGCGGCCGCATCTATGCCGAAGGAGGTGGTGCGGCCTATCTCTGCCACGAGATCGAGACGGCCCAGGGCCAGACGGCGCGGATGGTGGGCACCCTGCCCGCCGTGGCCCGCCTGCGCCCCGATTCCGTGGGCCCCCGCGCCGTCGAGGTTGCCCTGGATCAGCCGACCTGGCTCGGCGAGCGAGGGACGCGACTTCGCGGATACCGCAACTCGATCTGGGATTTCGTGCCCCTGGCTCCCCCGGGCAGCCTGGTGACCGCCGAAGCCCGCCGCGGCGTCTTGACGCGGAGCTTTCAGGCGATCGGCAGTCTGGTCCACGTCGATTTCGCCGCCCAGCCGCACCTGCTGCGACGGTTCTTTCATCCGCAGGTCCCCGAATGTCGATTCGTCGATCCCTGGTCGGGAACCTCGTAGCCGTCGATTCGCGCGCCGCCTCGATCTGCCCAACCGGATGCTTTCGAACCCTCTCCGGCCGAGTGCGGCACGGTTCGTTCCCGGGGTGCTTTGCACAACCGGCGGGTCGGGAGATACTTGAGAGACTCGGCCGAGCCGGTTGCCCGGCCGTCCGAACGTTGCTTGCCTGCGACCAACCCATGCACCGCGGAACGTTGCCATGCCGAACACGCTCTACCTGCCCGAACTCCGCGAGATGCTGGCCGAGAACGACGAGGCGGGGCTTCGCGAATTCTGCACCGCCCTGCACCACCCGGCCCGGACGGCCGATTTCATGGAGGGGCTGGCGGCCGACGAAGCCTGGGACGTGTTGCGGCATGCCGAGATCCCCCTGCGCGCGGAGATCTTCGGCTTCCTCGACGAGAGAAAGCAGGTCGAGATCCTCCAAGCGGGCGATCGCGCCGAGATCGCCCAGCTCATCGGCGAGATGCCCCCGGACGACCGCGTCGACCTGCTGAACCGCGTCGACTCGGAGATCGTCGCCGAATTGATGCCGTTGATCCCGGCCGAGGAACGCCGCGACATCCAGCGGCTCAGCGCGTTCCCCGAACACACCGCCGGCGCGGTGATGACCACCGAGTTCGCCCGGCTCAGCGAGGATCTCACCGTCGGGCAGGCATTGCAGGAAATCAGCCGGCAGACCGAGGAGTTGGAGACCATCTACTATCTGTACGTGGTCGACGACGCGGATCATCTTCGCGGGCTCGTCTCGGCGCGGCAATTGGTCTCGGCCATGGGAAAACCCAACACGCGGATCGGCGACCTGATGCAGCGCGACCTGGTCACGGTCCGCGTGACCGACGACCAGGAAGAGGTGGCCCAGAAGGTGGCCCGTTTCGACCTGCTGGCCATCCCCGTGGTCGACGCCGAGCACCGGCTCGTGGGCATCATCACCCACGACGACGTGCTCGACGTGATGGCGGCCGAGGCGGCCGAAGACGCCTACCGGATCGCCGCCGTCGCCCCTCTGGAAAAGGACTACTTGGCGACCCGCCTGCTCGTGCTCACCTGGAAACGCGGCATCTGGCTGACCATCTTGTTCTTCGGCGCCTTCATGACGGCGTTCGCGCTGGACGGCTATCAGGCGGTCACCGAGACCATCCCCTGGCTCGTGCTCTTCATCCCCCTGGTCATTTCGACCGGCGGAAACTCGGGCAACCAGTCGGCCACCCTGATCATCACCGCCCTGTCGACCGGCGACGTCTCCTTGAAGGATTGGTGGCACGTCGTACATCGAGAACTGCTCGTCGGCGTGATCCTCGGCAGCTTTCTGGGGGCCATCGGATATCTCCTGGCGGTGGTCATGGCGCCCGATTGGCGCTCGGCGTTTGTGATTCCCTTGGCCCTGGTCCTGGTCGTGACCTGGGGCACCCTTTCGGGTTCGCTCTTGCCCCTTCTGTTTGAACGCCTGGGCCTCGACCCCGCCTACATGAGCAACCCCTTCGTCGCCACGATGACCGACACGGTCGGCATCCTGATCTACATGAGCGTGGCTCAGGCCCTTCTGTTCTAGGGCCGCTTCGGTACCGCTTTTCTGGCGAATCGGATCGAGTCGCTAATGGACTCTGCCGATTATTCCTATTACGCGGATCATGCGCTCATTGCGTATCACCACCTTTTGACCCCTTTATCGAGGGGTGGGGGGCGAAATCGCCGACATGTCTACCTTCTTCCTCTTGCGCCGGAAAAGGTCGCTGACGTGGGCCTTGCCGTTGGCGTTCCTCGCGGTCGTGGTCCTGGGAATGCTCCGCGCGACGGGCGAAGTCGCCCCCAGCGGCCAAGCCCCCCCACTCGAACCACAGCAAGACGCCGCACAGACCCACCAAAACGGGGGAACGCATCCGGTCCCAAGATTGACCACCGAGAATTCGTCGGGGCCCGCTTCGGTCGCGTCGGAATCGGTCCTGCGGGTGTACCGTTGCGATCCGGGAAACGCGGAAGCACTGGCTGCCGAGTTGACGGCGCAGTTCCGCAACGACCCCCGCGTACGCGTCGTTCTCGACCGGCGGACTGCCCAGTTGCTCGTCATGGCCCCCGCCGAGCTTCAGAGTCAGATCGCCGCCAGCATCCCCGAGCCCCAGGCGGGGAAGGCCCCCCCACTACCGACGAGTTCGCCGCGCCCGGCGACGGCGAGTCAAGCGCCGGCCGCCAACCCGGGCGCCGTTTCCGAGGCCGGGGAGTTTCTGTTGCGGCACGCCACGCCTGAGGAGTTCGAGCTGGCCCTGGTTCGCATGCTGGGCGATCGGCTTTCGCCGGTGGCGTCGCCCGACCCGGACGCCTCGGCGTACGAACTGCGTCTGGCCAATGGCGACGTGTTGAGGCTCTCGTTGGGCCGCGGGTCCAACCGCGTCCGGGTTCGCGGGGCCAGCCGTTCGCTGCAATCGGCAAGCCAACTGGTGGGGGTGTTGGACGTGGCCGCCGCGACGCCCGGCCGGGGCGTGAGCTTGCTCTCGTTGCGATCGGCCCGCTCGCCCGACGTCCGCCGGGCCCTCAACGCGATCAGCGTGGGCCAATACGCTTCGGACTCGGCAGGGGCGACGCCCCGGGTCGCCATGGTTTTCCAGCCCGACCCCGCGCCGCCCACCGCGCCCGCCACGGCCCCCGGACCGGCTCCGAACGGGCAACTCGGCGAGAACGCCGAGGAAGCCGCCGGGGGGTTGATCAATCCCGTTCAGGTCCAGGTGGTCGAGGGAATGGATCTGTTGGTCATCCGCGGCCACGAGCGCGACGTGCAACTGGTTCGCCAGTTGATCGAACAGATCGAAATGCTCGGCGAGGAGCTGGAGCCCCGCATCGAAGTCCTCCGTTTGCGGCACGTGAACTGCCGCACCCTGACCACGCTGCTCAGCCAACTCTACCAAGACGTGTACTCCACGCGCCAGGGGAGCGTGAGCATCACGGCCCTGGTCAAGCCGAACGCCTTGTTGCTGGCCGGCCGCCCGGAAAGCGTCGCCACGGTCATCGACCTGGTCAAGCGGCTCGATCGGCCGGTCGAGCCCAGCACCCAGTTTCGAGTCTTCCGGCTGAAGAACACGGCGGCCGAAACCGTCGTGGAGACGATTGCGGCGGCCTTTCCCGAATCGGACGCCAACCAGCAGGCCGGCCTCGAGCCTCGCGTGCTGGCGTTCGCCGATTTCCGCACGAATTCGCTCGTCGTGCGGGCAAGCCCCCGCGATATGGCCGAAGTCGAGCTCATCGTCGAGCGGCTCGACGCCCAAGAGCTCGAATCCGTCAACGAGGTCCGCGTGTTCCGGCTCAAGAACTCCCTCGCCGAAGACCTGGCCCCGATCCTTCAAGACGCCATCACGGGGCAGATGTACGGGCAGCGGACCGGACAACGGGCAGTCGTCCAGCGCATGACCGGGCTGGGCGCCGACGACTTCGAGCGGAAATCGGTCCGCCTGCGCTTCGTCACCATCGACTCGGGCGGAGAGCGCGTCCTCAGCTCCGGCATCCTCACCGACGTCCAGGTGACGGCCGATGCGCGAGCCAACGTCCTCATCGTCACGGCATCGGCCGACAGCATGCCGCTGATTCAGGCCCTCATCGAAGAGCTCGATCAGCTGCCCACGGCCGAGGCCCAAGTCAAGGTCTTCACGATCATCAACGGCGACGCCTCGAACCTCATGTCGACGCTGTCGAGCCTGTTCGGACAGCAGGCCCAGGCCGGCGATCTCGCCGTGCGCACCGGCGCCACCGGCGGCGACAGCTCGCTTGTCTCCCTGCAGTTCGCCGTCGACGTGCGAAGCAACAGCATCATCGCCACCGGCGCCGCGGGCGACCTCGAGGTCGTCGAGGCGATCCTGACCCGGCTCGACGAGAGCGACCTGCGCAAGCGCCAGACCGTCGTGATGCGGCTGCGAAACGCCGCGGCCGAGAACATCGCGTCTGCCGTCACCGACTTCCTGACCAACGAGCTCCAGGCCCAGCAGCCCGCCACCGGCTTGCTCAGCACGATCGAGCGGGTCGACCAGGAGGTCGTCATCGTGCCCGAGCTGATCACGAACAGCCTCATCATCAGCGCTTCGGCGCAGTACTACGATCGCGTGACCACCCTGGTCGAAGAGCTCGACCGGCGCCCGCCCATGGTCGTCATCCAGGTGCTCCTCGCCGCGGTGACCATGACCGACGACTTCGAGTTCGGCGTCGAGCTGGGACTGCAAGACTCGATCCTCTTCAACCGGAGCAGCAACGACGGCGTGCCGGGCTTCCTCTTCAACAACCAGCAGTTGGGCAACAACACGGCGGTGCCCGGCTCGAACATCGTGGGCTCGCAAGGGCTTTCGAGCTTCTCCCTGGGGCGCACGAACACCGGCCTGGGGTACGGCGGGCTGGTGCTGTCGGCCTCGAGCGAGGCGGTGAGCGTCCTGATCCGGTCGCTCAAGGCCGATCAGCGCGTCGACGTGCTCGGGCGCCCCCAGATCATGACCATGGACAACGTCGCGGCGATGATTCACGTGGGGGAGCGGGTTCCCGTGGTCACCAGCGTGTCGCCGGCCACCATCCAGGGTTCGCAGACCTTCAGCACCTCCCAGGAAGACGTGGGGCTCATGCTCCAGGTCACCCCGAAGATCAGTCCCGACGGGCTCGTCGTGATGGAAGTCGTGGCCACCCGGTCGGAAGTCGGCCCCGAAGACCAGGGCATCCCCGTGTCGATTTCGGCCGGTGGCGACGTGCTCCGCTCGCCGCGCATCGAGATCGTCGAGGCCGAGACCACCGTCAGCGCGATGGACGGGCACACCGTGGTCATCGGCGGCCTGATCACCAAGCGCAAGCAGAGCACCCAGCGCAAAGTGCCCTGGCTGGGAGATCTGCCCGTGATAGGCCGCCTCTTCCGATACGACTCCGAGTCGTCGAGGAAGGAGGAGTTGCTGATCATCCTCACGCCGCGGGTCGTCGAGAACGATGAAGACGCCGAGCTGATCAAGCAAACCGAATCGGCCCGCATGGATTGGTGCCTCAGCGACGTGCTCGAGATGCACGACGCCCGGGGGCTGCGCAGCCGCAACGAGCGGTGGCGCGACGACGAGACCCCGGTCATCTATCCGGACCTCGATCCGACGGGGCAGGGCGCGCCCGCCACGGCGCCCCGCGGCGACGAACCCGTGACGATCCCCCAGCGCGCTCCTTTCCGACTCGAACCTCTCGAGGCCGATCCCGGTGGCGGCGCGACGACGCAGCCTCCGACGCAAGACTCCGACGACCGCATGTCGCGCCTGCCCGGCAGCGTCCAGCCGGCCGCCTACGAGTCGGCCTCGGCCCGGCAGACCCGCCTCGCCGAAACCTCGTCGTTCAAGACCCGCCTGCGCGCCGCCGCCGGATCGGCCGGCGGGGCCGTCCGATCCGGCGAGCGATCGTTTGCCATCCCGTTCCAGGTCGATCGGTCCGGCCGACGCGACGACGCGCCGGTCGAAGTCCAGTTGTACTTCTCCACCGACTACGGGGCCAACTGGCGATTGTGGGACCGCGTGCGCCCCGATCGCGACCGGTTCGTGTTCGAGGCGTTTGCCGACGGCGAGTACTGGTTCCAGATTCGGACGCTCGACGCGTCGGGCCGGCTTTCGCCCCCGTCGTCGCCCGAGCCCGAATTGCGGGTGATCGTCGATACCCGGTGATCCGGCACGAAAGGAAACGCTATGGTGGCTGGTCTTCGTTCTACCCGCGCGCTTCTGGCGGTCGCCTGCCTCGCGAGTATGGCAGGATGCTCCCCGCTGGCGCTCACCCCGTCGACGCTGTGGCCCTGGGCCGAAGAGAAGCCGGCGGTGCCCTCGAGCCTCGTGGTCGTTTGGACCGACGCGGTGATGCACCGCCCCGACGGTCCCTCGATCCGGGGCTTCGGCGGACGGATCCACTTCTACCGGTCCGACGACGAAAAGCCCGTGCGTGTCGACGGCTGCCTGACCGTCTACGCCTTCGACGACGACGATCCCGACGCGCCGGGGGTCGAACCCGCTCGCAAGTTCGTGTTCACCCGCGAGCAGTTCCCCACCCACTACGCCGGGTCGAAGCTGGGGCACTCGTACAGCGTCTGGGTCCCCTGGGATGAAGCCGGCGGCCCGAAGAAGCAGATCAGCCTCGTCGCCCGGTTTACCCCGGCCGACGGCCCCACCATCCTCGGCGAGCACACCCGGCTCATTCTGCCCGGCAGAGACCGCGACGTCGGCGACCGGATACGTTCCAGCCGGATCAGCAAACGCGAGCTTACGCCCGGAACGGGGATTCGCCCCGCCGGCCACTACTCGGTCGTGCCCGATCGGCAGGACAAGACGGGCGAGCAGCAGCGCATGCTGACGACGACCATCCCGATCCGGCCCAAGTATCGAAGCGACGCCCCGCAGGCGGGCTTCAAGGCTCCCTCGTCAGAAAGATGACGATCGGCGACGGAACCCATGCCCCTTCTTGCTGGATTCCAGCCTTGAGGCGGTCTTTTTCACTCGCCGCACGCTGGCGCGGATCGCCCGGCGGCGGTCACAGCCCCAGCACGTCGGCGATGGCGTACCTGCCGGGCGGCTTGCCGGCCAGGAACCGGGCCGCGGCCAGGGCACCCAGCGCGTAGCAGTCGCGGTTGGTGGCGCGGACGGTCAGTTCGACCATCTCGCCGAGCATGGCGAAGACGATCGTGTGCTCGCCCGGATTGTCGCCCACGCGCACGGCGTGGTAGCCGATCTCGCCGTGAGGCCGCCGTCCGGGCCGGCCCTCGCGCCCGTGGCGGTGCGCCGTCTGCCCCATGACGCCGGCGACGATCTGGCCGAACTTCAAGGCGGTGCCGCTGGGGGCGTCCTCCTTGAAGCGGTGATGGCGTTCGAGGATCTCCACGTCGGCGTCCTGATCGACCAGCGCCCGGGCGGCCACCTCGACGAGCTTCATCGTCAGGTTGACCGCCAGACTCATGTTCGGGGCCCAAACCAGCGGGATCGTGGCGGCGGCCCGCTCGAGCGTCGCCGTTTGCTCGGGGCGCAGGCCCGTGGTCGCGCAGACCAACGGAATCGCCTTCTCGACGCAGACGGCGACGATGGACTCGGTCGCGTCGGGAAGCGAGAAATCGACCAGCACGTCGACCTCGACGTCGAGCGCGGCGGTCAAGGGCACGCCGAGCGGCCCGACGGAGGCCAGCAGGCCCGCGTCGTCGCCGAGCCGCGGATGGTCGGCCCGGTCGAGGGCGGCGACCACCGCCAGATTCTCATCGGCGGCGGCCAGGGCAACGAGCCGCCGACCCATGCGGCCGGCCGCCCCGTGAATGGCAAGACGAAGCTGCGACATGGTCCTTGTTCCGGCTCAACTGTAAAGCTGGATCGCCTTGACGATTTCGTCGAGGTCGTTGGGCACGGCCACCGCGCGGTTGGCGAAGGCGGCGCGGCGCACGCCCCGTTTGCCCAACACCTCGTTGAACAGCTTCTGGTCGGTCGTGTGGTAGGCGACCGTGGCGTTGGGGTCCTTCAGTTGGTGGCCGGTGAGGATGCAGACGACGCGCTGGTCGGGCTCGATGAGGCCTTGCGACACGAGGAGCTTCGTCCCCGCGACGCTCGCGGCGCTGGCCGGTTCGCAGCCCAGTCCGCCCGCCCCCACCTGGGCCTTCGCGTCGAGGATGTCCTGGTCGCTCACCTCGCGCACCACCCCGTCGCACCATTCGAGGGCTCGAAGGCACTTGGTCAGGTTGACGGGCCGGTTGATCTCGATCGCGCTGGCGATGGTCGAGGCGCGCCGCCCCTCGGCATCCATCCGGCCGTAGTAGTCGCTCACGGTGGGTTCGGACGGCGCTCCGCGGTTCCAGCGGAGCCCTTTCCCCTCGACCAGTTCGTAAAGGGTATTGGCGCCGGCGGCATTGATGACGGCCAGCCGGGGGATGCGGTCGATCAATCCCAACTGGGAAAGTTCGAAAAAGGCTTTGCCGAAGGCGCTCGAGTTGCCCAGGTTCCCGCCGGGGACGACGATCCAGTCGGGCACCTCCCAGCCGAGCGCTTCGAGAACGCGGAACATGATCGTCTTCTGGCCTTCCAGGCGGAAGGGGTTGACGCTGTTGACCAGATAGATGCCCAACTGCTGGCTGACTTCCTTGACGCGGGCCATGGCGTCGTCGAAGTCGCCCGTGATCTGAACGGTCAGCGCGCCGTAATCGAGCGCCTGGGAGAGCTTGCCGTAGGCGATCTTGCCCGAACCCACGAAAATCACCGCTCGCATCAACTTGGTCACCGAACAATAAAGCGCCAGCGAGGCGCTGGTGTTGCCGGTCGAGGCGCAGGCGGCGCGGGTCGCGCCGACGAAGCGAGCGTGGCTGAATGCGGCCGACATGCCGTTGTCTTTGAAACTGCCCGACGGATTCATCCCCTCGTACTGGAGATGGAGGCGGCCGGGCCGGACCCCCACATATTGGGCCACCCCCTCCGAGGCATGCAAAAGGGTCTGGCCCTCGCCGATCGTCACACATCTCTCGACGGGGACAAATGGTAGCAGGTCGTGAAACCGCCATACCCCACTAAAGCAGTAGGGATCGTTGCGGCGCGACCACTTCTCGGCGAACAATCTCAACGAAGAGGGGGGGCCCAGCCGCTGCCAGTCGTACATCACGTCGAGCAGGTTGCCGCAGCGCTGGCAGGCGACTCGCACCTCGTCGATGCCGTACCGTGCGCCGCATTCGGGCGCAATACATTGCTGAAAGGCGTTTTCCGTCTCGCGAATCGGCTTTCTCCTGCGCTGGAGGGGGCGTGCATGGACCGGGACCGGCCCGTCCGGATCATCCTAGATCAGGGCGCGATTCGTATCAAGATTGCCGGCGGGCAATCGCCCGATTCGTCGTGGGGGCCGCTCAACGCCGTCCCAGGGGGGGGGGCGGGCCTTGCCGGCTACGCAGCATCCGGTCGCCGAGCCCGAGTTGGCCGAAGCTTCGGAATGTAGCGCGCCGCGCCGCGGGTGGTAGGTGCGCCGGGCCCCTTTCGCGGCCGCTGAGCGTTTGACATAAGGGTCACGGGCATCTAGAATAACATTTTTGTCCGCTTCGCGCACCCTGTAGGTAGAAGGACTCCTCTCCTCCTCGGGAAACAAACGATGAAGAAGGCAGAAGTGAAAACCTACAAAGAGCGGCTGCTGGCCTTGCGATCGCGAATCCGGGGCGATGTCGGCCAGTTGGCCGACGCGGCGCTGAACAAGCGCCGGAGTGAAGCCAACGGCGACCTCTCGAGCATGCCGATCCACATGGCCGATTTGGGCAGCGACAATTTCGAGCAAGAGTTCACGCTGACCCTCATGGAGAGCGACGCCGGCATGCTCGACAAGATCGAGGTGGCCCTCGAACGCATCGAGGACGGCACCTACGGCGAGTGCGAGGAGTGCGGGGCCAAGATCCCCAAGTCCCGGTTGAACGCCGTGCCTTATGCGACCATGTGCGTCAAGTGCGCCTCCCAGCTCGAACAAGGCTGAGCCAACTGCCATGAAGGCGGTTCCGGCGAATCGGTACGCGATATTCTTCTCGATCGCGATCTTGGGGTGTTTGGTTGATCTGGCCACGAAGAGCTGGATCTTCGACCGCCTGGGCGGCCCCCGCGAGCAGGGCGTCTGGTGGATCTGGGAAGACGTGGTCGGCTTCCAAACAAGCCTCAACGAGGGGGCCCTGTTCGGCTTCGGACAAGGATGGGTCGTCGTCTTCGCCGCCCTTTCGATCGTCGCCGCGCTGGCGGTCTTGTACTGGCTGTTTATCGCCCGGGCCGCCCACGACCTGCTCTTGACCGTCGCCCTCGGCTCGGTCGCGGCCGGCATCTTCGGCAATCTCTACGACCGGCTCGGTCTGCCGGGCCTTCAGTGGAAACATCCCTGGATCGTCGACGACCTGCACCGGGTCGGCGAGCCGGTCTACGCGGTTCGCGACTGGATTCTCGTGATGATCGGGACCTTCCCCTGGCCCACCTTCAACGTGGCCGACAGCATGCTCGTCTGCGGGGCCATCCTGCTCGTCTGGCACGCCTTCCGGCACGACGCGGCCCGACCGCCCGGCGCGGACGACGCCTCTCGGCGAAGGCCCCAGGCACGGCAGGCGAAGCCCTCCGCTTCGGCCGACGCGCCGAGCCGCGGCCTTCGGTAACCTGTAACCGGCTTCGTATCGTCGATGACCTTCTACGAGCACGCGATGCTGGGGGCGAACGGGGCGTTGGCCCTGGGACTCCATCGGCGACACGGCTGGCGGATCGTGGCCCTGAGCGGCTTGGCGGCCGTGCTGCCCGATTGGGACGGCCTGTCGCTCCTTTTCGGGGCCCACGCCTACGACCGGGTGCATCGCACGGTGGGGCACTGCCTGCTCGTCTCGACCCTGCTGGGGGCGGCCCTGGCCGCGGCGGAGTACCGGCTCGACCTGGCCGGACGCGCCCGCGCTTGGGCAAGCCGATGGCTCCGCGAACTCCGTTCCGAGGAACCTTACGAGGCCGCCGGCAAGCGGGGCACTTCGCTACCCGTGTGGTTGGCCGTCGGCGTGCTCGCCACATGGAGCCATCTGGCGGCCGACCTCGTGTTTTCGGGGCACGCGACCTATGGCGACTGGGGGCTACGTCTGCTCTGGCCTTTCTCGGACCGCGCGTGGGCCTATCCCATGGTTCCTTGGGGCGATGTGGGCGTGGCGGTGATCTTCGTGGCCGGCACGTTCGCCCTGGTCCACTGGCCGGCCCGCGCTCCGCAGATCGCCGGCCTGACGCTGGCCGCCGTCGCCGCCTACGTGGTCGTCCGCGGAATGGCCGGATGACTCCGCACCGTCCGGTGCGCCGGGCGACGAAGAGTTCGCTCGCGCCCCACGTCAGGATCCACAGGAGCGACCGAGCCGCCCGGTAGGCTCCCCTTTTCTTATTCGGCCACGCCACGCCACGCCGACGGGGCAGCCAATGTTCAATGTTCACTCTGCGATCTTCAATCTTCCATCCCCAACCTCCCCACTTCACTCCCACAACGATTCCGCCCCCACCGGGCCGCCGTCGGGTCGCAGCCCGCGCGCCGGGCTGTCGGGCGCGAGACGGTAGTCGCCGCCGGGCGCGTCGACGAACTTCGGATCGGCGAACCGCGAGTGCGCGTCGAGGCCCGTGGTGGCGCGGTATTCGTCGAATCCGGCGATCTTGTCGCGGAACCAGTACGCCATCACCCCTCGGTCGCTGAACCACAAGTTGTAATCCATGTCGGGCAGGGTCTTCCACCCGGACGAGTATCGGCTGCCCCATTCGGTGACGTTGCAGAACACGTTGGACTTCACCTCGAAGCCCGACGTGGCCGCCGTGTTGGTGTAGAACATCAGGTGGCTTCCGTTCGGGTTCGGGCGCTGCGCGTGCGACCACACGGTGCCGGCGTTCACGCAGGTGTTGTTCACGAAGCGGATGTTGCGGGTCAGCGACGTCTCGGGCCGGTTCCAGTACTCGAACGAGTATTCGCAGTTCCAGATGACGTTGTTGCGGTAGACGATGTTCTCCTGGCGGACCGTGGCGGTCTTGTTCTGGTTGGTCAGGGCCGCGTCGTAGACCTCCCAAATGCGGCAGCCCTCGACGAGGTGATCGTGGGCCTCGCCCCAGAACTCGATCGCGTTGCCGAAGCGGACGGGCACGCCGTCGTCGCGCGTGAATTGGTGGCCCCCGCCGATATAGGCCAGATCGCAGTTGCGGATGACCAAGTGGTGCGTGCTTCCGCCCCCGAAGCCGTGGGCCGCGCCGTACTTGACGGCCAGCCCGTCGTAGACCACGTGATGGGCGCCGCCCTGGTTGACCACGTGCCGGCGCAGGGCCAGCTCGATGCTCGGGTGAAGCGTGGCCGGGTTTTCCTCCGAGCAGAGGAAGACCCGCCACGACGAGCCGTCGTAGTAATAGTCGTAGGGACGGTCGAGGTCCTCGACCGACCATTTCTTCCAGCCGCACGCTTTGCCGTGGTCGAAGATGACGTTTCCCACGTCGACGGTCAGGGGGTCGGCCACGTTGGGCGTGGCCAGGTGCAGGCTCTGGGGCTGGAAGTCGAAGACGGCGCCGGCCGGGAGGATTCCTCCCAGGGCGGCGTGCAGCGTGCCCGCCTCGGACGATTGCCGGACGCGGAAGACGACCTGAAAAACCTCCCACCGCGGCCCGACGGTTCGCCCCGCGCCGTCGCTCGTGGCGAACCCGGTCCAGGGCGAGCGCCCCTCGCGAATCGTCATGCCGGGGAACGGGAACGGCTTGCTGCCGCGGGCGCGGAAGGTCATCACGAGGCAAGTGTCCTTTTCGACCGGGAGCTGCGGTCCCCAGAGTTGCACGTGGTTCGACCGCTGCCCGCTGCTGGTGCAGGTCAGGCGGAGGTATCGGCCGTCGTCATCCGTCACCTCGGCCAGGCGCACGTCGGCCCCGGCCTCCTGGTGACGGCGCCAACGGCTCTGCCGCAGGTCGAGCACTTGCGCGTCGAGACGGTACTCCATGGGCAGCGTGGCCCAGAGGTTCTCGCCGACCCGGACCCAATCGTGCTCTCGATCGCGCGGCACCGAGCCGAGGATCAGCGGCTTGGGGCCCTCGCCGTAGGAGGTGTAGGTGACCGGGGCGCCTTCGTCACCGCTTTTCGGCACCAGGGAGCCGCGCCACGCCCCCCCGCACTTGAACCGCACCGTATCGCCCGGCTGGAGATCGGCCTCGTTCACCCGATCGAGGCTCTGCCAGGCCCGATCCTCAGCACGCCCGTCGCGGTCGTCGCGCCCGGCCTCGGAATCGACGTAAAACGTGCGCCCCCCGCCGACGCCGGCAGCCGGGTCGGCGGCGCGGGACGTTCCGCTCATGAGAAGCATGACCAGCAGGACGATGGCCGACGAGAAGGCTTGCTTCGAAGTCTGTGGTGTCGTCAATGGACTCAATCTCCTGACCGCTACGGCGACCGCGAGCCGGTTCATCACTCGACGGATCGCCTTGAATTCTGGGGTACCCCGCCAAGATTGCCCCGGCAAAGAACCGGTTTCGCCGACCAGGCGAAAACAACCGCCCCAATCATCACCTCGAAAAACCGCGAGACAACATCCCCTTTCGCGTCTTCGCGCCTTCGCGAGCCCCTCTTCGGATCAACGAGCCCCCTTGTCCGTTAGCCCTTATTCGGTCATTCATCGCGCCCGGCCCTCTGCGGTCTCGCCGAGCACGTGGCCGGCGTAGCGGACGAAGATGCCGCGCCAGTCGTCGAGGTATTCGGTGAGGATCTCCTCGCCCAGGCCGTGATGGTCTCCACAGCGGAACAACGCTCCGGCCGCGTGCAGTTCGACGTACGACTTGACGAACCAGTCCGACTTGAGCGACTCGGGATCGCCGGCTCGGTCGGCATGCCCGCGCACGCCCTCGCGGTTGAGGAAGGCGTGGAGGGCGGGCGCCGCCTCGGGGCTGCCGATGCGGCCCAGGGCCGTGGTCGCGGCCCGGATGTGGCTGAAACTGGTTCCGCCGGTGTCGCAGGCTTCGAGCTTCGCCACGAGCGGGGCGACGGCCCGCCGGTCGCGCGGCACGCCCAGGAGCCACATGACCGCGTCGACCTCGGGCACGCTCAGGAAGGCGTCCCACGTGTAGGCGAGCCCTCCAGCGAGGGGCTGATCGTCGAGCCACGAGGCCAGGTACTCGACCGCCGCCGGGTCGCCCAGCGTGCACAGGGCCTTGGCCTTTTCGAGGCTGGGTTCCGAGGCGAACGACGCCCTCAGGTAGGGCAGGCTGCGTTCGGGCGCGCGGAACAGCGTGGCCAGATCGGTCTTCGTGCCGGCCGTCGCGACGGCCGCCTGCAACTGGGCGTCGGTCGGCTCGGGGGTCTCGACGCAACGCTCGAGCCGGTCTTCGCGAGAGATGTTGCCGATCTCGGCCAGATGGTCCTGGACCGGACCCAGATCGACCTCGCGCAGGGTCGCGCCCGTGTTGACGGCCCGGGCCGCCGCGCATCCGGCCGCATAGCCCTCGTTGATCAGGTCGGGATTCATGCGCACCGACGCCTGGACGTCGTGGGTGACCGAGTGCGATCGGCCCACCACGAGGATGCCTTCAATCCCCTTGGGCAATAGCGCGCGGAAGGGGATGTACGTGGCGAAGCCCGGCTTGGTCTCGTGTTTGGTCAGCGGCATCAAGCCGGCGTAGATGTAGTCGCTGTTGTGGTATCCGTGCGGATCGTAGGCCGACCACGACACGGCGATCAGGTCGCGGTAGGTGCGCTGGATGATCTGGTCGAGCACGTCGACCACGTATTCGCCGCGGATGAGGCGGGTCTCGCGAATGCCGATCATGGGATAGAAATCCCACACGTCCTGATCGCCGGCCTTTCGGGCGAGCACGTGGTGCATGGTGAGGCTGTGGACGTCGGCGTGGTCGATGGGCAGCACGTTGGCATACAGGCCGATGCCTCGATACGACGCCTCCTGGATGCACAGGTCGCCGTCGTTGACGTAATGGAACTCGGCGCCGGCCGCAGCGCAGACGTCGGCGTCGCCGGTCGCGTCGATGACGATCCTGGCCAGAACGGTGCCCCGCCCCAGATCGGTGGCCACGACCACGCCCGTCACGCGGTCGCCCTGCTTGACCGCGCCGCAGGCGAGGGTGTTGTACCAGATGTCGACGCCCGCCTCGCGAAGCGCGGCGAAAGCCTCGGCGGCGCGCCATTTGTTCTGGTTGAAGCCGAACGGGTAGCCCTTCCAGTAGCCGGCGGTGCCCAGCTCGCGGTTGCCGCCGAGCTGGCCGAGCATCTCGACGACCAGCACCCGGGCCCCGTGCCGCGCCGCCCCCACGGCCGCGGGCAGGCCCGCCGTTCCGCCGCCGACCACGACGACGTCGTAATCGGCCCACACGGGGATCTCGGTTTCGGGCTGCGGCACCGTTCCCAAGGGCTCGCGCACGTAGCCGCGATGGCCGGCAAGCAGCTCGGCCACGTCGGCGCCTTCGGCGGATCGGCCGGCCGTTTCGAGGGACGGATCGGCCGGACCGGGCGACGGATCGGGGGCTCGCTGCGCTCGACCGCGGCCATCCCACACGTGCGGTCGGACCGAGACCGCCGAGGGCATGTCCCGCGCGGCGGCCCGCTCGTGGGCCAGACGGCCGATCCGCTCGCCCAGGTCGGCCAGATGGACCGGCCGGGTCAGCTTCTCGGCAATTGCCCGCGACACGCCGGCCGACGGTCCGACCACGAAGACGTTCGGAACGCCCTCCGGCACGCAGCAGTTGAGATCGAGCCGGTCGGACCCCGGCCACCGGGTCGCCGTCTCGTGCGCCTTCGTGCGGATCGCCGCCGGCTCGACCATGTGCAGACGGTGGGCATGCGCCTTCTGGCCCACGACCCGGTTGAACTTCTCGCGCAAGAGCACTTCGGCGCGGCATCGCTCGGGCCAGCTTCCCGTGGGCATGGGCGCGGTGAGCGAATACTCGCAGAAGTCGCCGACCATGCGTCCGTCCGGCACTGGGACGCCGTGGCAGACCCGGCTGACCACGACCGCATCGACCGCCCAGGGCTCGGCCGAGGCGCCCGCCATGCGAGCCACGGCGCCGGTGGGCGTGGCGTCGATGACGATCTTGGCCACGACGGCCTGGAGGCCCGCCTTGTTCGCGGCCACCACGCCGGCGATGTCGCCCGAATCGTCGACGAGCACTCCGGCCGGCCGGCTGTTGTAGTGGAACGCGACGCCCGCCCGCAGCAGCAGGTCCTCGATCTTCCGCTTGTACTCGGCCGGCACGAGCGGTCGGGCTCCGTCGGTCCGGTCGCCGAAGAGCGCCTTGGAGAACTCGCCACGGGGCGTCTCGTCGGCCTCGAGCCAGTACCGCGCCTTGGCCGACACGTCGTCGCTGAAAAAGTAGTTCCCGTTGATCACGAGCACCGACGAGCCCGCCGTGGCGGCCTTCCATGCCGCGGCGATTCCTCCCTCGTTGCCCCCCACGACCACGACGTCGACTTGGGCGGCAATGGGGATCGCTCGGGCCGAGGAACGAACGGATCGCCGCGACTCGGCCGCGCCCCACGTGTCGGTGCCGAGAGCCGTCGCCGCGAGGGCGAGACCCACGATCGCCGCCGTGACGCAACCGGGGTGTCGGGTTCGGAAAGACGCCGGCATCGTGTCTTCTACCTCCTGTTGGAGAATGCGACTCGGTTCACTCGAAACGAAAACGGCGCGGCAGCGAGGCTGCCTCGCGGCACCGCCCGCCTTCGGCGGGTGCCGCCTGCAAGTATTCCGGATTTCCGCGGCGGGCACAACCTTGCCGTATTCCCGGGCGATCGGCAAGCTGTGAAAATTCCGGGGAGCGCCTCACCCGCCGATCGCTGATGCGATCGGGTTTGTCTTGACGGAGTCTCTTCGGGACTGCTACACTGAGGGCGCGACGTGAGTCCGGCTTGTGTCGGAAGGGAGTGCTTTCACCACGGAAAGTGTAAGGTGAGCCGGATGTTGAAGACCCTCGGAGTGGTCGACGCGTGTCGCGAGTCGTGCCGTTCGCGGCCGAAGATGGCACGCAAATTGGGGGGGAAGTCGGTTCTGGAGTGGGTCGTCCGCCGGGCGACCGACTGCCAGCGACTCGACGGGGTGATTGTGGTGGCTTGTCCGGGGCCCGACGAACGGGTGCTGAGCGGCTTAGTGCCGCTGGACGTGCCGGTTTTCGTCGGCCGCGCGGGCGACCCGCTCGGTTGTCTGGCCGGCGCGTTGGAGGAGTACCCGACGGAGGCCGCCGTGCGGATCGGCGCCGATTCTCCCTTCGTCGACCCGACGCTGGTCGATCGGCTGGTTCGCGACGCCGATGTCCACCCCGAATGCGACTACGTCGGCTACGGTTCGCGCGACGGTCAGCCCGCGATTCTTTCGCCGGTGGGTTTGTATGCCGAGTGGTTCCGCTCGGCGGCGCTTCATCGGGCGGCGAAGCGAGCCCGCGCGGCGGCCGATCGTCAGCAGCCCACGCGCTACTTGTACAGTCATCCTGAAAAGTTCCACGTTCGCCTGATTCCCGCCCCGGAGCGGATCGATCGCGACGACGTGCGATTGCGGGTCGACATCGAAGAGGACTGGGAACACACCCTGGCCATTTTCGAAGCCATCGGCCCGGATGAGATGGATTGGCAACGGATTGCCGACCTGCTGGTGCATCAGCCCGGCCTGCGCAATCGGATGGCGGCTTTGAACCGCGCCCGCGCCAGGAACTGAGCCGATCGCCCGGCAGGTCTTTCGAAAGGATTCGATCGCCCATGCGTACAAGGTATGCTTTTAGCGACGGCGAGGCCGTGGCGCCGGTTGCGGTGGCGCCCGTCGGCCCCTCTCGTCCTACGCCGGTGCTCTCTCGACCGGTCGAGGGGCTGTTGTTCGACATGGGCGACGTGCTGTACGACGCCACGCTCTGGCGGCGTTGGCTGCTCAAGGTGCTGCGCCAGCTTGGTTTGTACACGACCTACCGCGCGTTCTTCCATCTTTGGGATCACGACTTTCTGGCCGACGTTCACCGCGGGCGCCGCGACTTCTGCGAGGCCTTCGAGGCGTTTCTGCGATCGGCGGGACTGTCGCCGGCCCAGATCGACGAGGTCGAGGCGGCCTGCGAAGCCCGGCGCAATCATTGGGAGGCGACCGCCCGGCTGCTGCCGGGCGTGAAGCGGACCCTCGACCGCCTCCACGCGGCGGGAATTCCGATGGGCGTGTCGACCGACTCGGAGCACCCGGCCGCCGCGTTGAACCGGCAACTCGACCGGCTGAACGTGGGTGGGCACTTCGGCGTGGTGGTTTCGTCGATCGATCTCGAACGAACCAAGCCCGACCCCGCCTGCTACCTTGCCGCACTCGATGCCCTGGGCCTCGGGCCCGAGCAAACGGCCTTCGTGGGCCACGATACCGACGAGTTGGCCGGCGCCGCCGGCGTGGGGATGGCCACGATCGCGTTCAACTACGACGCCGACGCCCAGGCCGACGTGTTCGTCTCCCATTTCGACGAGATCTTCTCGCTGGTTGTCCCGCCGACATGAACGCCGCCGAGTGGAGTTCCCGGTACGTGTTCGCTCGCCGCGACCTGGTCCCGCCCGGGTTCGGCGCCGAGCCGTCCGTGCTCCTCGAAGGCTCCTGGCCAGAGGGAGCGGTCTCGGGCCTTCGCGATGCCCTCGACAACGCGGTCGACGCGCGCTTCGAGTGGGTCGACGAGCAGGCCTCGCGGTGGGCCGAACGCCTCGGCGAACCCCGGGGTGCGAGGAACGCCGCCTGGATCAACGCCCTGGGACTCCGCTATTACCTGGCGAAGCTGATCCGCCCGGTCGCCTACTTCACCGAGGTCGCCCCGCCCGGCCGAGGGTCTCACCTACGCCTCGTTGCCGCTCGCGCCCGGGACGAAGACTACGCCGACGTTCTCGGGCAAATCTGCGAACGGCACGCGGCGACCCTTCACGTGCGGTGGATCGAAGGGCCGCCGGCGCCGCCGAGCGCCTTTCCGCCCAACGGTCTCGGGCGCCGGGCCCTCGGCTGGATGAACCGCTTGCTCGAGCCGCGCCCCGGCGACCTCGCGTCGCAGCGCCGTGCGGTGTTGTGCGGAAACCCCCGCCTGCTCGAACCGGTGGGGCGCGAGCTGGCGCGGCGCGGCTGGCGACTCTGGTGGCTCTACGATCGGTTGGCCATGAAGCCGTGGCTCCGTTGGAGGATCGCCGGAGTGGGCCAACTGGTCTGCGATTCGAGCCTGGGACGGGTCGATCGGCTCGCGGTGCGTCTGCCCGATCGCCCGGCGTGCCGCGGCGTCGATTTGACGCGCCCGGTCGAGCGCTGGCTTTCCGAGCGGCTCCGAGCGCACGGCCCGCGCCAGACGAGGCTCATCGACCGGATCGAGTCGCATTTTGGGCGGGTTCGGCCCGACGCCTTGATCGTGGACGAAGACGCCACCCCCCTGTCGCGCGTGGCCGTCGCCCTGGCCCGGCAAGCGGGCGCCGCGTCGTTCGTCGTGCAGCACGGCGCGCCGGGCTGCCGGTTCGGGTTCGCCCCCCCGGCCGCCGACCGCCTGCTCGTGTGGGGCGAATCGTCGCGGCGCCAATTGGAGCGATGGGGCGTTCCGCCCGAGCGGATTCAGGTGGTCGGCTCGCCGCGACACGAGCTTCGGAAGTGGTCCGCCGCAGCCCACCGATTCGGCCGCGACGCGCCGTCGCGGCGCCCTCCGCAAGTGCTGCTGTTGACGACGGTCCCGCCGCGCGACGATCGTCCCGACTCGGTGGCGATTCACTTCACGCGGGCGGGCTACGCCGCCATGCTGCGGGCCGCGCTGGCCGCCGTGTCGGCGATTTTCGGGGCCCGGCTGATCGTGAAGCTCCATCCCCGGGCGCCCGACGACCCGATCGTTCGGGCTGCCTTGGCCGAGTTTCCCGCCTTGGACGCGCAGATCGTTCGCGACGGGACGGTCGAAGCGTGGGTCAGCAGGACCGATTGCGTGCTCAGTTGCTTCTCGAGCGCGGGCATCGAAGCGACCCTGGCCGGCGTGCCCGTGATCCAGCTTCTGCCGCCCGGCTCGGGCAACCTCCTGCCGCACGACGAGTGGGGCCTGGTCGGCTCGGCCCGCAGCGAAGCCGAACTCCAGCCGCTCTTAACCCGGGCTCTGAACCGACCCGACTCGCGCGGCCCGGGACCCGACCGCCGCGTGTTCGCCGAGTTGGGGCGCGCGGCCGCAATGCGCGCGGCCGACGCGATCGAGGTCTGCGACCGCTCGGGCGGCGAAGAGCCCACGTCGTTGGACCGGTCGTGCGGACGGTCGGTTCGCCTTCCGGCGGACAGCGTGCCCGCATTATCGAGGTCGGCCTGATCAAAGGATAACCCGCCGTTGACCGCGATCGCCGAAATTGTCGAGACGCAGGACGCGGTCAAGACCGTCGAGGACGCTCGGCCGGGCCTTGCCCTGCGCCATCGCGATCGACCGTCGGCCCCCGCGACAGCCCGCCAGACCGCCGCGCCGGTGACCGGGTGGCGACGGCTCGCGGGCGATTGGATTCTCGTCAGCGGGGCCACCCTGAGTTGCCAAGTCGTGGCGGCCGCCACGAGCCTCGTGCTGCGCATGCTGCTCAGCCCCGCCCAGATGGGCATCTGGCAGGGTGCGAAGCTGTTTCTCGGCTACGCCAACTACTCGAACCTGGGCATCAGCAAGGGGGCCGTGCGCGAGTTCACCGTGGCCTTGGGCAAGGGCGAAACGACCGACGCCCGGCGCGGGCTCGACCTGGCGTTTACCGTGAACACCGTGACGAGCCTCGTTTACGGTGGCGTGCTGGTCGCGGCGGGCGCGTGGATCGGCCTGTCGGGCGGGGCGTGGGCTCGAAGCTGGGCCCTGGGGCTCGCCCTGGTCGGGGCCCTCGCCGTGCTCGGCCGCTACGTGACGTTCCACGTCACGATCCTTCGCGCCAAGCAAGCCTTTGCCACGACCTCGGCCCTGTCGCTCGTCGAGGGCGGCGCCACCCTGATCCTCTGTGGTCTGGCCACTTGGCGATTCGGGCTGGTCGGGCTCTACGGCGGCACCCTGGCCGCGATGCTCGTCTCACTCGTGTTCGTGCGCCGGCGTCGGGCCGTCACGCTCCGCTGGGCTTGGGACGGCCCTCGCGCGCGGCGGCTGATCGGCATCGGCGGGCCGATCCTGCTGGCCGGCACGGTGTCGACGCTGTTCCGCTCGCTCGACAAGCTGATGATCCTGGGCTATCTCGACGATTGCGAAGTCCAGCTCGGATGGTATTCGGTCACGCTGATGGTCACCGCCCAGTTGTACGGCCTGGGGAACATGCTGTCGGTCGTGATGGCACCCCGTTACGCCGAGAAGTACGGCCGGACGGGCGACCGGCGCGACGCGGCCCGGCTCGCGGCCCGGGCGACCGAGCTGCACGCGGCGACCTTGGCCCTGCCGGCCGCCCTGGCGATCGTGCTCGGCCAGCCCTTGCTGGGGCGCCTTCTGCCCGACTATCGCACCGGGCTGGCCCCGCTAGTTTGGCTCGTGCCGGGCGTCGTGCTTTTGGTGGCGTCGCTCCCCGCCTCGCAGTACCTGGTCGCCGTCGACCGGCAGCGCCGCGCCCTGGCCACCGTAGTCGTCGCCACCGGCCTGGCCGCGCTGGGGAACCACCTGGCCCTGGCCGGCGGGTACGGGCTGCGCGGCGTGGCCCTGGCGACCGCGCTGAGCTATGCGGCCTACTTCGCACTCACGGCGGCGGTCTCCCTGTGGATCGAACTCGACCGGGCCGAACGGCTCCGCTACCTGGGAATGCTTGCCCTGGCAATGGGCCCAACCATCGGCCTGGCCGTGCTCCTCGAGTACCAACAACCCAACGCGGAGATCGGCTGGACGGTTGCCGCATCCCGAGCCGTCGCGATATTCGTCGTGTGGATGGCGACCGTGGCCGTGGGCTGGCACGGCGCCGGCTGGCGAGAGGCCTTTCGCCGTTGCGACGCGAACCCGGGCGGGTTCGAGGCCGATCCCGCGGCACCGGCCACCCGATTGCCTTGATGCAGCCAGGAGGCTCCTCATGCAACGCCCTTCGCTCGGCGAGCTCGAACGTCGCTGCCAGAAGCCCGACTCGCGCCAACTCGGCAACTGGATGGCACGGCGCGTCAGCCGCCCGATGGCGCTGCGCATCACGTGGATCGTCGCGCCCTGGCCGGTTTCGGCCAACGCGGCGACCCTGGCGGCCTGGGGGTGCGGCGCGGCGGCCGCCATCGCCTTCGGATGGGGCACCGTCTGGGGTTGGCTCACCGGAGCCGCCGCCTTGCAGTGCTGGTACCTGTTGGATCACGTCGACGGCCAACTGGCCCGGCTCCGTGGAACGGCCTCGCTCGACGGCGTGCAGCTCGACTACCTCATGCATCACACGGTCCATCTGCTCGTGCCGATCGGCGTGGGCTTCGGTCTTTCCGCCCGATCGGGCGAGCCGGGCTGGCTTCTCGGCGGCCTGGTCTGGGGGATCGCCCTCTTGTTGATCACCCTGGTGCACGACGCCCGCTACAAGGCGTTCATCCAGCGGTTGAAGCGGGTGCGGGGCCGGCTCTACGTCGAGGGCGGCGCGGTCCGCCCCGCGTCGCAGCCGCCCCTGCCGCGCGGCCGCCTCCGGCGGATTGCCTGGGCGGCACGCAAGGCGTGCGAAGCCCACGTGACGATGAACGTGGTGTCGGCGCTGGCACTCGGGCAACTCGTCCTTTACGACGTCAACCTGGTCTCGGCGCGGTGGTACCTTGCCGTCATGGCCCCGGTGGCCGCGGCCACGGCCACCTGGACCATCGCGCGCTCGCAGCGGGCCCAGTCGGCCGAGCAGGAATTCGCCGCCTGGTACCAGGTGCCCGACGGACATGCGCTCGTCTTCCGCGACGGCTGGTGGGTCGTCGAACAAAGGACCAACAAAGGGGACATTACTCATATTGGCAGGCTGGGCAAGAAATGATCGTCGTCGCCATGCCGCGGACTGCCCAGGCCACTGAAGCCGGGATGGTCGACCACGTTCTCGATCGAGCGGTCGGACCGATGCGGCCGTTTCCCAAGTCGCAACCCTGCTCATCCGGCCGTCATGCCACCCCTCCATCCGGTGGCAGCAATGCTTCATCTCCAAAGCTGTGACGCCGCTTTGGGCACCTTGACGGCGGATTGGAGGGCTGCTAGAGTAATTGTTGCCCGCTTCGATGGCGGGGTCGACCCAACGGGGGATTAGCTCAGTTGGGAGAGCGTCTGAATGGCATTCAGAAGGTCAGCGGTTCGAGCCCGCTATCCTCCACATTGCAAGCCCCGACGTGACAACGAGTTGCGTCGGGGCTTTCTTTGTCGGCGTCGAGGGGGCAGAGTGTCGGGGCCACCCTGGGGATACCTTTTGAATCCGGTGTCATCCTTCGAAAACCGCCCGTCGACTACCGGGGCCATCCCGGGGCCACTGCGGAGAAGTCTACCACCAACACATTGGCCACAGGATCATACCACGAGGGTGGGGGGCGAAATCGGGTTGGGTCGGCGATCGCGCAGGGTGTCGGGTTTCTGGCGTCAGAGGGCGTGTCTCTGTTTCCCGCCCACTCCGACGTCGCAGAGTGACACCTATTCGCACGACGGCTCCGGCCCTCGGCCGGGCGCTGCTACTCGGAGAGAATCATGGCTTCGCCGTTGCGCAGCGTCGCTTGGCGCACGGGCTGGCCGAGGCTTCCGTCGGCCCTGAGGGGGCGGAGTGCGACGGGCAGGCCGTGCGTTGTGGCGGTGTCGTCGGCCAGGGAGCCGCCCACGTTCGGCTTGATGAGCACGAGGCCTTTGGTGTACCGGCGGGCGAAGACGCGCTCTCGGACCACGGCGCCCTCGACGAGTTGGAGGTCGTCGAACCAGGCCGTGCCCGTGGCGCCGTACATGCGGAAGTTGACCCGGCCTTCGCCGTCGTCGCCCGTGGTGAACACGGTCCGCTGCTCGCGCCAATCGCCCGTTCCCTGCCAGGTGAGCATCGACGTCCCCCGGGCGTCCTCGAATCCGTAGACGTAGACCTGGGCGCCGGGTTCGCCCTCGACCGAGTCGACCTTGGCCCAGGCGATGAGCGTGTAGGTCGTGTGGGGCTTCAGCCGGAGTGGCTGCTTGTTGATGTTGTTGATGAGCCGATCCGTGCTGGCGATTTGCACCGACGCGGTGCCGCCGCGTTTCACGTCGGCGACCCGTTCGACGGGCTCGGCCGCCTGCCAGCCCGCGGGATTGCCGTCGGGGGCGGCGATCTCGAAGTCGCCGTTTACGAGCAGGTTTTCGGCCTGGGCGCGTCCGCCCCGCTCGACCTCGTCGAACAGGTAGTACGGTCCGGCGGGCTCGCCGAGGTCGTGGCGCATCGCGCCGAACCACAGCTTCGTCACGTTGGCGTAGGGGTGGCGCCCGAAGCCGAAATAGGTGAAGTCGCCGTGGGCCAGCAGATAGGTCGCCAGCCCGTACAGCTTGTCGCGGTCGGAGTCGACGGGCAGCTTGGGGCCGAACTCGGCCAACTCGGGGTCGAAGATCGGGTTGTACTGGATCCACTGGACCTTGCCCTGGCGATCGAGTTCGATGGCCCGATCCAGGGCGGTCTGCCAGGGCCCGGCGGAGCGGTCGAGCGATTGCCAGTTTTCGGCCTGTCGGCCGTCGATGACCATGGGATCGGCATCCCAGCCGTTGGCCGTGATCTGCTTATCGGGAAGGCGGGTCTTCATCTTGGCGAAGAGCGTCTGGAGGTCGCGAAGCCACTGGTCGCGCCCGCCCTCCCGGCGAGGATACTCGAGCACCGGGTTGTGCCGGCCGGGCCCGGCCACGTCGGTGGGCACGGTGTCGAAGTAGATGGCGTCGTACGGCTCGCCGATCCGCGGGGCGTGGACCGTGGCCATGAACTCCTGGTAGGCCGGATGTCCCACGTTCATCACGAAGTCGTCGCGGGGCGGCCCCCAGTAGTAGATGGGAATCCTCGCCTCGATCGGCTCGCGCGCCCGGGCCCTCGGATTGACCAGGGCGGCGAACTCGGCGTCGTCGACCCGGCCGTCGCCGTTGCGATCGTTTCGCGGGTCCCAGCCGGGCACGATGCGCTCTTCGACGGGGTGCGACGCGCGTTCCGCCCCCACATGCAGGCGGACGCGGCTATCCTGGGCGAAGTGGCAGAACATCTCCTCCAGGATGCCCTGCGAGGTGAGCCCCCTCGCCACGCAGAAGTCGGCCAGCTCTTTCGCCTTGCCGCTGAGCGGCTCGCCCGTCGACGGATGGGGCATCACCAGGGTCGACACCAAAGCGTAGACCACGGTGATGACGTCGGCTCGCCCCTGCTTCGCCTCTTTGCGGAAGCACAGGTCGAGCCAGTCGCGGGCAAAGTCGGGGCCGCCCGCGAAGTTCATGAACGTTCGCACCGTGGGAAGATGGTGCGGCATGGGGCGCACGTCGAGCCGGAACCGCCGCACCGCGGGCTTGGGCAGCGCGCGGCCTTCGGCATCCCACACGCGAACGCTCCAGTAATAGGTTGCATGGTTGGCAAGCGGAGGGCCGGCGTAGCGGGCGATGGGCAGCCGGCTTTCGATCTTGCCCGAATCCCAAACGACCGCCGCCACGCGGTCGCGATGCTCCGCCGCCGTGCCCACGACGATCCGATAGGCGCTTTGCGAATCGACCTGCCAGGAGAGTTCCGGGCACGGGTCGCGGACTTTCGACGGGTCGATTCGCCACTCGCATCGCAGGTCGCCCGGTGGCTCCAGGGCCGCGGCCGCGCCGGAGAGAAGACTCAACCCCAGCGTCGTGAGAAGCGGCCCGCTCCTGATCATGGCTCTTTTCCGATCGAGGATTTCACTCCGCCAGGAAGCGGTAAGTCGACGACTGCCGATAGGTCTGTCCGGGCCGAATGATGACCGAGGGAAAACCGGGGTGATGCACCGAGTCGGGCAGGTGCCCGGGCTCGAGGCAGAATCCGGCGTGTCGCGGGTAGACCGTCCCTGCCTTGCCGGCCAGCGTGCCGTCGAGATAGTCGCCCGTGTAGAAGATCATGGCCGGGGCGGTCGTGTCGATTTCGAGAATCCGACCGCTTCGCGGGTCGCGCGCGGTTGCCACGTGGGCGTACCGGCCCGCGGGACGCCGAAGCAGATAGGCCAGATCGTAGCCTCGGGTCGTGCCGTCCACCCGCTCGAGTCGCTCGCCGATCGCGGTGGGCGTGGTGAAGTCGTACCGGGTGCCCTCGACCGGGACCAACTCGCCCGTGGGGGCCAACGACGCGTCGGTCACGCTGTAGCGATCGGCATCGAGCCAGAGCACGTGGTCGAGCACGTCGCCCGAGGCGGCCCCGGCCAGGTTGAAGTAGCCGTGGTGCGTCAAGTTGACGGGCGTGGGCCGGTCGGCCGTGGCCGCGTAGTCGATGCGCATCTCGCCGTCGTCGTTCAGCGAGTAGATCACTTCCACGAGGAGGTTGCCGGGGTAGCCCTGGTCGCCGTCGGGGCTCGAGCAGGTCAGGCGCACGCCGGGCGCCCCGTCGATGGCCACGGGTTCGGCATCCCATACGCGCCAGCTCAAGCCCCCGGTGCCGCCGTGCAGATGATGCGCTCCGTTGTTCAGCGCAAGCCGGTACGACTGCCCGTCGAGATCGAATCGGCCGTTGACGATGCGGAAGGCCACGCGCCCGATGACGCAGCCGAAATAGGGGCTCTCGGTCTCGTACTGTTCGAGCCGGTCGAACCCGAGCACCACGTCGTCGAGCCGGCCGTTGCGATCCGGCGCGCGAAGCTCGGTCACGGTGGCGCCGTAGGTCATCACCCGGAGCGTGAGGCCGCTGGTGTTCGTGAGAGTGTATCGGTCGACGTCGATGCCGTGTCGGGTGACGCCGAAGACATCCTTGGCAATCGGCAGGGCGCTCATGCGTCGTGCTCCGCTCGAATTCGATTTCCTGGCGGTTGGATGGTGCGAGGATAGCCGCCGGTCGGGCGGGGGTCAAGCGAGCGCTCGCAGCCCGCTTGATTCTCCGGAGACTTGTCGCCGCGGAGCCGCGGCGCGCCGATCGAGCGATGTCATGCCACGATCCGGCCGGGCGCACCCCCCCGACAAGGTCGGGTTGTACGGTCATTGGCGGCCATGGGATAACGACGGCCACGTTCCGGCGGGACGCGGGCATCGGCATGGTCGACGGGCCGCTCAAAGCCTGGAAGACCAAGCCATTGCCAGCAGCGGTAGGCTGCGGCCCGGGGGCGCATAATGGTCGATCGGACGAGGACGATTGCCCAAGGGAACCGGTCCGGCACCGTCACGATCAAGACGCCGCCCTCGTCGCGCGGAGGCCGAGCGTCGGCCTTGGTGGCGTTTCGCCCCGGGCATCTCCACGTCCGTCGAGGGACGACCTCTTCGACGACAATCCGCCGGTGCGTGGCGCATGGTCGAGCCACGGCCGCCTTGGCGACTTGCCGTTACTCTTCCTCGTCGCTGGTGAGGGCGAAGTCGAGTTGCCGGTTTCCGCCGGCGGGCACTTCGGCGGTCAACTCCGTCTCGGTGTTGTACCGGGCCGGGATGTACATCTCGCCTTTGGGGACCTTTTCGTCGGGGTTCGACTCGTCGAACTCGCCGGGAATAATCCGCGAGGCCCTGATTTCAACGGTCATTCTCCCGGCAAGAGCCTCCAACTCATACTTGCCGTTCTGGATGGGCGCGCTGAATGCTCGCTCATCGCCTTCGACGGCGCGGAATTGGATTCGGCCCTCCGGGATCGGCTGACCGTCAAACGTGACCGTGCCGCTCACCGGGTGCAGATCGAGTGCCGAGGGACCGCAGCCAACGAGGGTTGCGAGTGCCAGCAGCGCAAGCACGATCGTCGTGGGACGCATGCGCATGGGTGTCTTCCTGAATCGGTACGAAGTTGTGTAGGGAACGGTCAACCGTTCCGGAACGGATCGGCCCGGGATCACCACTCGCCCAGAACATTGCCGTCCGCGCGATTTCCCGCGTTCTGCCAGGTAATTCGGTTGACGGTCTCGCTGACGAATCGAACCGAACCGTCGACCAGGGCGGCGTTGACGCCCCCCGGATGGTAGCTGCGGGCGAAGTTCCAGCGTCCGGGAAGGCCATCGGCATTTCCGTTTTCGCAAGGCGACCTCGGCCATGTCGTGCTCTTGCACGAATAGGGGCGGTCGGGAATGGTCGTATTGGGCGGTTCGGCCGAGGAGAAGGCGAAGGCGCCGTGCGGCGCACCGCCCCAATATCCGCCGAGCCCACCCCAGGATCCGCCCCTGCTCCCGCGAATGATCCCCTCGCTCGCCAGCAGTGTGTTCGACGACCCGTCGAGGCAGTGGCGGAAGCCGAAATCCGTGTTCCGGCCGAACATGCCGCCTGGATCCACTCGGGCGACGCTCATGTCCAGCGTTGTTCCCGAGAGCACCCCGCCACCCGCACAAACGGCGTAGCTACCTTGGAACCCCCGGTCCGATCCGCCGCCGCCCCGAGCGGGCGTGGACGGGTCCGAGGGGCACATCATGCCGTCGACGTTAATGCCGGCCACGGACTCGGGCATCCGGTGGATATACTCGTTCTCGTACGGATCGTCGAAGGCTTCGTACATGTCCGCGTAACTGCTTTGCTCAATGAACCGCAGGATGCGCTGATACCAGCAGTCGCGCCGTTTCGTATCGCCGGTCGCTTCCGTCCTGTGACCGTAGGGGAACGACTTGTGCACGTCGTGGTAATTGTGCATCGCCAGCCCCAATTGCTTGAGATTGTTCGTGCACTGCGACCGCCGTGCCGCCTCGCGCGCCGCCTGAACGGCGGGAAGCAGCAGCGCGATCAAGATGCCGATGATGGCGATCACCACGAGCAGCTCGACGAGGGTGAAGGCTCGGTTTTTCCTCATCTGCGAAACTCCTCATTGCGAAAACAAACGAATAACAACGTTTCGTCCAACGTTCGACTACGGTTCACAGCCGGGAATTCACCCAGGCTGAGAAGCTCTCAAACGAACCGCTCCATTCAGTGACTTGGCATGGAACGGATTGTAGTTTAACTGGCCTGTCGGCCGTGTCAACGACTCGGCGGTCGATTTTACAGGGGGGATCGCAGTCCCCCGTGGTCGCGACGTGTTGATCGAGCGGCCCCATGCCACGATCAGGCCCGACCGTGTCTCCCAACGAGTGGAAATCGTGCGGTCATTGGTGGCGTGGGAAGTGACGGCCACGTTCTGGCACGCTTCCTCCGTTTCCAGGCGCCGGGTTGGGAACGACAGACGCAGACTCGGCTTCGGCCGGCACGTGTCCAATGCCGGCTGAAGCCGGTACGACGAGCGTTCCCTCGTTTCCAGGCTCGGGAATCGGGGCGAGCGGCGGGGCGGGCCGAGCCGAGGCTTTCGAGGCGCTCGCGTCGGCGGTCGGCGGGGCCTATAATCGGTCCGGCCCGGCGGTCGTTTCCTTCGCCGTAACCGTTCACAGGCCGGGGACTGGCTCATTTTTCGGCCCGTCTTGCGCTGTTCTCGGCACCGGCCTGACGGCCGAAAAATGTGCCTGTCCCCTTTGGCCGCCCTCCAGGAGAAGACGCATGAGCCCCTGCCGTCTTGCCTTTGTTCCGCCTCGTTTTCAAGCTCCCACGAAAACGGTTCGGGCCCGGCGGCGCTGCGGAGGTGCCCGGCGGGCTCTCGCGATGGTCTTCTTGCTGTGGGCGTCGGCCTTGGGGACGTCGCCGCGTTCGCCGGCGGCCGAGACGGCCGGTCCGCCTTCGGCGCTCGAAGCCGGCTTCCGCCGACCGCCCGAGGCAACCAGGCCCTGGTGCTACTGGTACTGGATCAGCGACAACATCTCGAAACGGGGCATCACGCGCGATCTCGAGGCGATGGCCCGCGTGGGCATCGGCGAGGCGTTCATCGGGAACGTCTTTCTCGAAGACATCCCGGCCGGCGACGTGAAGGTGCTCAGCGACGCGTGGTGGGCACTGGTCGAGCACGCCATCCGCGAAGGGGCGCGCACGGGCGTGAACGTGGGCATGTTCAACTGCCCGGGCTGGAGCCAATCGGGCGGGCCGTGGATCGAGCCGGGCCAAGCGATGCGCTACCTCGCGTCGTCGGAAACCCGCGTTCGCGGGCCGTCCCGATTCGACGGCACGCTGCCCGTGCCGAAAGAGCCCTTCCAGGACGTCGCGGTGCTGGCATTTCCCGCGCCGCGGGCCGACGCCGACTCGCTCGGCTCGCACTCGCCTCGGCTGTCGTCGAGCCCGGCTGCGCCGGGCGCCGAGGCGCTGGTCGACGGCAATCTCGACACGGCCATGGCTTTTCCCGCGAATGTCGGCCAGGGCAAGGAGCCCTTCGCGATCGAGATCGCGGTCGAGCAGCCCTTGACGGCCCGCAGCCTTTCGCTGACTCCTTCGGAGTCGCCCTGGTCGGCCCAGTGCGAGCTTCAGGCGGCCGACGACGCGGGGGCGTTCGGCACGGTGCGCCGCTTCCGGTTCGACCGCTCGAACATGAAAGAGCACGTGGGGCCCATGCCGCGGGGACCGGTCGCGGTGTCGTTCGCGCCGGCGACGGCCCGGCGATTTCGCTTGACCTTTTCGAGCGTCCGCGGCAAGGCCGCCCTGGCCGAGATCGACCTGTCGCCGGCCGCCCGGGTCGAGTCGTTCGTCGAGAAACAGCTCGGCAAGATGCACCCGACGCCGCTTCCCCTGTGGGACACCTATCTCTGGCCCGACCAGCCCGAGCCCGACGAAACGGCCCTGTGCGTGCCCGTGGACCGGGTCATCGACCTGACGGGCAAACTCGGCTCGGACGGCGCGCTTCGGTGGGACGTGCCGCCGGGCGATTGGGTCGTGCTCCGCACGGGCATGACCACGACGGGCACGCGCAACGCGCCCGCCTCGCCCGAGGGCCAGGGCCTCGAGGTCGACAAGATGAACCGCGAGGCGGCCGCGCATCATTTCGACGCCTTCATCGGGCAGTTGCTCCGCCGGATGCCGCCGAGCGACCGCACCGCGTTCGGGCACGTGGTGGCCGACAGCTACGAAATGGGCTCGCAGAACTGGACCGACGGTTTCGCCGCGACCTTCCGCGACCGCTACGGCTACGATCCCGCGCCCTGGCTGCCCGTGCTCACCGGCCGCATCGTCGGCACCGCCGATCAATCGAACCGCTTCCTCTGGGACTTGCGCCGGCTCGTGGCCGACCGCATCGCCACCGAATACGTGGGCGGGCTGCGCGACGTGTGCCGGCGCCACGGGCTCAAGCTGTGGCTCGAGAACTACGGGCATTGGGGGTTTCCGGCGGAGTTCCTGCAATACGGCGGGCAGTCGGACCGCATCGGCGGCGAGTTCTGGGTCACCGGCAGCCTGGGCTCGATCGAGTGCCGCGCGGCCTCGTCGGCCGCCAACACCTACGGCTTTCCCTTCGTGTCGGCCGAGGCATTCACCGGGGGCCCGCCCTTCCAGACCATGCCCTCGGGAACCAAGGCCCGCGGCGATTGGGCCTTCTGCGAAGGGATCAACCACTTCGTGCTGCACGTCGCCATCCATCAGCCCTGGGACGATCGCAAGCCGGGCGTGAACGCCTGGTTCGGGACCGAGTTCAACCGGCACAACACCTGGTTCGACGCGAGCGGGGCCTGGATCGACTACCTGCGGCGCTGCTGCTATCTGCTGCAGCAAGGCACGCGCGTGGCCGACGTGGCCTACTTCATCGGCGAAGACACGCCCAAGATGACCGGCATCCGGCAGCCCGAGCTGCCTCCCGGCCGCGACTTCGATTACATCAACGCCGAAGTAATCGAAGGAAGGCTGGAAGCGGCCGGCGGACTGCTCCGCCTGCCCCACGGCATGAGCTATCGCGTGCTGGTGCTGCCCGACATGGCGACGATGCGCCCCGAGCTATTGCGCAAGATTCGGGACCTCATGGCGGCCGGAGCCACGGTTCTCGGCCCGCCTCCCTCGCGTTCGCCGAGCCTCGAGAACTATCCCGCCTGCGATGAAGAAGTCGCCCGGCTCGCCGCCGCGATCTGGGGCGACGCCGATCCGAAGCAACCGGGCGAGCGCCGCGTCGGCAAGGGCCGGATCGTCTGGGGCAAGAACCTGACCGAGCTGTTCGACGCCGCGGGCCTGCCCCCCGATTTCGCCAGCACGACCGTGCTGCGCTACACGCACCGCCTGGCGGGCGACACGCACGTGTACTTCGTGGCCAATCCGAATCCCGACGAGGTCGTCGCCACGGCCGCATTTCGCGTCGGGGCGATGGCGCCCGAGCTCTGGCGGCCCGACTCGGGCCGGATCGAGCGGCCCGCGGTCTACGACGTGGCCGAGGGCACGGTCCGCATGCCGATCCAACTCGGACCGCACGGTTCGACGTTCGTGGTCTTTCGCGAGCCGGTCGGCGCCGCCCGCGTCGTTTCGGTGCGGCGCGACGGCGAGGTGCTACTCGACGCGAAGACGGCCGTGGCGCCCGAGTCGGAGACGGCTTGCGCGGGCGATGCCGACGTGGTCGACGACTTCACCATGGCCCTGTGGGTCAAGCCGGCGGCCGAGACGACGCTGCACGCCGAGACGAACCGGGGCGTGCGCGGGCTGGGCGAGCCGCGCAACGACGCGATCTTCCCGCCCCACGGCAGCGCCTGGGGCGATGCGACCCATGCGGGCTGCGGCTTGGCCGTGGGCAGAAACGGCGTATGCGTCTTCGAGCACGGGGCCGGCTACTTCGCGCCCGTGCTCGTCCACGCCGCGCCGATCGACGATTGGACCCACGTGGCCGTGGTCTATCGCGACGGCCGCCCGAGCTTGTATCGGAACGGCAAGCACGTCCACACCGGCCTGAAAAGCGAGCACACGGTCCATCCCGGTTCGCCCGGCGCGGGCGGGTCGCCGTTCCAAGGCGAGATGGGTCCCGTGGCGCGGTTCGTCCGCGCCGTCGACGAAACCGAGGTCGCCGAGCTGGCCCGCACGATGCCGCGTCCCGGCACGCCGCTGCCGGCCGGCGCCGTCGAGGTTGCCCGCGCGCCCGGTGGCGTCGAAGCGACGCTCTGGCAGTCGGGCGAGTACGCGTTCGAGCAGGCCGACGGCGAAGTCCGCACGATCCGTGCCGCGGTGCCCGAGCCGCTTCGGGTCGATGGTCCCTGGCAAGTCGAGTTCGCCGCGGGTTGGGGCGCGCCGCGGCGCGCGACCTTCGATCCGCTTCAGGATTGGACCCGGCGCCCGGAGGAGGGCATCCGGCACTACTCGGGCACGGCGACTTATCGCAACCGATTTTCCCTACCCGATTCGTGGATGGGCAAACGCGTGCGCCTCGATCTGGGCAAGGTCTGCGATCTGGCCGTGGTTCGCGTCAACGGCCGCGAGGTCGGCACCCTCTGGATCGCCCCGTGGCGGATCGACGTGACCGGCGCCGTGCGCCCGGGCGAGAACCTGCTGGAAATCGAGGTGGTCAATCCCTGGAACAACCGGCTCGTCGGCGACCTGGCCCTGCCGGCCGAGGAGCGGCAGACCTTTCTGGCCGCGCCGACCGTCCGAGCGAACGCCCCGCTTTTGCCCGCCGGCCTGCTGGGCCCCGTGGTCGTGCGGGCGGCCGAATGCGTGGAAATGCAATAGGGCTCGTCTGGCGGAAGCGTAGGTCCGGAGGCCCGCGCGGGAGGACCGGTGCCTCTTCTCTGTTCACGACTGCGCCGAAGTACTTACTCTGTCAGCGCTTGCGACTGCATCGGCAACAGTGCATTGGCAACAGAGAAGAGGCACTGGTACTCCGTCCTGTGCAACCACCTACGCGAATTCCGGATGAACCCGCAATAGGCGCAGAAGGCATCCTTCGCGCTGGAAGTCGCCTCGCGCGGGCATCGGAAGATGGCCGGGGGGACGGCGCGTCGAGAGACTCTTCTTGGTCCACGACGTCGTTGCGAGCGTGGGGCACCAGGTGCGCGCACGGCGGTTGGGGGCCTCGCGTCTTGCCTCGCGGGGCGGCAGGGCTACAATATTAACAAGATTCGTTGTTAAAAAATGCCCGGACGGGCCCGCCAGGCTCGGCTCCATTCGCCCGAGACTGAGCCCGGTCGAGACTGAAGCACCAACCAACGGAGACCGAACCATGTCATTCACCCTGCCCGAGCTTCCCTACGCGTACGACGCCCTGGAGCCGCACATCGACGCGCGCACGATGGAAATCCATCACACGAAGCACCACAGCGCCTATGTGGCCAATTTGAACAAAGCCTTGGAGGGGCACGACTTGGGCTACGAGTCGGTCGAGGCCCTGGTCGCCGACATCCACAAGGTGCCCGAGGCGATTCGCACGGCGGTCCGGAACCACGGCGGGGGGCACGCCAATCACTCGCTTTTCTGGACGGTGATGAGCGCCGGCGGCGGCGGACGGCCGAGCGGCGATCTGGCCGCGGCCATCGACGACCAGTTGGGCGGGTTCGACGCCTTCAAGGAGCTGCTCACGAAAACCGCCATGGGCCGCTTCGGCAGCGGTTGGGGCTGGCTGAGCGTCAACGGCGACAAAAAGCTCGTCGTCGAGGACACGCCGAATCAGAACAGCCCTCTCATGCACGGCAATGTCCCCATTCTGGGAGTCGACGTGTGGGAGCACGCCTACTACCTGAAGTATCAGAATCGCCGAGCCGACTACTTGGCGGCCTTCTTCGAGGTCATCGACTGGGGCGCCGTCGGTGAGCGCTTTCACGACGCTCTGACGCGGGCCGAGCAACTCGTGCATTCCGGCGGCGCCTGACGGGCGAGGCTCTCGCCTCCCGCAACGAGTCTTTGGGCAAAGGGGCCATCGGATCGGCAGTTCGTCGGCCCTATCGGGGCGGACCGAAAGATCAATCGGTCATCATGGTTTCGGCCGCCCCGTGCCATCGGCGAAGGCACTGCGCCCGCCGCTTCCGCCTGAAGCCACGGTTCCCGTCGCCGTATTTTCGTCACCGCGCGTCTTGAGGACCGCGGTTTCGGAGTCCGGCGCTTCTTGCACAGGCTCAGCCGGTTGTCCATGACCCCTATTTATCCCAAGACGCCTCGGTTCGCTGGTTAATTGCCATTGACCGGCCCCTGGGGAAGCCTATAATCCGCACACGGTTGTGCCGGGCCTCTGTCGTCACGCGCCGAGGAAATCGCGCCGATTTCGCTCGGGTGACGTGGCGGAAGAATCCGACAAATCTCAAGGAACCGTTCCTCATGGATGAGGGACTGCTCAATCCCATCGACACGGAGGTCGACAGCCCACGGCGGCTCCTCTCTGTCCAAATCTCAAGGACACCCCGGTCATGCGAGTTTCTCTAGCACGTGTTGCGCTTGCGGTCTTCTCGACGCTCTTGCTCACCGCATGTTCGAGCAGCCGAGGACCCGAGCCAGGCTGGTCGTTCTCGCGGCTGAATCCGTTCGCGTCGCGAGACGCGGCCAACGCACCGCCGTTCATCGACAAACCGTCGAGCCTCGCCAGCCCGACGGTCACCACGCCTTCCGACAGCAGCTACGCAACGAGCACGTCGGACATGAACGCAGCGGGGGGGATCGCCAACGCGGGATCGTCGGGCTTCGCGTCATCGTCCCGAGCGGGCCACGCGCCGGGCGAAGGGAGCGTTTCGCCGGCCGTTCCGCAACAGGGCCGGTACGACACCGGTGCCAGCTATCGGATGGCCGGGGGGGCACCCGACGCTCCCGCGGCCGGGCAGGGCGACGCGAACGCTTACGACTGGCTGAGCGGCTCGAACGCTCCCGCGGCCGCCCATGCCTATGCCTCGGAGCCGGCGACCGGTCCTTACGGCAACTCCGCCTCAACCGCCCGCTACGACGCCGCTTCGGACCGGTACGGGCTCGGAGCGGACTCGACGCAGGCGTACGGCGCGCCTTACGGCGGACCGACCCAGGCGGTCGACCCGTACGCCGGTGTCGCCACGCACAACGACGCGCGGTACGGTGCCGTCCAGGAAGCCGGCGGCTCGAGAAACGACTCGCCGCCCGGCTATGCGGACTCGGACAGCCGATACTCGGTCGCCTCGTACCCGACGCAGTCGTATCCTTCGGGCCGGGCTTCGAGTTCGGCCCCGCACGACCCGCGCGGCGCATCGTACCCGGCGCCGTCGGACTACGGATATGGCCAGTCCGCACCAAGCATAAACGCCAATCCACCGTCGTTGGTCGGCGATCGGTATGCCTCGGCGGCCCGATCGGGAGGAGCGGTTTCGGGCGAGGATCGCTACGCGGGCGGGGGTTCTCCCAGCGATTGGAACCCCGGCGGCCCCACGCAGAACATGCCGGGCCAGTCGGACTATGAGCCGGGCAACACGGGCTACCAGCCGCCCGGCGTGAGTCCCTACCGCCCGACCGGCAGCGCCTACGCCCCGCCCGGTTCGACGAGCGGCCCGACCACGCCCTATCAGCCCGGCAGCATCCGGCCGTACTCGCCTCCCAGCGGGTTGGGGGGGGCCGGCGACTCGCCCGGCACGTCGTCGAGCGGTTCCGCGCCGCTCCCGTCGGCTTCGGCGCCTTATCCGGGCATCCTGCGCTAGGGGGTGAGCGGTTCGCCCGATCGGCCGCGCCCGCGGTTCAGGCGTGCAGGTCGGCGGCCACGTCGTCGAGGCCGAGACCCGCGAGGGTCTGGGCGGTGGGTACGCCCGTTTGGGGATCCCAGCCCATGGCCGTCAGGTAGTCTTTGACCTGGACGTCGAGGTCGACGGTCACCCCCTTGAGGGGGCCGGATTCGAGCGGCGGGGAGCCGATCACGCGACCGGGCACCTCGATGTCGACGTTTCGCACCCCTTCGCGCAGGTTGAAGGCGATGCGCAGAGCGGCGATACGGGCGCCGATCTTCTGCACCTCGTCGAGCGTGTAGCGGTGTCCGGTCGTGCAGGTGAGCGATTCGATCAGGGCATCGGGCTTCAGCACGCACCAGCCGAACATGCACATGCCGGCCGAGCTGGCCGCGTGGAAGTTGTTGCTCACCGTGGCGTGGGCCTCTCCCTTGCCGTGGTAGGCGTACTTGTCGATCTCCTTGTCGTAGAGACCCGGAGGGGCGAACCCGCCCTCGACGGTCCACGCGCTCATCTGGGTGTGGCGCCCGGGGGTGGCGTCCATCTTGTAGCTCGTGGCCAGCCCCGGGTTCAGGCGCGGATCGTGCATGGGCACCTCCTCGCCGCCGATGTGGATGGCGTACTTCTCGGCGCCCTTGCCGATCCGCTCGGCCGCCACCTTGGCCCCGTCGCCCAGCACCTTGCCGAAGCCGGTTCCGTCGGCGATGGCCCGCGTCATGGCCACGATCGCCTCGGCGTTGCCCCAGGTCAGCCGGATGCCGCCCGTGTCGGCGTCGGTGATCAGGCCGTTCTCGTAGCACTCGATCGCGAAGGCGACCGTGCAGGCCGTGCTGATCGTGTCGAGCCCCTGGCGGTTGCAGATCTCGTTGCAGAGATGGATCGACGCCAGATCGTCGTTCAAGCACATGGTGCCGAAGGCGCCCAGGGTCTCGTACTCGGGCTTGTGGGTCGACGACCGGAAGGGGCCCTCGTCGATGACCGTCTCGCCGCCGCATCCGATGGGGCAGCGCCAGCAGGCGTACTTCTTCTTCTGGATGGCCATGACCGCGTCGTCGCTGATCTTGCCCGCCGTGGGGAAGTCGTCGGGCACGCCCGCCCAGTTCTTGATGGGCGTGTCGGCCGATACGCAGCTCGACGCGGTCAGGCCGGCCGTGCCGTACTGGTGCAAGACGCCGAAAAAGCCCTGCTCGCGCATGAACTCGCGGTGCTTGGCGATCGATTGCTTCATGCCCTCGGGGTCGGCCATCGCGGGCTGGGCGTCGCCCACCGCGACGACCGCTTTGAGCTTCTTCGAGCCCATCACGGCCCCGAGACCGCTCCGTCCGGCGGCCCGGCCCCGGTCGTTGATCACGCAACTGAGCAGTTGCATGCGCTCGCCGGGAGGGCCGATGCAGGCGACGCGCGCCTTCTTGCCGTATTGCTCCTCGACGCGGTCTTCGACCTCGTTCGAGTCGAGCCCCCACCAGTCGCCAGCCGGGAGCAGCTCGGCCTGGCCGTCGCGCAGGAGCAGATAGACCGGCTTTTCGCTCCGGCCGCGAAAGATCACGCCGTCGAATCCGGCGGCCTTGAACGCGGGCCCAAAGGTGCCCCCCGAGTTCGCGTCGCCCCACGTGCCCGTCTTCGGACTCTTGCCCACCACGAAATAACGATTGCCCGTGATGGCGCTCGTGCCGGTCAGCAGCCCCGTGAAGAAGCCCAGATGGGCCTCGGGCCCCAGCGGATCGACGCCGGGCTTCTGGAGCTTGTAGAGATAGTAGGCCCCCAGCCCGTATCCGCCGAGGTGCCGCAAGTAGACGTCGTCGCCGGGAGTCTCCACGGAAATCTCGCCGGTGCTCAGATCGACGAACAGGATTCTTCCCATGCTGCCGGGAACTGCCATGCATTCACTCCTTGCAAGCAGGCTGTGTTGGGCGACCATCGCCGGGATTTCGGGTGGCGTGCCGCGAGTCGGGCCCAGACGCTCTCATGTCGCCAATATGAGGAGAGGCTCCCAGCCCGTCAAGCGTCGGGCATCGACGACCACGGCTTGAACGCCGTCGATGGCGACGCGCGGAGGGGCCCCCTGGCCACGGTGCTCGGCGCGCGATCGCGCCGTGCTTGCCAATGTTCTTCGGCGCCGTTACGATTCTGGGGAACGCGATCGGCAGTCGCAATAGGAGACCCTCATGGCAGGCTATCAAGTCGCACTGATCGAGAAGCCCGAGGGCTGGGAGGCTGCCACCCCGGACGACTCGCCCCCCAATCCAGGGGCCTTGGGGCAAGTGATCGCCGAGAGCGACGACCTGTTTGGCGCGGTCCGCCGGGCGATTCAGCACAACGAAGCGCCGCAGCGCCGCGACGACCGGCGATGGGCCGTCGTCGTGCAGCGCGGCAGCCTGGGACGCACCTGGCCGCCGGCCCGACTCTGCACGCCCGTCGTCTATAAGGTGACGGCCATCTGGTGGCCCGTGGGCTGGGACCCCAACTCACCGCTCGACGTGCCCAATTGCGTGTGGAGGGCCCACGGGCAGACGGCCGAGGAAGCCATGACCTACCCCCGCGCGCTGGCCACGATGCGCAGCCTGAACCAGCAAAGCATCGACCACTCGGGCACGATGTGGTACGTCGTGGTGGCCGTCGAAAACGAGCCCATCTCCCGAACCGTGACGTACGATCCCTCGGGCACGGAGACCACGGTCGAGGTTCGCCGTCTTCATGTCATCCGATCCGAGACGGGACGCCGCGGCGACTGCTCGCACTGTCCGGCCCACGGCTTCGACTGCGCCAAGAGCGATTGGAGCACCTTGGAGCAGACGTTCGCCGAGACCCATTCGCGCGCGGCGGACTCGGAGTGCTGAGCGGTCGGGCCGAGCCCCCGACGAAGATTTGCGCAAGTGTTCCCTCACGCGGGACTGCCCATTGTAGGGGGCGAAGGGCGTCCGGTCGGGCATCGGCGGGCAGCGCGGCGATGGGTTGCCACAACACATTGTTCCATAAGAACTTAGCTCTGTCGCCCGGCGGTCCGCCGTTCGGGATTTGCCACTTGTAGCGACAAGAAAACCGGGAAACCCTCGACGAATCTTCCCCCGATTCTCTTCGGCCGAAGTACAATAAACTGATCGGATGAACATCGGCCCCTCGGGCGAGAGCAGCGCGAATGCTGATCCTGTCGAGAAAACTGAACGAGCAGATCGTCATCGGCGACGGCATTGTCGTGACGGTGGTCGCGATCCGCGGCGGGAACGTCCGGCTGGGAATCGAAGCTCCCGCCGACGTGCCGGTCCACCGACGCGAGATCTACGAGACCCTTCGCCAGCAGTCGCAAGGAGGCTTGCGGGCCGTCCAAGAAAAGGCCGGCCCTTCCGACCCGCACGCCGAAGCGTAGCGCGCGGTTGTCGTGCGGAGGGCATCGGGCATTCCTTTGCGGCAGCACCGGGCGCGAGAGCTCCAGGGGCCATCGGCCGATCGCTGCACAAATCGGCCATTTCCGTTGACTCGCCATTCGCCGCCTCCATCGCCGCGGCGAGCCCGGCATGGGGTGACTCGACCTCTGCTTCTCCGCCGGATCCGTCTCCGGCCGTTGCGCCACGCTGCTTCGGCTGCCGGCGCGAGCCGCAAACGACCGTGCCACGATCGCCCAGGAGGCTCCCGCGCGGCCCAGTTTCCGGCCGGGTACGCAAGGTTCGGATGAACCGCCGGCGAGGCCGGCGGTCGGCGACCGAGGTTTGCCCGGCCAGATTTCCAGTCGCTTGGGAACCCGATCGCCCCCTGGTGCGTCAAACCTGGGATGGCATCGCGTGCGCCCGGCTCGATCGCCCTGACACAAGGTGTTTTGCGGCAGGGAGTTAAGCGGCTTTCAGGTCCGGCTTCTCGGATCTTGCCACGGGGCCGATGCCCTCCGCGCGGCGGCAAACGACGCTATCTTTGAGGGTCGGCGTCACTCTTCCCGAGGCAGAAGGAGGCTTGCGATGAGACCGTTGTCGTTTTCCCTTTCGGTCGTGGCGATTTGGATACTTCTGCCCGGGATGTCGACGCCGGCGGCGCCCGATACGACCGACGCACCGCTGGTCGACGAGAAGGTGCGGCAGGCGATGCAGGACCGCGACTACGCCGAGGCGGTGGCCGCGATCGAGGCCGCCTCGCGAGTCGAGAACGCCCCGCGCGACTACTTGGCCTATCTTCGGGGCCGAGCCCTTCTGCTGGACGAGAAATACGACGAGGCCGTCGAGGCGTTCTCGGCGATGGAGCAGGAGTTCACGACCAGCCCCTGGGCGCGCCGCGCTCGGTTCGCCCGGGCCCTGGCCCTGGCCCGCAAGGGCGACTTCCGCGCCGCCGAGTTGATCTATCGCGACGAGGCGGCCTATCTGCTCTCGGCCGATCGAAAGCAGGAGATCGCCGACTTGTACCTCGAGTTTGCCGATAGGTTCTTCCAACCGCCCGAGCACGAGAAAAAGCCCGACTACCAGAAGGCCCTCGAATTCTACCAGAAGGCCCTCGAAGTGGGGCCCAAGCCCGACAAGCAGATCGAGGTCGAGTTGCTCGTGGCCGAGTGTCACCAGAAGTTGGACAAGCCCAACGAGGCCGAAGCGCTTTACGCCGAGTTCCTCGCCCGACATCCCGGCAGCCCGCGCGACGTCGAGGCCCGCTACCGGCTGGGCCAGTGCCGCTTGGTGCAAGGCAATGGGAAGGAGGCCCGGCGAACCTGGCAAGACTTGCTGGCCGCGCACCCCGACTCGCCGTCGGAGCGGATTGCCGAGGCGAGCTTTCAGCTTTCCCGAACGTGGCAGATTCCCCAGCCTGCCGACGATACCCAATTAAGCCTGGGTGTGGCGGCGCTGGACGCCTTTATTGAACGGTTTCCCACGCACAAGCGGGCTGCCGAGGCGCACCTCGACGCGGCCCGCGCCTACCTCCACCGCCAGCGTTTCGACGACGCGGCGGGCCGGCTCGAACGGTTCCTGGCCGACGAGCGATACAGCGACCGCGACGAGGTGCCCGAGGCACGCTACCTGCTGGGCCTTTCGCTGCGGCATCAGAGGAAGTTCGCCGAGGCGCTGGGCGCGTGGCGCGACTATCTGACCCAGCATCCGGCCCACAACCAGTGGAGCACCGTGCAGCGCGAGATTATCAACACCGAGTACCTGATGGCCCAGGACAAGTATCAGGCCAAGCAGTACGACGAGGCGGGCAAGCTCTGGACCGAGTTCCTCGCCAAGTATCCGCTCGACGAGCGGGCCCCGACGATCTTCTACCTGTTCGGCGACGTGGCCCATCGGCAAGAGAAGTGGGACGAGGCGATTGCCGCCTGGCGGCGCCTCGTGTCGAAGTATCCCACGACCGACGCGGCCTCGCGGGCCCAGTACATGATCGCCGCCACCCTCGAGCAGAAGCTCGGCAAGCTCGAAGAGGCCCTCGAAGCCTATCGCAAGGTCACCTGGGGCAGCCACCAGGCCCAGGCCAACATGGCCGCCGCGCGCCTGACGGCCAAGACCATGCGGATCGCGACCGACCGGGTGTTCCGCTCCGATGAGACGCCCCGAATCGAACTGACCACGCGCAACGTCGAGTCGGTCACGGTGCGGGCGTACAAGGTCGACCTGGAGACGTACTTCCGCAAGATGCACCTGGCCCGAGGCGTCGAGACGCTCGACGTCGCCCTGATCGATCCCGACAAGACGTTCGAGTTCGCCGTTCCCGACTACGCCAAGTACCAGGAGCTCGAAAACACGATCGAGGTGCCCTTGCCGGGCGAGGCCACCTCGGGCGTCGTCGCGGTGACCGTGAGCAGCAAGACCCTCGAGGCCACGACGCTCTTGATCCAGAGCGATCTCGAGGTGATCGTCAAGAGTTCCCGCGACGAAGTCTTCGTGTTCGCCCAGAACCTGCTGACGGGCAAGCCGTGGCAGGGGGCGCGCCTGCTGATTTCGAACGGCCGCGAGGTCTTCGCCGAGGCGGCGACCGGCGCCGACGGCGTGTTCCAGCACGAATCCAAGGAGCTGCGCGACGCGGGCGACGTGCGCGTGTTCGCCGTGGCCGACGGGCACGTGGCCTCGAACGTCGTCGACCTGAGCGGACTGGGCGTGTCGCAGGGGCTTTCGGACAAGGGCTACGTCTACACCGACCGGCCGGCCTATCGCGCGGGGCAGCTCGTCCACGTGCGGGGCTGCCTGCGCCACGTTCCCGGCGCGTCGCCCGCCCCGGCGAGCGAGCCGCCCGTCCCCGTTCCCGCGCCCGGGGGCGAGAGCCCGGGGCCCGACACCTACGTGGTCGAACAGGGCAAGAAGTACTCGCTCGAAGTGTTCGACGGGCGCAACCGGCTGGTCTACGACGATGAGGTCGCGCTGGGCGCGTTCGGCAGCTTCCACGCCCATTTCGTCCTGCCGGCCGCGAGCCCGCAGGGCACGTATCGAATCCTCGTGCACGACAAGTCGGGCCAGAGCTACCAGGGCACGTTCGAGGTGCACGAGTACCGGCTCGAGCCGGTCCGCCTGGTGGTCGACGCGCCGCGGCACGTGTATTACCGGGGCGAGGAGATCGAGGGGACGATCCGCGCCGAGTTTTACTACGGCGCCCCGCTGGCCGGCCGCGAGATCCGCTATCAACTGGCCGACGACCGGCTCCACACGGCCACGACCGACGCGAAGGGCGAAGTGCGCTTCAAGCTGCCCACGCGCGAGTTCCACGAGACGCAAGTGCTGCCCCTGGTGGTGACGCTGGCCGAACGCAACCTCCAGGCGGCGGTCAACTTCGTGCTGGCCACGCAGGGCTTTTCGATCGGCGTGAGCACGGTCCGGCCCGTCTACGTGGCGGGCGAGACGTTCGACGTCGCCGTGACGGCCCACGACGCCGAAGGCAAGCCGGTGGCCCGCAAGCTCGTCCTCAAGGTCCTCGAGCGAACCAAGGTCGAGGGCCGGCTCGGCGAGCGCCTGGTCGCGTCGCACGACCTCGAGACGGCCGAAGGCGACGGCACGGCCCGGCACACGTTGAGCCTGGCCGAGGGCGGCCGTTACGTGCTGCGCGTCGAAGGCACCGATCGGTTCAAAAACCCCATCTGGGGCGAGCATGGCGTCGAGATCTCGGGCGACGACGACGAGGTGCGCCTGCGCATCCTCGCCGAGCGCCACAGCTACAAGGTGGGCGACACGGCGGCCGTGCGGCTCCACTGGCGCGAGCAGCCGGCCCTGGCCCTGGTCGCGTTCCAGGGCGCCCGGGTGCTCGACTACCGCCTGGTCACGCTGGCGACCGGAGAAAACCGGATCGAGATCCCCATGACCGCCCGGCTGGCCCCCAACTTCGAGCTGGCCGTGGCCGTGATGGCCGACCTGCGGGCCGGCGCCGAGCCGGATAAGGAAAAACGCCCGAAGCGGCTGCACCTGGCCTCGAGCCCGTTCGCGGTCGAGCGCGACCTTCGGGTGAGCCTGGCCGCGGCTCGCAAGGCGGGCGAAGGGCCCATCCGCCCCGGCGACGAGCTGGAGGTCACCGTGACCACGACCGATCCCCAGGGCAGGCCGGTCGCGGCCGAGGTAAGCCTGGCCATGGTCGAGCAATCGCTGCTCGAGCAGTTCGAGTGGCCGGTGGCGCCGATCCACGTGTTCTTCCGCGGCGAGCTTCGCGAGCCGGCCGTGCGGACCACGTCGAGCATCACCTTCGCCTACCGTCCCAAAACCCGGCCGATCGATCCCGAGCTTCTCGCCGAGCGCGAGCGGCGCGAGATCGCCGAGGAAGAGGAGGCCAGCCGCCTCGTGTTCGCCGATCGCGACACGGACGTCGAGGAACTCGGCCTCCGAGCGCCCGCGGCGCCGGCGCCCGCCGGGATGGCCGGCATGCCAGGCATGCCCGCCTCGAGCGCCGGAGTGGTCGACGAAATCCAGATGTTCGACGCGTCGGGGATGATGCCCGGCATGGGGCGCCCCGCGCCGGCCGACGCCGCGCAGTCCGAGGGCGGCGCGATCGTTGGGATGGGCGGGTTTGGCGGAGGTGCGTTCGCGACCGACGGGCGCATGGGCTACTTCGCCGCCCCGACGACGCAGCCCCATCGCGGCGCGGGCCAACGATTTCGCGGCGAGCCGCAAAGCCAGGAACGATACCTCGGCCGGCGCAGCGTGAGCGGGCGCCAGTTGGCCGAGTTGTCTGCCCCGTCCGGGGAGTCTCTCGGCGCCAGGAGCTACGCGTACCGGCAGGTCCCGCTGCATGAACTGAGGCGTTCCGAAACGGTGAGTCAATTCTGGCGCCCGGGCGACGCGATCATCCTCAACGACAACGGGGTGGCCCAGCCCGCCAACGTCAGACTGTTGGAAGGGCTCGACCTGCTGGTCGTCCGCGGCAGCCGCGAAGACGTCGAGACGGTACGCGGCATGGTCGAACAGATCGAGCGACTGGCCGGGCCCGACGCCGTGTTGATGCCGGCGCGAGGACCGCACGAGACCGCCTATTGGAACCCGGCGGTCGTGACCGGCGACGACGGCAAGGCCACGGTCACCTTCGCCGCCCCCGAGCGCTCGACCGCCTGGACGCTGATGGCCAAGGGCATTACCCCCGATACCCTGGCCGGCGAGGCCACGCACGACCTGGCCGTGAAGAAAGACCTGTTCGGCCAGTTGAAGCTGCCCCCGGCCTTCACCGACGGCGATCGGGCCGAGGTGTCGGTCTCGGTGCACAACGACGCGATCGAGAAGGGGCAAATCGAGGTCGCGCTCAAGACGACCATCGCCGGGCGCAGCGTCGAAGAGAAGAAGACGATCGACGTCGACGCCAAGGGCATTCGCGAGCTGGCCTTCGCCGTGGCGGTCGATCGGCCCGAACCCGGCGAGGGCGACGAGGCGTCGGGCCTGGCCGCCGAAGTCGATGTCGAGTTCGAGTTGACGGTCGCCGCCGGCGAGCGCCGCGACGTGGTCCGCCGGGCGATTCCCGTCAAGCCCTTCGGCATACCCGTGTTCGCCACGGCGAGCGGTTCGGCCACGAGCGACACGACCGCCTGGGTCGAGCCGCCCAACGAGGTGCCGCTCGAAGCGCCCAGTCTGCAAATCCTGATCGGTCCGTCCGTCGAACGGAGCCTGCTCGACGTCGTGCTCGCCCCGGCGCCCTGGTGCCAGATCGAGTCGAGCCGGATCGCCTCGGGCCTCGACGCGACGACCAGCGATCTGATGGCGTCGCTCGGATTGCAGCAACTCGTCGGGGCCACGCGCGAGGCCGGCACTCCGCAAGCCCAATCGCTCGACGGTCGCATCCGTTCGTCGTTGAGCCTGCTCGTATCGTCGCAGAACGACGACGGCGCGTGGAGCTGGACCGGTCGCGGCGGCGCGAGCGACCGCTACGGCACGTCGCGCGTGGTGTGGGCCCTGAGCCTCGCCCGATCGGCCGGCTATACCGTGCCCGACGAGGCTTTTCAGAGGGCGGTCGCCTATCTCCGCGACCAGGTGGCGAAGATCGGCCACGGCGACTACGAGAGCCAGACGATCCTGCTCCACGCGCTGACGGCCGCCGGCCGGGGCGACTTCGCCCTGGCCAACCGCCTGTACCGCAACCGGCCGGCCCTGTCGCCGGCTGCGCTGGTGTACCTGGCGCTGTCGTTTGCGGGCATGGATCGCAAGGCGACCGCCGAGGAGCTGTTGGGCCTGCTCGACGACGCGAAGCTCGACGGGCCGGCGGCCGGCAACGACACGCTGCCCTGGAGCCATGCGCCGGCCGAGTTGCGCGCCCTCTACGCCTTGGCGACGCTCGAAACCGCTCCCCAGTCGCCCCGGGCCAAGCAGCAGGTCGATTGGCTGCTGGCCCATCGAACGGGCCACCGCTGGGCGCCCGACAAGGCGACGGGTCCGGCGACGCTGGCCCTGTGCCGATGGTTTGCGGCCGGCCGCTTCGAAGGCGAGCACTACAAGCTGGCCGTGTTTGTCAACGACGTCCAGATCGAGGTACTCGAGATCGACCAGGCGTCCGGAACCCGGGCGATCGACGTGCCCGCCTCGCGCCTGGAGAAAGGCAAGCAGCGGATCAACTTCCAGATCACCGGGCGCGGGCGCTACACGTACCAGTGCATCCTGGGCGGCGTGGTTCCGGCCGACAAGCTGGCCGGCACGACGCGCGACTGGGAGGTCCGGCGCCACTACGAGCCCGCCCCCTTGGAGTTCGACGGGCGCGACGTTCCGCGCGGGTTCGGCGTGCTCGAGGGCAACTACTCGTCGTTCCGCAACCCGCTCACCGAGCTTCCCGTGGGCCGGCGCGGCCTGGTCGAGCTCTACCTGTGGCGGCACAACGTTCCACCGAGCCGGCCCGACGAGCAGCTCGAATACCTCGTCGTGACGGAACCGATTCCCAGCGGGGCGAGCGTCATCGAGAGCTCGGTGCGCGGCGGATTCGAGCGGTTCGAGATCGGCCCGGGGGCGATCACCTTCTACGTGGGCACGCGCCGCCACCCGGGCTCGATCCATTACGAGCTGCACGGCTACCTGCCGGGCGCGTACCGCGCCGGGCCCACGCAGGTGCGCAACGCCTACCGGCCCGAGCAACTGGCCGTTTCGCCCTCCCAGCCCCTCGAAGTGCTCGCGCTCGGCGCCGAGAGCAGCGACGCCTACCGGCTCACGCCGCAGGAGCTGTACGAGCTGGGCAAGCGCCATCGCGCCAAGGGCGACCTCGAGACGGCGCAAAAGCACTTGACCGAGCTGGTCGACCAGTGGAACCTGAAGCCCGAGATCTACCAAGAGGCCGTCGTCGCCCTGTTGGACGCGCACCTGGAGCTGGGGCCGGCGGGCAAGGTGGTGCACTACTTCGAGATCGTCAAGGAGAAGTGGCCCGGCGAGAAGATCCCCTTTGCCAAGATCATGAAGGTCGGAGCCGCCTACCACGAGATGGGCGAGTACGAGCGGAGCTACCTGGTGTTTCGCGCGACGGTCGAGAGCAGCTTCGGGCGCGAGAGCGCCGTGGCCGGCTTCCTCGAATCGCAGGGCGAGTTCCTCCGCAGCGTCGAGGTGATGGGCCGCCTGCTCCAGGAGTATCCGCCCGAGGGATACCTCGCGGCGGCCGGCTACGCCCTGGCGCAGCGCGTGTATGCCAAGGCGCCCGAGGCGGCCGGCGACGAAACGCTGCGCCAGCAGAAGGTCAACCGGGTCGACCTGGTCGAGCGCGCGTGGCGCATGCTCGAGGGCTTCTTGACCGCCTATCCCGAGGACCCGGCCGCCGACCAGGCCGCCTTCTCCACGGCGAACGCCCTGCTGGAACTCGAGTCGTACGACCAGGCCGCGGCCGCGTGCGACCGCTACGCCCGGCGCTATCCCGACAGCGACCTGCTCGACAGCTTCTGGTACATCATCGGCTACTGCCGCTTCGCCACGGGCGAGCACGCCAAGGCCCTCGAGATGTGCCGCCGCGTGGCCGAGGCGAAACGGGTCGACAGACAGACCGGACGCGAGGCCGAAAGCCCCAACAAGTGGCGGGCGATCTACATCATGGGACAGGTGCATCACAGCCTGGGCGAGGCGGCCGACGCGATCCGCGAGTATCGCCGCGTGGCCGACCGCTTCGCCGACGCCAAGGAAGCCATCGAATACTTCGCGCGCAAGCGGATCGCGCTGGCCGAGGTCACGACCGTCCGTCCCGGCCAGCCCGTCGAGGTCGAACTCGAGTTCCGCAACATCGCCGCCTGCGACGCCAAGGTCTATCGCATCGACCTGATGAAGTTCAGCCTGCTCAAGCGCAATCTGGGCGGAATCACCCAGATCAACCTCGCGGGAATCCGTCCCTACCACGAGGCCGCGATCGCGCTGGGCGACGGCAACGACTACCGCGACCGCGTCCACAAGCTGGCCCTGCCCCTGAAGGACGAAGGCGCCTACCTGGTCGTCTGCCGCGGCGAGAACCTGCACGCCAGCGGGCTGGTGCTCGTCACGCCCCTGGCCGTCGAGGTGCAGGAGGACGTGACCTCGGGCCGGGTCCGCACCACGGTCAAGGACGTGGCCGCCGACCGGTACCTCGACCACGTCGACGTCAAGGTCATCGGCAGCCGCAACCGCGAGTTCACGTCGGGCTCGACCGATCTGCGGGGCGTGTTCGTGGCCGACGGCATCGAGGGCACGTCGACGGTCATTGCCCAGGCCCCGCCCTCGCGGTACGCGTTCTTCCGCGGCACGACCGATCTGGTGCCCGCCGCCGAGCCGGCCCCGGCGCAGCAGGCGGTCGAGTCCGCTCCGCAAGAAGCCCCGCCCGCGCCGGCCAGCACGAGCAACGAGCATCTCCTCGAGGGGCTCCAGCAGTTCAACCGGGCCATCCAGACCAGGCAGGTCGACCAGCTCCAGCAGATCTACAAGGGCGGCAAGGGAGGCGTCCAGGCTTCCGAGGCGTTCTGAAGCCGTTCTTCAAGAAAGCACGAACAGCACGCGAAGAAGCCGCCAGGCGAGACCGGCCAAAACGCACAGGCCCCCGACCAACGTCAACGCGCTCGCCGCCGGGTTGCCCTTGCGGCGTTTCAAGCGCTCGGCGATTTCGT
>Ga0334892_1000372_pt1 | contig 59098 bp, 74 predicted proteins | sample GraSluR3_MG_4_FD_207213 | JGI IMG/M metagenome (GOLD analysis project Ga0334892, IMG submission 207213) | Sludge microbial communities from methane-producing bioreactor in Wageningen University, Netherlands - Granular Sludge_15_04-R3 | ecosystem: Engineered > Bioreactor > Anaerobic >...
TAAAATAGTAGAAACAGCGCGCCGTACCGGGGCCGATGTGTCAGGCCCGGTTCCTTTGCCGACAGAACGAAGCCTTTATACGGTAATTCGCGCCCCGCATAAATATAAAGACTCCCGGGAGCAATTCCAAATGCGCACTCATAAGCGTCTGATCGATATCCTGGAACCAACGCCAAAGACAATCGACGCTTTGATGAGGCTTGATTTGCCTGCAGGTGTTGACATTGAGATTAAGCTCTAGCTGATAGACGGGAGGTGCCTTGAATAATGACTAAAGCAATATTAGCTCGTAAAGTTGGAATGACCCAGGTTTTTGATGAACAGGGTCGGGTTATACCGGTTACCGTGCTCGAAGCCGGACCATGCCGGGTTGTTCAAGTCAAGAACGAGGATACAGATGGTTACAATAGTATCCAGGTCGGTTTCCTTGAGAAGAAAGAACAACGGGTGAACAAACCCCTGAAAGGACATTTCCAGCGGGGCAGCGTTAAGCCGCTGCGTTATTTACGTGAATTTAAAGTAGAAGATCCAGGTCTGTATAAGCCTGGCCAGGAAATTAAGGCTGATAGTTTTTCAGCAGGCGATTTCGTTGATGTCAGCGCTATCGCCAGGGGTAAAGGCTTTGCCGGATCAATTAAAAAAATGGGATTTAGCAGGGGCCCGAAAACTCACGGTTCGCATTATCATCGTGGCCCGGGTTCTCTGGGAGCCGTTGCTCCGGCGCGGGTTTTTAAAGGTCGTAAACTACCGGGACGAATGGGTGGCTGGCGGCGTACTGTGCAGAGCCTTTTAGTAGTTGAATCTGATGCCGACAAAAACCTGCTTCTTGTTAAGGGATCTGTGCCCGGACCGAGGGGCGGCCTTGTAGAAATAAAAGAAGCGGTAAAAAAGCCGGTAAACGGATAACCTGTAGAAAGGAGATACCCTGAAAATGCCAACGTTAACTTTATATAATAAAGATGGTGATCAGGTTGAGGAGATCGAAGTTCGCGAAGATTTCTTCGCAGTTCCCCTTAAGCGCGGAGCTCTTCACCAGACAGCAGTAGTTCAGGCAGCAAGAAAAAGACTGGGCACTGCTTCAAGCAAGGATCGCAGTGAAGTGCGTGGTGGTGGAAGCAAACCCTGGCCTCAGAAGGGAACCGGCCGGGCTCGTCATGGCAGCACTCGTTCACCTTTGTGGGCCGGTGGCGGGGTTACATTCGGACCGCAACCGCGGGACTATGACCCCAAGGTGCCGAAAAAAGTCAGGCGTCTGGCTTTAAAATCCGCTCTTAGCGATAAGGTAAGGGAAGGGAAACTGGTCCTGGTAGAAGATTATGCAATCGATGCACCTAAAACCAGGCAAATGGCATCCCTGCTTGCTAATTTGAAGGTGAGTGGTGGGGCCCTGGTGGTGATTGATCAGCCGGATAACAATGTCATTAAAGCTGCTCGCAATCTACCCCGGGTTAAGACTGTTCTGGCAAGACAGCTTAATGTACTCGATCTGCTAACCTATAATTTTGTTGTTATGAGTAAAGCCGCATTGCAGCAGGTTGAGGAGGTGTTCGGCGGATGAAAGATTCGAGAGATGTTATCATTCGTCCCCTGATCAGTGAAAAATCTTCCGACCTGATGGAAGATAACAAATATACCTTTGTTGTATCAGGCAAAGCGAACAAAATTCAAATCAAGCGCGCTCTTGAAGAAATATTTGACGTTAAAGTAAAATCAGTCAATACAGCCAACTTCAAGGGGAAAAGAAAGCGCATGGGCCGCTACCCGATGGGAAAACAGCCCAGCTGGAAAAAGGCTGTAATAACCCTGGCCGAAGGCAGCAAACCGATCGAGCTGTTTGAAAGCCGCTAGTAGAAGGAGGGAACTGTAATGGCTGTTAAACGTTTTAAACCTACTTCACCGGGGCGGCGGTTTGCCACCGTATCAACGTTTGAAGAGATTACCAGGTCGGAACCGGAAAAATCACTTCTGGCTCCGTTGAGTAAAAAAGCCGGTCGTAATTCATACGGCAGGATTACCGTGCGTCACCAGGGCGGAGGACATAAAAGAGCATATAGGATCATCGATTTTAAACGCAACAAAGATGATGTCCCTGCAAAAGTGGCCACTATTGAATACGATCCGAACCGAACGGCAAATATTGCGCTACTACATTATGCTGATGGAGAAAAACGGTATATCCTTGCTCCGCTCGGGCTTCGTGCCGGACAGGTTGTTTTATCCGGCATAAAAGTTGAGGTGCGGCCGGGTAACACTATGCCGCTGCGTTCGATTCCTGTTGGAACTTTTGTTCACAACATTGAAATGAAACCCGGGCACGGTGGACAGCTGGCCCGTTCAGCAGGAACTGCTGCTCAACTGGCTGCCAAGGAAGGCAATTACGGACATATTAAATTACCTTCCGGTGAAGTCAGGTTGATACCGCTTGATTGTCGGGCGACTATCGGGCAGATCGGTAATATCGAACATGAAAACCTGACAATCGGTAAAGCGGGTCGTAGCCGCTGGATGGGTAAACGGCCGACTGTGCGTGGTTCAGTTATGAACCCCGTTGACCACCCCCACGGTGGTGGTGAAGGCAGGGCGCCAATCGGTTTGAAAAGACCGGAGACTCCCTGGGGCAAGCCGACTCTTGGTTACAAGACTCGTAAAAAGAACAAGGATTCAGACAGGCTGATTGTCCGTCGCCGTAAGAAGTAGCAGGAAATGCTGCCAATGCCGCTGAAGTGGCAGGCGGTTAGCTTTCCAGCTGAAAGGGAGGTTGTCTTAATTGTCACGTTCACTAAAGAAAGGCCCTTATATTGAGGCCAGCTTAATGAAAAAAGTTGAGCAGATGAACGAAAAGGGAGATAAAAAGGTTATTAAAACCTGGTCCCGCCGTTCAACTATATTCCCTGATATGGTAGGACACACCATTGCTGTCCACGATGGCCGCAGGCATGTGCCCATATATATCAGTGAAGATATGGTTGGGCATAAACTTGGAGAATTTGCTCCGACCCGAACCTTCAGGGGGCACGGGCACCATACCGAACGCTCTACCTCGTTGAAGTAGGGCAGAGGAGGCACGAATATTAAATGGAAGCAAAAGCACAAGCCCGCTACGTGCGCCTTGCGCCGCGGAAAGTGAGAGAAGTAGTTGACCTGATCCGTAATAAAAATCTTGATGAAGCGATCAGTATACTGCGTTATACGCCGCGCCGTGCTGCCGAAGCGGTTACAAAAGTAGTTAATTCTGCGGCAGCAAATGCCGAGAACAACCTGGAAATGAATCGCGGTAATCTTTACATCGATCAGGCTTATGTCGATGAAGGCCCTACAATGAAAAGGGTTCAGCCGCGAGCCAGGGGTAGAAGATTTATGATTCTAAAAAGGACCAGCCATATTACGGTTGTAGTCAAAGAGAGAAAGGGGGTCTAGTTGTGGGACAAAAAGTTAGCCCCATCGGATTCCGCATCGGAGTAATCCGTGATTGGGATGCCCGCTGGTTTGCCGCAAAGGATTATAAAAATCTTCTTCACGAAGATTTGCAAATCAGGGAATATATCCAGTCTTCGCTTCAGAGTGCTTCGGTTTCGCGGATAGAAATAGAGCGGGCGGCAAACAACCTGAGAATTAACATTCATACTGCCAAGCCGGGAATGGTTATCGGCCGTGGTGGTGCCGGAGTAGAAGAACTGAGGAAAAAACTTGAAGCATTGACTGATAAGAAAGTGCATTTAAATATTATTGAAATTAAAAAGCCCGAACTTGATGCTTTTCTGGTAGCTGAGAGTGTTGCTTCTCAGCTTGAAAGAAGAATTGCGTTCAGAAGGGCGATGAAGCAGGCTGTTTTCCGTACAATGCGCAATGGCGCCCAGGGTGTTAGAATTGCTTGCAGCGGTAGACTTGGTGGTTCCGAAATGGCTCGTAACGAGAGCTACTATGAAGGAACTGTGCCTCTGCAAACATTGCGTGCCGATATTGACTATGGTTTTACTGAAGCCAAAACTACCTATGGAAGAATCGGCGTAAAAGTATGGATTTACAAAGGAGAAATATTGCCCTCAAAGCCGGGTAAAAATGAAAAGCCTGCAGAGGAGGTAGACGCCAATGTTAATGCCTAAGCGGGTAAAATTCCGTCGTCAGCATCGCGGCCGCATGAAGGGTAAAGCTAAGGGCGGCACAGTTGTTCAGTTTGGCGAATATGGTATGCAGGCGCTTGAGCCTTCCTGGATTAGCAGCCAGCAGATTGAAGCAGCTCGTATTGCGATGACCAGGTTTATAAAGAGGGGCGGAAAGGTTTGGATCCGTATATTCCCTGATAAACCTGTTACTGAAAAACCGGCTGAAACCAGGATGGGTAAAGGTAAAGGTTCGCCGGAATACTGGGTGGCAGTTGTTAAACCGGGACGGGTTATGTTTGAACTGGCCGGAGTTAGCGAAGAGATTGCCAAAGAGGCCATGCGCCTGGCATCAAACAAGCTGCCTATTAAAACCAAGTTTGTGAAAAGAACTGAAGCGGGTGGTGGAGCAGAATGAAAGTGAAAGAAATACGTGAATTTAACGAACAGGAACTTGAAGAAAAAGTTAAAGAACTGAAAGAAGAGCTTTTTAATCTTCGTTTTCAGGAAGCCACCGGTCAGTTGGAAAATTGTATGCGTATTCAAGAGGTCCGCCGTAGTATTGCCCGGGTTAAAACCGTGCTCAGGGAACGGGCCCTAAGCTGAGCTTATATAGGAAGGGAGGCCCATCGATTTGGAAACTGTAAATCGTAAAGTGCGCAGCGGCCGGGTCGTAAGCGACAAGATGGATAAAACCAGGGTGGCTTTGGTTGAAAGAACAACCCGACACCCGTTGTATGGCAAAATTATACGCCGGTCGAAAAAGTATAAATTTCATGATGAAGCAAACGAATCCCGAGTAGGCGATATAGTAAGGATCATGGAAACCAGGCCGCTTAGTAAGGATAAAAGGTGGCGCCTGGTGGAGATCGTTCAACGGTCGAAGCTATAGGCAGATTCTCCGCCGGATAGCCTGCCGGCCGGAGAATGAAAGGAGAGGCATCGATGATTCAAAACGAAACTATCTTAAACGTAGCCGATAACTCGGGAGCTAAAAAGGTCCTTTGTATCAAGGTCCTTGGAGGATCGAAGCGCAAATCAGGCCATATTGGCGATATTATTGTTGCTTCGGTTAAAGAGGCAACCCCGGGTGGTGTAGTAAAAAAAGGCGAAGTAGTCAGGGCCGTGATAGTGCGGACAAAAAGCCCGCTTAATCGTAAAGACGGTTCTCATATTCATTTTGATGAGAACGCGGCAGTTATTATCAATGAACAAAATAATCCGCGCGGAACCCGTATTTTTGGTCCTGTTGCCCGTGAGCTGAGGGAAAAAGATTTTATGAAAATCGTCTCCCTTGCACCGGAAGTGATTTAACTGTTCATTTTGGAGGTGGCGAAATCCGGTGGAAGTAAAAAAAATGTCTGTCCGCCGAGGAGATAAAGTTCTGGTTCTCTCCGGGAAGGACAAAGGTAAAAAAGGTAAAGTGATCGCCACTTTTCCCCGCCTAGGCCGGGTAAAGGTGGAAGGGGTCAACATGATTAAAAAACATGCCAAGCCGACCCGAAAAGTCCCCCAGGGGGGTATCCGGGAGATGGAAGCGGCATTTCCGGCATCAAAAGTGATGATTGTCTGCCCGGCTTGCAACAAGCCGTCCCGGGTAGGAAAGAAGGTACTACCTGATGATCGCCGGGTTCGAGTATGCCGGAAGTGCGGCGAATCGCTGGATAAGTAAGGAGGGTTAATGCGTAACAATGTCACGAATGAAACAGAAATACCTAGATGAAGTAAGGCCCGCCCTTGTTAAGCGGTTTTCCTATAATAATATTATGCAGGCGCCGCGGATAGAAAAGGTAGTTATTAATATGGGGTTGGGTGAAGGAAAAGAAAACCCGAAAATACTGGATGCAGCGGTAAACGATCTCTCGATTATAACCGGCCAGAAGCCGATTATAACCAGAGCGCGTGTGTCAGTGGCCAGTTTTAAAGTTCGTGAAGGCATGCCTATCGGCTGCAAACTGACTTTGCGTGGAGTCCGTATGTATGATTTTCTGGATAAGCTGTTTAATATAGCTTTGCCCAGGGTCCGGGATTTCCGGGGTATCTCGCCGCATTCTTTTGATGGGCGAGGGAACTTTACAATTGGTATTAAAGAGCAGTTGATTTTTCCCGAGATCGAATACAGTCAAGTAGAAAGAGTGCTCGGCATGGACATAACTATTGTCACCTCTGCCGGGACTGACGAAGAAGCGCGCGAACTTCTCACTTTAATGGGCCTGCCCTTTAAGGCAGCCTGAGAGAAAATTATCGCGTAAGTTTAAGGAGGAAAAGGATGGCCAAGAAATCATTAATAGCCAAGGCCAAAAGAGAGCCTAAATTTTCGGTTCGCCGCTATAACCGGTGTTACATCTGCGGCCGCCCAAGGGCTTATTTACGTAAATTCGGCTTGTGCCGCCTTTGCTTTCGTCATCTGGCCAACGAGGGAAAAATACCGGGAGTTAAAAAAGCCAGCTGGTAAGATGATGAAAGAATGAGAGGAGGTTGTGATTGCCAATGATGACAGATCCTATTGCCGATATGCTGACACGTGTGCGTAATGCCAATAATGTACGGCATAAAACTGTGGAAATCCCTGCTTCCAATGTGAAGCGCTCTATTGCGGCGATCATGAAGCAGGAAGGTTTCATTAAGGATTTTGAGTTTATCAAGGATACCAAGCAGGGTGTACTACGTGTTCATCTTAAATATGGTCCGCATGACGAAAAAATTATCAGCGGTCTGAAAAGAATCAGCAAGCCCGGTTTGCGGGTTTATGTTAAAAAAGATGAACTACCCAAAGTTCTGGGAGGATTGGGAATAGCAGTTATTTCCACTTCTCAGGGGTTGATGAGTGACCGTCAGGCCCGGGAAACCGGTAAAGGCGGAGAAGTTTTATGCTATATCTGGTAGCATAGCGAGGAGGTTTACCGATGTCCCGAACCGGTAAAAAGCCCGTTATTGTACCTGCGAATGTTGAGGTACAGCTTGACGGGAGCAATATTAAGGTAAAAGGTCCCAGGGGTCAGCTTTCACAAGAACTGCCCCAGGAGATGATTATTGAACAGGAGAAAGATCAAATCCTGGTCAAAAGACCTTCAGACAGCCCGCAGCACAGGGCACTGCATGGTTTGACCAGAACGCTGATCGATAACATGGTAGTCGGAGTAACCGAAGGTTACAGCCGTAACCTCGAGCTGGTTGGTGTCGGCTATAAAGCGGCAATGCAGGGCAAAAAACTTGTTCTCAATATCGGTTTTTCACACCCGGTGGAGTTTGAACCAGGTGAAAACGTGGAAATCGAAGTGCCCAGCCCGACCAAGATTACCGTTAAAGGTATCGATAAGCAAAAAGTGGGTAACCTTGCTGCAGTTATCCGCAAAACTTATCCGCCCGAACCATATAAAGGCAAGGGCATACGTTATGAGAATGAATACGTCCGCCAGAAAGTTGGCAAAGCGGGCAAATAATCGCCTGGAGGTGTAATAAGTGCTTAAAGCAAAATCTCGTCTACATAGCCGGAAACGGCGTCACCGCAGAGTGAGAAAAAAAGTAAGCGGTACACCGGAAAGGCCCCGGTTAAATGTATTTCGCAGCAGCAAGAATATTTATGCCCAGGTGATCAATGACTATACCGGAGAGACCCTGGTTGCTGCCTCCAGCCTGGATCCGGATCTGCGCGCCAGTTCTCCTTACGGGGGGAATAAAGATGCAGCCCGGAAAGTAGGAGAACTTCTTGGCCGCAGGGCTGTTGATAAAGGCATAAAAGATGTAGTTTTTGATCGGGGTGGTTACCTGTACCACGGCCGTGTAAAAGAGCTGGCCGAAGGAGCCCGTGAAAGCGGGTTAAACTTCTAGAAAGGGGGAATGGCAGGGGTGTCGAAAATCGAACCAACACAGGAGTTAGTTGAAAAAGTAGTAAAAGTCAACCGTGTAGCCAAGGTTGTTAAAGGCGGACGCCGGTTTAGTTTTAGCGCCCTGGTTGTTGTCGGCGATCAGAATGGAGTTGTCGGCGCAGGAATGGGAAAAGCCGGGGAAGTACCCGAGGCTATTCGTAAGGGTATAGAAGATGCAAAGAAAAACCTGATTCGTGTACCAATGGTTGGGACAACTATTACTCACCCGGTGATCGGACGTTTTGGCGCAGGAGAAGTTTTACTTAAGCCTGCTTCAGAAGGTACCGGAGTTATAGCCGGTGGACCAGTTCGTGCAGTCCTTGAACTGGCCGGAGTAAGGGATATCCTCACCAAATCTCTCGGCTCTTCAAATGCGATCAATATTGTCAGCGCAACCTTAGAGGGGCTAAAATCGCTTAAAAAGGCTGAAGATGTTAGCAGGTTGCGCGGAATTGAAGTTGAGAAGCTGCTTGGTTAAGGAGAGTTAAAGATATGGCAAAAAAAATTCAAATTACCCTGGTTCGCAGTCCGCTGACCTGTAAACCGAAACACCGTCGCACTGTGAAGGCGCTCGGTTTAAAGAAAATTGGTCAGACAGTTATTCATGATGATACTGATGTGATCAGGGGAATGGCCAATACAATTGATTATCTGGTAAACATTGAAGAGAGTAAGTGAATTGAGAAGCGGCATAGAGGGAGGTGTAGCCAATGCGCTTACACGAATTAAGGCCTCCTGAGGGAGCCAGGAAAGCGGCTAAACGCAAAGGAAGAGGTATGTCTTCCGGCCTGGGTAAAACAGCAGGCCGTGGACAAAAAGGACAAAAGTCCCGTTCGGGATCAGGTATCCGCCGTGGGTTTGAAGGTGGTCAGATGCCATACTTCCAGCGGCTACCGAAGCGCGGATTTACTAATATTCATAAGCAGAAGTGGAATATTGTTAATGTGAGTGATCTTAACGTTTTTGAAGCAGGAACCGTGATTACCCAGGAAATGCTGGTTGAAGCCGGTTTAATCAGAAACATGCGGGATCCACTGAAAGTATTGGGGAACGGTGACATCAAGCAAAGTCTTGAAGTAAAAGCTAACCACTTTAGTAAACAGGCCCGGGAAAAAATCGAAGCAGCCGGGGGAAAGGCAGAGGTGATTTAAATTGCTGGAAACAGTTCGTACCGCTTGGCGGATTAAAGAACTCAGGCAGCGTATCCTCTTCACCCTGGCCATGTTTGTTGTTTACAGGGTTGGTTCTGCTATTCCCATTCCGGGGACGGATCCATCTAAACTGGCCGAATTTTTTCTGGAGGATACAATCTTCGGTTTCATCAACATAATCGGCGGCGGGAACTTGAGCAATTTCACCATTTTTGCGCTGGGCATTATGCCCTACATTAACGCTTCCATTATTATGAACCTGTTGACTATAGTTATTCCGAAGCTGAAGGAATGGAGTCAGGAAGGGCCCGAGGGGCGTAAGAAAATAACCCAGATAACCAGGTATGGCACTGTTGTTATCGCGATTATTCAGGCGCTTGGCCTTTCCACTACAATTGCCAGTGCAGCTGTAATGGACAAGACGATTCTGTCATACGTGACAATTATTATTTCCCTGACTGCAGGCACAGCCTTTTTAATGTGGATTGGGGAGTTAATTACCGAAAGAGGTATTGGTAACGGTATTTCACTGTTGATTTTCGCCAGTATTGTTTCCGGTTTTCCGCTCGGTCTGGCGATGGCAGCAGAACAATATCGCTTTGGACAAATTAATATGTTAACCATACTTCTTGTTATTGTTATCATGCTTGCCCTGATCATTGGGATTATCTTACTCGATCAGGGGCAGAGAAGGGTTAACGTGCAGTATAGCAAGCGTGTAGTTGGCCGTAAAATGTATGGGGGCCAGGCAACACATATCCCGATGAAAGTTAACCAGGCAGGTGTTATTCCGGTTATCTTTGCTTCGGTGCTGTTAAGTTTTCCGCAGACCCTGGTTAGCTTTATACAGCAACCCTGGGCGCAGAGACTTGCCGATATGTTAGGCTGGGGCAGCAACCTTAACCTGTTTCTATATGCGCTATTAATCATACTGTTTACTTATTTTTACACCGCGGTTCAGTTTGACCCATTTCAGGTCGCGGGTAATATTAAGAAATATGGCGGATTTATACCCGGTTTACGTCCGGGCAGGCCAACTGCCGATTACCTGGCCAGGGTAACCTCAAGGCTGACTACAGTTGGAGCATTTGCTCTGGCGTTTATAGCAGTTTTCCCGATAATCCTTGAGCGATTAACCGGCATGAGCATTGTATTCACAGGGATTGGCCTGGTTATTGTTGTCGGTGTTGTTCTGGAAACATTTAAACAAATTGAAAGCCACATGCTGATGCGCAGCTATCGGGGCTTCATGAAGTAGTGAGATAGTATATGATAAAGCTTAAATCAGCCAGGGAAATTGAAATGATGCGGGAAGCCGGCAAAATTGTTGGTGAAGTTCTTGCGGAAATGGGCAGGGCAGTCAAGGAAGGTATAACCACCGCTATGCTGGACAAGATTGCCGAGAAGATCATTCGCAGGTATGGCGCTGAACCGGCTTTTCTCGGTTATCATAATTTTCCGGCATCAATTTGTGCATCTGTCAATAATGAAGTTGTTCATGGTATTCCCGGCTTGCGCAAGCTTAAAGAGGGCGATATAATCAGCATTGATGTCGGTACCCGGTTGAACGGTTATTATGGTGACGCAGCGGCGACATTTCCGGTTGGAAATATTTCGCCAAAAGCGCAGAAGTTAATTGACGTGACCAGAATGTCTCTTCAGAAGGGAATCGAAAAAGTGCTGGAGGGTAACAGGCTATCTGATATTTCGCATGCTGTGCAGGTATTTGTGGAAAAAAATCATTTTTCAGTTGTCCGAACATATGTGGGGCATGGTATTGGCGACGAGATGCATGAAGAACCGCAGGTTCCTAACTTTGGTTTGCCTGGACGAGGGCCAAAGCTTGAGCGCGGTATAGTCCTGGCAATTGAGCCAATGGTCAATATCGGCGGTTGGCAGGTAAAGGTCCTTGATGATCAATGGACTGTGGTAACTGCTGATGGCAGTCTGTCAGCTCATTTTGAACATACGGTTGCGCTGGGGGAAAACGGGCCTGAAATACTAACCTCTTCCGACCTGAATTAAGGGGGGAATGATGGTGGAACTAAAACCGGGACAGCTGGTCCGCTCTCTGGCAGGTCGTGACAGAGGAAAACATTATTTAATCCTTGGTGAGCTCGACCAAAAGTATGTGTTTCTGGTCGATGGGCAGAGCCGCCCTGTAAGCCGGCCGAAGAAAAAGAATAAAGCCCATCTTCAGCATTACGACCGCAGGGTGAAACTGGATGAAACGCTTGATGACAGCCAGGTAATCAGGGCCATAAAAGAGCTGATATCTGATAGCGGGGTTACTGAAGAGGAGGTTTAACTGGTAACATGAGCAAAAAGAAAGACGTAGTAGAGGTTGAAGGAACAGTGGTAGAACCGCTGCCAAATGCCATGTTCCGGGTTGAGCTTAAGAATGGGCATAAGGTTCTGGCTCATGTGTCCGGGAAAATAAGAATGAATTTTATTCGTATTTTGCCGGGTGACAGGGTTTTGGTTGAGCTTTCACCTTACGATTTAACCCGGGGTCGTATTACCTATCGTTATAAGTAAGGAGGTCTGTGACTATGAAGGTAAGGCCTTCAGTAAAAAAAATGTGTGAAAAATGTAAGATTATCCGGCGTAAAGGCAGGGTTGTGGTAATCTGCCAGAATCCGAAGCATAAACAAAGGCAGGGTTAACCGGCAATCTTATTATTTTATGCCGATCCCTGGTTGTAAAAGGGATTAACTATAAGGAGGTGCTAATCGATTGGCCAGAATCGCAGGTGTAGACTTACCGCGTGACAAAAGAGTTGAGGTTGCGCTGAGCTATATTTATGGAATCGGCAGAAACCGGGCGCTCGAGATTCTTCAGCATACCGGGGTCAGCCCCGATACCAGGATTAAAGATTTAACTGAAGATGAGCTCGGACGGCTTCGTGAATTTATTGACAAAAATTATAACGTTGAGGGAGATTTGCGCCGTGAGGTTGCTTTAAATATTAAGCGCCTGGTGGAAATCGGCTGCTATCGCGGCATAAGACACCGTCGCGGAATGCCTGTTCGGGGGCAGAAAACCAAGAATAATGCCCGTACCCGTAAGGGCCCGCGTAAAACTGTTGGTATCCGCCGCAAGAAGTAGTAACCTTGGAGAAGGGAGGAAGTAACAAAAATTGGTCAAGAAAAAGGTTACCCGCACCAAACGTCGGGAAAGAAAAAATATTGAACGCGGGGTTGCTCATATTAAGTCAACCTTTAATAATACATTCATCAGCATTACTGATGTAAACGGTAATGCAATTTCATGGTCCAGCGCCGGCAACGTAGGCTATAAGGGCTCGAGAAAATCTACTCCTTATGCAGCCCAGCTGGCAGCTGAATCGGCAGCCAAGGTTGCCATGGATCATGGCATGAGACAGGTGGAAGTATTTGTTAAGGGGCCGGGTGCCGGTCGTGAAGCGGCTATACGCTCACTTCAGGCTGCCGGACTGGAAGTAAATGCCATTAGAGATGTAACACCGATCCCGCATAATGGATGTCGTCCGCCCAAGAGGCGCAGAGTATAATTATATAAACAAGGAGGTGTAACATACACTGATATGGGACGCCACACTGAAGCAGTATGTCGTTTATGCCGCAGAGAAAATGATAAGCTTTATCTTAAAGGAGACCGTTGCTATTCAGATAAATGTGCTGTAGTCCGTCATGCTTATCCCCCAGGAGAACATGGTCAGGGACGCCAGAAGTTTTCAGAGTACGGTTTACAGCTGCGTGAAAAGCAGAAGGCGCGCCGAATTTACGGGGTTATGGAAAGGCAGTTCCGCCGTTATTTTAAAGAAGCTGACCGCCGTAAAGGAGTAACCGGTGAAACCCTCCTGCAGCTCCTGGAGAGCCGTCTTGATAATGTCGTTTTTCGCATGGGTCTGGGACGTTCGCGTGCCGAGTCAAGGCAGCTTATAAACCACGGGCATTTTGAGGTTAATGGTCGCAAGGTGGATATTCCTTCTTACCTGACCAAGGTTGGTGATGTAATCGCCGTCCGTGAAAACAGAAAAAGCAAGCCTGTTTTTAAGTCAATAGCCGAAGATAGAGGACAGCAGGGAGTAGTGGACTGGCTGGAAGTGGACCATGAAAAAATGGAAGGCCGGGTCATGAGGATTCCTCAGCGCGAAGAGATCGATGTGCCTGTCACTGAGCACCTTATCGTCGAGCTTTATTCCCGCTAAGTGAAAAGTTAACCCTCAATAAATCAAACGAGGAGGGTAAATCGGATAAAATGATAGAAATTGAAAAGCCGAAAATTGAATGTGTTGAAAGAGATGAACAGAATAATTACGGACGTTTTGTTGTTGAACCGCTGGAGCGGGGATATGGAACAACGCTAGGCAATGCCCTGCGCAGGATCCTTTTATCTTCATTGCCAGGGGCAGCAATAACAAGTGTTAAGTTTGACGGTGCTCTGCACGAATTTTCAAACCTGCCGGGAGTTCTCGAGGATACAATTGAAATAATCCTCAACCTGAAAGCAGTATCATTGATGATTCACAGTGATGAGCCTCAAACATTAATCATCGAAACCGAGGAAGCCGGAGAGGTTAATGCCGGACACATTAAAGCTCCCTCAGATGTTGAAGTCCTTAACCCTGATCATCATATATGTACCCTTGAAGAAAAATCAAGGCTCTACATGGAGATGACAGCAATTAACGGGCGAGGCTATATCCCGGCTGAGCGTAACAAAATGTCGCAGCAGCCGATAGGGGTTATTCCGGTTGACTCGATGTTTTCGCCGATAAAGAAAGTAAATTACCAGGTAGAAAACACCAGGGTCGGGCAGATAACTGACTATGACAAGCTGACCCTCGAAGTCTGGACTGACGGAAGTATCGGCCCAGATGAAGCGATCAGTCTTTCTGCCAACATACTGAGCACACATATTGCTCTTTTCACCAACCTGACTGAAACATCAGACAAAGTAGAAATCACTTCTGATAAGCCAGAAGAAGATCGTGAACGGATCCTTGATATGACTATCGAAGAACTCGATCTCTCAGTTCGTTCATACAACTGTCTGAAACGTGCCAGCATCAACACTGTTGGTGAGCTGGTTCGTAAAACGGAAGAAGAAATGATGAAAGTTCGCAACCTGGGCAAGAAATCGCTGGAAGAAGTGGAGCAAAAGCTGACAGAGCTTGGGTTCGGCTTCAACAGGAGCGGAGAGTAAGTTTTCAAGGAGGAATTTATAATGCCTTACCAGAAGCTGAGTCGAAAAAGCGGCCCCAGACGAGCCCTGCTGCGCGGCCTGGTTACGTCTTTTTTAAAAGCCGGTCGTATAGAAACAACAGAAGCAAAAGCCGCGGCTATTCGTTCACTTACTGAAAAAATGATTACCCTGGCTAAGAAAGGTGATCTTCATGCCCGCCGTCAGGCCCTGGCCTTTTTGCTGGAAGAAGATGTAGTTACCAATCTTTTTGAAAAAATTGGCCCTAAAATGGAAGATCGTGAAGGCGGTTACACCCGGGTAATCCCGATTGGCCCCCGGCGTGGCGACGCAGCGCCCATGGTGATTTTGGAGCTTGTTTCCGAATAATTGGTTATGGGTAAACCATCAGAAATATTGATTAAAGCCAGGGATCTGAACTACCACTATACAGGTGATGGTGAAAATATATTCCCTGCCCTGAAAGGTATAAACCTTGATGTGCACCAGGGAGAGTACCTGGCTATAATTGGTTCCAACGGTTCAGGCAAAACAACTTTACTTAAACTATTTAATGCCCTGCTGGACCCTTCCGAAGGAGAGGTTCTGGTTGAGGGCATTTCAACAGTTGACCATGATAAAATCCCCATGATTCGTCAGATATGCGGGATGATATTTCAAAATCCTGATAATCAGCTTGTTGCTACCACAGTTGAAGAAGATATTGCCTTTGGGTTGGAAAACCTGACCATACCCTCTGCCGAGATGCGGCAGAGGGTAGTAGAGGTTGCCAGCAGGCTTGGCCTTGAGCAGCTGCTGCTTCACCCGCCGCACCTGCTTTCCGGCGGGGAAAAACAGCGCGTGGCTATAGCCGGTATCCTGGCTATGCATCCACGCTGTATTCTGATGGATGAACCTACTGCAATGCTTGACCCTGCAGGCAGAAAAGAAGTACTGCAAACAGTATCTGATTTAAATAAGAATGAAGGGATTGCCATAGTTCACATCACCCATTTTCCGGAAGAAGCGGCCATGGCTGATCGTGTCGTGGTAATCAATGACGGCTGCCTGGTTAAAGATGGCCCCCCGGAACTTATTCTTACTGATCTTAAACTACTGCACGGCCTCGGCCTGGTCGGAACTCCGGCTGTTGAGCTGGCTGATTTGTTAAGAACAGATGGTTTTAAAATCCCACCTGGAACGCTATATAACAGGGAGTTGGTGAAAAGCCTTTGTTCATTCAGACCGAAAAACTAACCCACATTTACATGCCTGGAACCCCTTTTGCAGCTGAAGCTTTAAATGATATTAATTTTACCCTGGCAAAAGGGCAGGTTGTCCTGCTGATTGGGCCAAGTGGTTCCGGTAAATCTACCCTTGTCCAGCACCTTAATGGTCTACTGAAACCTACCTCCGGGCGGGTATATTTTGATGGCAGGCCCGTTGGTGGCAGTAAGGTAGAACTGCTGAAGCTTCGCAGAAGAATTGGCCTTGTCTTTCAGATGCCGGAAGAGCAGTTTTTTTCTGAAACAGTATACGATGAAATTGCTTTTGCCCCGCGTAACCTTGGCCTCGCCGATCGTGAACTGGACCTCCGGGTGGATAAAGCTTTAGCCCGTGTTGGCCTTGAGCCGGACCGTTTCAGGCACCGCCACCCGTTTCACCTTAGTTCGGGTCAGAAGCGCCTTATTGCCCTGGCAGCAGTATTATCCCTGGAACCGGAGGTTTTAATCCTCGATGAGCCTACGGCAGGTTTAGATCCGGTCGGTCGTCGCAGGCTGTATGCATTACTCGCTGATTTAAATAAAAAAGAAAAAATAACCCTGTTGATAGCTACCCATCACTATGATGAAGCGGCGGCGTTGGCAGACCAGGTACTGGTTTTATACCATGGGAAAATGGTCATGGATGGAACCAGAAGTAAAATATTTTCCAACCGGGAGGCACTGGAAAAACTGGGCCTTGCCCTGCCTCCGGTTACAGAAATAATGCATGACCTTGCTGATTCAGGTCTTCCGCTGAATAAGGATATTTACAACTTTGAAGAAGCCCGAACTGAAATAAATAAGCTGAAAGGATCTGGCACAAATGAGTCGTAGCATTACCCTGGGTCAATACCTCCCCGGCAACAGCCTGGTGCATCGCTTGAGCCCACGTGTAAAAATTGCTGTGCTCATCATCCTTTTAATCCTTCTTTTCAGCCTGCAGAACTTTATCGCCTTAGCAGTTATGTTTGCCCTGGCCCTGATGCTGCTGGCTGCTTCACGCATACCCTTTCGCTATTTCATTAAGGGGCTTCGCCCCATTCTATTTATTGTGTTGTTTGCCCTAATCATATATGTATTCTTTACCAAGGGAGGAATAGTGCTGCTGCGTATCGGTTCGTTTACCATCGAATCGGCAGGGCTCAGGCAGGGTTTGTTTGTAATTGCCCGCCTGCTTGTTCTGATAATTCTTTCACTACTGGTAACCCTGACGACCACACCTCTTTCCCTTACTCACGGCATGGGTTATTATTTAAAACCTCTCAACAAAGTAGGCCTGCCTACTGAGGAAATTGCCATGGTTATGGCTATAGCCCTGCGTTTTATACCAACCCTGATGGAAGAAAGCCAGCGCCTGATGCGGGCCCAGGTGTCACGGGGTGCCGATTTTGAAACCGGTTCTATCTTCAGGCGAGCCAGAAACCTGATTCCATTAATAGTGCCCCTCTTTATCAGTGCTTTTCGCCGGGCAGATGACCTGGCCCTGGCTATGGAGGCACGGGGTTATCGCCTTGGCGCAAAAAGAACTCGCCTGCATGAGGATAAAATTACCATCCTGGATTGGTCTGCTTTGGCCCTGGTGATTGGTCTGCTTGCCTTTGCTCTTTACTTCAAGCTTTAATTTCAGCGATATCTTTTTTATACTTATAACAAGTTTTGCTTATCTTTAATGCCCTGCCAACGAACCCTCTAAATGAAGGAACTCACTGACAACTTGAAGAACTTATGAATTATTAATAACGAACCCTTATGATCAATAGCATCTGAGAGAGTGAGTCCAAAAAGATGGTTGAAATATAGGGGGCAGTAGCTGAAAAATGATCGGTAAAAAAGAACATTTCATCATCTGGTCAATGGGCCTTTATTTTGGCTGGATCTTGTCATTCCCCTACTTTGGCTATGTTTTAAGAACCGTGTCTATTGCCATAGGCGTTGATCCTAATGCACTTACCCTTATATTTTTGATTTTTCATGCTTTGGGTTTTCTCTGCGGTGCCTTATTTCTAAAGAATACCAGGCGATGGAAAGAACTGATGTTTTTCAGCCTTGTTATAGTCCTTTTTGTTGGTATTTTGAAGTTACTTGTTTCGCCTCAACTGTGGATGCCCCTGATGGCACTAAGCGGTTTTTTTTCGCCCTTCTATATCCTGGGGTGGAGTTGTTTGATTGCCACCTACCCATCACATCAAAAACCGAGGCTGATTCTTACCTTCGTCATTATCGCTAATCTGATCACGATTTTGCTTATTTACCTTTCCTATGTCTTAAATCTTCAAGCATTGCTTATGGCCAAAATCATTCCCCTCATCGCTGCTTTACTCTTAATGTTCTTTTATAGTCCGCCTGTTATAGCAGCTAGTGAGAGAAGATCTAAGTCAGAGCAGCCGCCAACTGCTCTTTATATTATATTAATGGTAGCTTTTATAACTTTGCTTAACTTTACCCTTGGGCTCGCCTTTTCTGTTATATTTGATTCTTACACTGTAATGAGTGGGTGTGATTTTGCCCTGCGCTACTTCAAGTACATTCCCTACATTTTGATTAATGTAGTTATCATCATATTCAGGCTAACTGTCGATAAAAGAATGGCCTATTATTCTGTATCTCTTATGGGTTTAGCATTAATATTATTGATCGTAATGGGTGACAGCGTAACCGGCTTTTATTTTACTATTAGCGCAGTGCAGATTGGTCAAGCCCTTTATTCCATCTTTATATGGGTATTACTTGGAGATTTATCAACCCGTTATGCAACCCCTTTTCGTTACTTTGGGTTCGGTCTGTTTGCCATACTACTCGGGTCATTTTTTGGTGGCGCATGCGGTGATTATCTGCTTAAATTCGGTGATTCACCTGTCCTGTCAACAGCGCTGGCTTCAATTGCAGCCCTGTTCGCTGCGCTTCTGGTGACCCCTCACCTGGTTGAAAAATCGGTAACTAAACCATTGGTTGATGATCTGCTTCTTGCAAATGATCAGGAATACCTTGCTCTTTTTTACTCAGCAGCGGGCCTGACGCCTAGAGAGTGTGAGGTGGTAGAACTCTTAATGCAGGGATCTGATAACCAGTCCATGGCTACTGCCCTGGGGATTAGCCCTAATACTTTAAAAACCCACCTGCGTAAAATCTATCGCAAGTATGGGGTAAGCAAGAGAAGTGAACTCCTGGCGCTAATCTCAACCAAAAAAATGCCTCCATTTTAAAATAAGCTCCACGAATCTTAAACAATTCCAATTTTATTATCGAAAATTGGCTAAAATCACCCCTGGGGATGATAGACAGCCTTTTTATTCTGCCCTACTCTTAAAATAATAATTCCTTATTCTAACCAAAAATATCTGCCGTGCAGCTGATTGGCAGTTTTCAGTTATCAAAAACTTTAACTATCAGGGAGGCTTGCCTATTGCCTAAACATTGGTTTTAGTGGTGCAGGAGCGCGATGAAGCCTGGTTTATAACTGGTCACTTGAACCCGGTGGAGTCAGTAGTGAAACCGGCCGCACCTTTTTACCTGTCAGTGATTCTGTTGGGGGAGGAGGTGACAACAAAAATGACAACTTTTAGAAAAACTTGTTTTAAACAAACTGCTTTTATTACTACGGTCCTGATTGCTCTGTTGGTGTTACTTCCGGCAGCAGCCTTTGCTGAAAGTAATCCGGCAGATGCCACAGCTAATGATGGTGATAGCAGTTCCTCCGAAAGTGGAGATACTGTAACCAACCTGGAATGCGCCGGCTCCTCAACCTCTCCAGATTCAGTTTCATCTGAACCAATCCCTGAATCGTCTTCCGCGGATTTATCCTCCCCTGATACTGAAACAACCTCGGCCGAACAACCCTCCGAAGATTTGTCGGCTGATGATGATTCAACAGAAAGCTCTTCTTCCCCCGAAAGTAGCACTTCCCTGGATTCCGATCCAGAGCCAACCTCAACCGAGGCGCCCGCCTCAGAAAGTGATGATGACACTGCCGAGAATGCTAATCCTGTGCAATTAAATGAAGAGCAAGCTGATGATGAATCTGCTTCGGGTGCAGATGGCGACTGTTATGTGGTTGAGCTGGATGTGCTTGATATTGCCGATGTTGATTCTGAGATCAATCTGCAGTTTACCTTCTCCGAAGTTGGAGAATCCAGCATCGGTGAAATCGATATTGAAATTCCAGATGGTTTTACATACGTTGCTGACAGTATAACTGTTGGTGCTCCTTATGCTGCATATTGGATCGGATCATATGATAGCGGTACAGTTAACGTTAGCCGAAATAGTGGAGTCGATGCTATATTTAGTGCTAATGATCCGATCATCATACTGTTCAGCGTGATTACTCCCGCTTCCGCCAGTGACGGACATGAATTTGCCACGACAGTAAAAAATGCTGATGGTAATAACAATGATATGGATGCCAGCAGTTCGCAGCCCATGGTAAATGTGCGCGATGGAAGTGCAGCATCACCCTTTGAAATTGGCAACGCCTATCAGCTTGATGACGTTCGCAGCTATCTGGGTGAAGATAAGCATTTTATTCAGACAGCTGATATCGATCTCGGCGTAGATGGATGGGCTGATGACGAAGGCTGGGAGCCTCTGGGTGATTGGACGAATAAGTTCAGCGGCAGCTTTGACGGAAATAGTTATGAAATCAGCAACCTGACTATCAATCGGTCCACTACCCATTATCAGGGTTTGTTTGGTTATGCCGAAAGCGCCGAAATCAGAAACATAGCTCTGGTCAATGCTAGCGTGCAGGGCGATAAATATACTGGCCTTCTGGCTGGCTATGCTCAAAGTATTTCTCTTGAAAACGTGCATGTAGCCGGAGAAGTAATTGGCTCCAGGGATTATACCGGCGGATTGGTCGGTTACCTCTCAGGAGGTAATGTTCACTACTGTTCTTTTAATGGTTCGGTAGCTGGCTTAGGCGGCTATACAGGTGGACTTGTTGGTTACGCCCCCGGCAGCCCTAAAATCTACCATTCTTTCAGTATGGGCTCAGTTGAAGGCAATGATAAAGTTGGCGGGCTAATTGGCTTACTGCAGGATAATAGTGCAGTGTTATCTGATTGTTACAGCCAGGCGCTGGTTAGCGGTTCTAAAGAAGCTGGCGGGCTGGTAGGCTATTTGAGCAGCGGTAGAATTGTTCGCAGTTTCAGTAACGGCTTGGTTAGTGCACCGGATGGAGCTTCTGACATTGGAGGTTTGCTTGGGGAAAAGGTTGGTGGCTCTGTTAATTTTAGCTATTGGGACGCTGAAACATCCGGACAGACAAGCAGCGTTGAAGGTACGGGTAAGTCTACCACCGAAATGATGCTGCAGGACACTTATGCAAACTGGAACTTCTATACCCTGTGGCAAATTAACGAGGGTAGCAGTTACCCAGTTTTTCAAGACCTCAGTGTTTATGCCGTGCAGCAGGCTGTTACTTTAGCTGACCTGGAAGGTGAGGGGACAGAAGGTAATCCCTATATCATTAACAATGCTGACCAGCTGGCGGCCATGCAGGAAGACTTGACAGCCTATTATCAGCTGGCAAATGATATCGACCTGTCAGCAACAGTTGCCTGGAATTATGGTTTGGGTTGGGAACCGATTGGCGATTACCTTGACCGCTTCAGCGGCAGCTTTGACGGTAACGACTATACGATCCATAACCTTACCATTAATCGGCCTGGAACATCTCGACAGGGCTTCTTTGGTGGAACAAATAGCGCGGCAATTAGCAACGTAACTCTTGTCAACGTTAGCATACAGGCTAACTCTGATACAGGAGCCATGGTTGGCTATGCAGATAATAGTGGTTTTGAAAACGTGCATGTAACCGGGGAAGTAACAGGTTTAAGAGATCAAACCGGAGGCATAGTTGGCTGGTTTATGGATGGCAGAATAGATTACAGCTCATTTAACGGTGCGGTAATAGGCCTTGGGGGTTACACAGGTGGGCTTGTCGGCTGGGCAACAAACAATGCTAATATCTATTACTCCTATAGTCTGGGCTCAGTGGCAGGTAAAGATAAGGTCGGCGGGTTAATCGGGGGAGTACTAGGTAATAATACAATAGTTTCCGATTGCTACAGCAGATCATCGGTTAGTGGATTACAAGAAGTAGGTGGGCTTGTCGGAGATTTCAGGTCAAAAGCTTATCGCTGCTATAGTACCGGCCAGGTTAGCGCACCGGAAGGAGCTCCCAGCGTTGGTGGGTTACTAGGTTATAAGTCTAGTGGTTCTGCAGTTGTAGTTGAAAGCTGCTACTGGGATACCCAGACCTCTGGTCAGGCAAACGGCGCCGGCGGCACCGGTAAGATTACTGCAGAAATGCAACAGCAGGAAACTTTTATAGGTTGGGACTTTGCAGGTGACCCTGCCGTTTGGAGCATTGTTGAAGGTGCTAATTATCCAAACCTTGTGCAAACTGCCCGCTCCATCGCTCTTAATCCTGCTGTGCAGCTCCATGGCAATGCTGAAGCTACAGATAACAGCTTCCAGATCATTTCCAATGCTGTTTGGACCGCAACTTCAAACCAGAATTGGATTGAAATATCCGGTGATTCTGCCAGTAGAAACGATGGTGAAATTATCTACAATCTGGAAGCAAATTCTTCAACAGACCCCAGAGAGGGCACTATTACTGTAAGCGGCAGCGGTTTAGAGCGAATCTTCACGATATATCAACTTGGCGTTATGGTGGTCTCCTATACGGTAACCTATACTGCCGGAGAGGGTGGGCTGTTAAACGGGCAGGCTGAGATCGTAGAACAGGTCACTCATGGCTCTGATGGACCGGCAATAAATGCGGAGCCCGACGGAGCAAGCGGTTATGATTTTACTGGTTGGAGTGATGGATTAGATACTGCAGTGCGCCAAGATCCTAATGTAACTGAGGATATAACCGTTACAGCTTTCTTCGCGCTGAGGCAGTATGAAATCACCGTCGCAGCTGACCCTGAAGATGGCGGCACCATCACCGGGGGCGGAACTTATACCCATGGAGACCTGGTTACCGTGACCGCTACGGCAGCCGAAGTGGATGGTTATGACTTTATCAACTGGACCGGAGACAACTCAACTGATACAACCATTACCTTTAACGCTGAATCAGCTCGCAACTTAGTGGCAAACTTCGCGCTAAAGCAATATGAAATCATCATCGCAGCTGACCCAGAAGCTGGCGGCACCATCACCGGGGGCGGAACTTATACCCATGGAGACCTGGTTACCGTGACCGCTACGGCTAAAGAGGGCTACCTCTTCGGCAGCTGGACAGAAAGCGATGTGGCAGTTTCTATTGAAGATGTTTTTGCTTTCACTGCTGAAGCAGATCGAATCTTGATTGCTGGTTTTGGTGAAGAAGAAGACGATGAGCCTATCATAGATCCAGCCCCGGAACCATCAACTAATTTGACTGACGATGGGCCTTTTGAATTTCCAGGCATGATCTTTGCCCAGCCTTCAACTGCAAGAAGGGGTGGAGTGATTTATGGCGCTTCTTCGCGGATCACTCCCTGGTTTGCTCAGAGTGGCGACGCTGAAAAGCTGGCTGCCGCCCTTGAGGCTTATGAACAGCTGCGGCAGGCATTTGAAGCGAATAAGGATAGCTTAAGTGCCCGTGAATATGCCCGTCAGCAGGTTGAACTGGCTGTTGCTTTGGCCGCAATTCGCGCCCTTGAGGTTGCTCTTGCTGCTCAAGCCGGTCAGGGTTACGATCTAAACGCTGCGATCAGCGCTTACCGTAGTGCGCTTAACCTGGTTACCGTTAACGCTAACCAGTTAACCGGTTACCAGCGTGCTTATGCGCTTCTGGTATTAAGCACCATTGCCGAGGCGATAAATGGTCTTGGCGGTCGCATCAATTAGTAGTTTTGATTAAAACAACCCCGGTCGTAAACTGCCGGAAAGACAGACCGGGGCAGTAAAAAAATAAGCGGGAGCACTGGCGCTTTTATAGGCTTTGTGCTCCCGTTTATGGTTGAATGTTTTTGGACTAAGCTTTTTGATCAATAAATTTGTTTATCTGTCGAACAAATTCAGTTAAGTCAGAGGTGTTGTGATGGACTATATAATATAGCTCCTCGGCTTCAACCATATGGTAAAGATGAACAAGACGGTTGCGGTAACCTGCCATTTCGATCAAGGTTTCTCCTAATTCATTAGAAACGGTTTCAGTTTTAACAAGGCCTGAGGCGATGCTTTTATATTCTCCGGCAAGTTCTACCTGTCCAGATTTTGCAAGGATATGACGTCCTATATCAAATATTGCTTCAAGAGATCTTCTTAGAAAACTTTCCGCAGCCGCACTGTTAACCTTTTCTAAAAAAACTTCTTTGGGCAGCGTTTTTAAATGTTCTAATTCATTGCAGTAGTCGTTTATCATGCTTAGCCTTTGCTTTAAAAGCAGTCGGTTAATCATTTGGCTAGCTCCTCCAGGCGTTCCTCGTAAAATTTTTCTAAGACTGGTCTGAAGTCAGCGGCTCTCCTGAGAATATTTTCTTCGTATTCTTCTTGAATAAGTTTGCTTTCAGCATATATGCAGATGCCGTAAACAGCTTCAGCTTGAAAGACAGAATGCTGCTCCTGGAGCAAAACCAGATCAAGTTTCAGTGGTTCAAATAAAGTGCTAATTTGGTTGTAGAGTTTGCTATAAAAAGCAGGCATCTTTTCTGCTGCAGGTAATTCATCACGCAGTACAATGCCGATATCTAAATCTTCCAGATTATCATCAGCCTTTACAGAAGCACCGTTAAGCAGTGCAAGGCCTTTTTGAGCCTGTGATCCATAAAGATAGATGAGATTGATCTTATTATTTCTTGACAATTTTTCAAGTTCTGCGTTACGGTTCATTTTATACCTCTTTATGGCAGGTTTGCATTAGGTTTATATCATTTATGAATATTATAAGTTAAAAATTTGTAATCAACAAATAAATTATTAAAAGCAGTAAGTTCAACAGGTCATGCGAATTTTAATCAGTGTTATAAAAACTTCATATTGCAGTGATCGAATCTTCATCAAACAATAGTTGGTTATTTGCTCAATCTTTACTATTGCTTTACATCGTTGTAAAATGTAAAGCAGAAAGGGTGATATCTTATGCCTACCGTAAAGATGAGCTCAAAAAACCAGGTAGTTATCCCTCTAGATGCAAGGCAAAGATTAAACCTTAAACCGGGTGACAGGTTAAAAGTTTTAATCAAAGGCGAATCAATTTGCCTGGTGAAAGAACCTGATAGTTACGTGGAAAAACTTTATGGCTCCGCTAAAGATATCTATAGCGGTAATTACCTGGTTGCGGAAAGGGAGAGCTGGGAGAAGTGAGACCTGTCTTTCCACAAAAAAAAGTATTTTTAGACACCTGCATCTTAATCTACTTTCTTGAAAATCACAAAGATTTTGGCCAGCCGGCAAAAAAGATTTTTGAACAAATTGAAGAAGGTCTGGTTCAGGCTGAAATGTCAGTGTTAACCATGACAGAACTGCTAACCGGGCCATACCGGACAAAAGATGATCTGTTAACTCTTGAATACCATGCCCTGCTTTACTATTTTCCAAATTTAAAAATTATTGATATTAACCTGGATATAGCAGTTGAAGCAGCCAGAATTCGAGCCTTGTATAGTTATGCTGTTCCTGATACCCTTTTACTTGCCTCAGCATTGTATAGAGAGTCAAAAGTTTTTATTACCGAAAATCAAAAGCTGTTTAATTTTCCTGAGCTAAATGTATCTAATTTAAGTCAGTTCTGATTATAAGGAGTTACAGATGAACAATACAGTAATTAAAATCAGTTACGACGGCACCGCCTACAGTGGCTTCCAGATTCAGGCCAATGCAAACACTGTTCAGGCAGAGCTTGAGCGGGCGTTGGCGATAATCTACAAGGAACCGGTGCGTATAAACGGGGCCGGACGCACTGATACAGGCGTCCATGCCCGCGGACAGGTAGCCAATTTTAACGCGCCTTTCAGTATCGATAGTGATAAACTGCCTCATGCTTTAAACTGCCTGTTGCCGGCCGATATTGTTGTCACCTCGGCTTATGAGGCTGAGGATAGCTTTCATGCTCGTTTCGATGCCAGGGGAAAACTGTACAGCTATTACATTGACAGGGCGCTGCACCCGCAGGTCTTAAAGCGGCTTTACAGCTGGCATATGCCGGAGCCTCTAAATCTCGAATCACTTGAAGCTGCGGCAAGAGTTTTTGAAGGAACTCACGATTTCAAGGCATTTCAGGCAGCGGGCAATACAATAACCGATACTGTCCGGACAATTGATTATGTGCATGTTATAAATAGTCCGGAAGAACAGCTTTTAACAATAACGTTTAAGGGTGGCGGTTTTCTCTACCGGATGGTTCGCTTGATCACCGGAACCCTGGTCAGGGTCGGGCGTAATAAGTTAACTGTTGATGACGCAACAGAAGCTTTAAAAGGGCAAAAAAAGCTTGCTGTTGGGCCAACAGCACCTGCCCACGGACTCTGCCTGGAATATATTGTATATGATCAATAGTATATTTTTATAAATAAATCCTGACAGAGCATTTATGTTGAAAAATCAACTTTAACCAGCTTGACAGGGGCGGTCTTGTATATTAAAATGTAGTTTGTGGCTTTATGGAAGAGTTTAAAGGAGAGGGTATAGATGCGCACCACATATATGGCGAAACCCCAGGATATTAAACGGAGCTGGTATGTTATAGATGCTGCCGGACGCCCCCTGGGCAAAGTCGCAACTGAGGCGGCCCGAATATTAAGAGGTAAACATAAACCTGAGTTTACACCGCATATTGATACGGGCGATCATGTTATAATTATTAATGCAAAAGATGTAGTTCTTACAGGACGCAAACTGGAACAGAAATTCTTTTACCGCCATTCGGGATTTCCCGGTGGATTAAAAAAGATTAATTATGGAACTATGCTTGAAAAGCAGCCAGAGAAGATTTTATATCATGCCGTTCGCGGGATGTTACCTCACAATCGTCTCGGGCGGGCTATGTTAAAAAAATTACGCGTTTACAAGGACGGCCAGCATTCTCAACAGGCGCAGCAGCCGCAGCCCTGGCAGGAAAGGTCGTTACAATAAGATAGGAAGGAGGCCCTGGCTCTTGAGCGAAGTCCAGTATATGGGAACCGGACGCCGTAAGGAATCTATAGCAAGAGTACGGTTGTTACCGGGTAGCGGAAAGATTGTAATTAATGGAAAAGAGATGGACCAGTATTTCGGCCTTGAAACTTTAAAGCTGATTGTCAGGCAGCCATTTGTGGCCACCGAAACAGAAGGACGCTTTGATGTTATCGCCAAAGTTGAAGGAGGCGGTTTTTCGGGTCAGGCTGGTGCAATCAGACACGGTATTGCCCGGGCATTACTGCAGGCTGATGGTGAATTAAGACCGGCGCTGAAAAAGAACGGATATCTCACCCGGGATCCGCGGATGAAAGAACGGAAGAAATACGGCTTGAAAAAAGCCCGTCGCGCACCACAGTTTTCCAAGCGTTAATCTGCCCTTTATAAAACTGATAAAAAAACCCGCTTTTGGCAATTTAATGCTGCCTGCGGGTTTGTTTTATTTCTGAGTGTATTAATAAGTTTTTGGGATTTATGCTTTGTTCTTTATCCGTGTATTTGTAAACTGAAATTTTTAGGATATCTAGGGACAATACCTTTATAGTAATCTTTAATCTTGAGCATATCTATTTCGTAATTACCGGTTGGATTAACTACCGGTCCTATATGAGCCAGTTTTTTAGAGTAATCAAGAGAAGTCAGAACCAGGGGTATATTTGCTTTAAGAGCAACCTGGTAAAAACCTGTTTTCCACTTGTGAGTTAACTTACGAGTTCCCTCCGGGGAAATCATGATATGTAGATTGCCCTTGTGTGAACTGATCATCTCTGCTATTACGTCAACCATTGAGTTGTTTTCTTCTCTTTGAATCCCGATCGCCCCTGTGTTTGCAAACAATTTTTTCAGTAAAATATTATCAAGCCAACTTTTTTTAATCAAATAGTTAACCGGGAGCTTATGCTTATAAAAACCGGCCATGGCAAAAATAAAATCAAAGTTACTGGTATGTGGACCGGCAACAACTATTGACTTGTTTATATTGTTGGGCATTGCCCCAATAATTTTCCACCCGCATAGGGTAAAGAGTAAAATTGTAAAAATCTTTAACAAACTGTTTCCTCCTCTTCGGAACATTGTTCTAAGTTTAACACTAACCTGGCTTTAATACAATTAAGCATTTGAAGACTACTTCATTGATATAAAACCGGCAGGTAGCCCGGTTGCAAAAAAAGAGTTAAAACAACTGCTGGAATTTTTAGCAACTTGTCCGTTGTACCAAAAGGAATTATCTTTTATTTATTGAAATAGTAATTTATTATAATCCCGATAGATATGATTATTATTATGGCAATTTATTTGAGAGAGTGATTGCTGATGAGCAGTAAAAAATTAGTGATTCCTATATTTTTGAAGAAACAGTTGAGTTATCAACGGCTAATTTATCCTGTTATCGGAATTCTGGTTATCGTTGGCCTGATTCTATCTATTTGGATCGCCCGCCGGGCTGATGAGCAGATGAGGTCGGAATTGCTGACACAGATCAATATTGTTGTTCAGGCTATTGATGAAAGTGATATTAAGATGCTCAGCGGGACAGAAGCCGATCTTAAACTACCGGAATATATATCGCTTAAGCATAAGCTATCCAGGTTTCTTGAAGCCAACCAGGATTACCGTTTTCTGTACCTGATGAGGATGGAGGCAGATGAAAATATAATCTTCCTGGTTGATTCCGAGCCCAATATTTCAGAAGATTATTCTCCCCCTGGAGAATTATATGAAGAGTCTTCAGATGAACTTATAGCTCTTTTCCATGATGGCAATCCCCTTGTTGAAGGTCCGCTAATTGATCAGTGGGGAATCTGGGTTTCAGCGCTGGCTCCTCTAAAAGATCCTGACACGGGAGAGGTGCTTGCTGTAGCTGGTATGGATATCGATGCTGCGTCCTGGCGAAAAGAAGTGGCTAAAAGGGTTGTTTTGCCTCTTGGCCTGATATTATCCCTAGTCATTGTTGCCGGGGCAGCTCTGTATGCAGTTAAATCCCAGGAAAAACTCCATGAGAGTGAGTTAAGATACCAGGTTTTATTTAAGAATTCACCCGATGCCTATTTGATTTTATCTGATAATGTTTTTGTTGAGTGTAATCCGGCTGCTGAAAAAATGTATGGTGCCAAAAGAGAAGATATTATTGGTAAAAAACCGCAATTCTTTTCGCCCCAGCTTCAGCCCGACGGCAGCAGTTCATCAGCTACTGCTGCTACTCATATAAGTGAAGCGCTGCGATTGGGGGAGGAGACGTTCGAATGGTTGCATCAAAAGGTTGATGGAGAATTGTTTTGGGTAGAGATATCACTTAACGCTATCAACATAGAAGGAAAACAGTATATCTTTGCTGCCTGCCGTGATATTACCGAACGCAAAAAAGCTGAATCAGAACTTATATTTATCAGTTATCACGATCAACTGACCGGTTTATTTAATCGTTCTTACCTGGAAGACAGGCTAAATAAATTTAGCAGGGAGGAATATTATCCTCTCAGCATAATTATGGCAGACCTCAACGGTCTGAAGCTAGTCAATGATACATATGGTCACAGCACCGGAGATGAAATGCTTAAAAACGCTGCTGAAAGGCTGAAAGAAGGCTGCCGTTGTCAAGATGTATTAGCACGCTGGGGTGGTGATGAATTTCTTATACTAATGCCAAATACCGGCGGTACGGAAGCAGTTACCATAACAAAGAAAATAAGCGCATTGTTCAGGGAAACGGCGATTAAAGATATTCCGCTTTCAATTTCACTTGGTCTTGCTACTGGAGAATGTCCTTCAGGAAAAATTACTGATTTGATAAAAGAAGCAGAAGACAGTATGTATAAACAAAAACTGACCGAGAGCAAAAGTACAAAGAGTGCTGTTCTGGGTGCTTTGTTGAAAACCCTTGCGGCCAAGAGTTATGAAACTGAAACACATACCAGGAACATGAGCGCCATGGCTATAAAAATCGGGGAGCAGGCAGGGCTACCTGAATCAGAATTGAAACGGCTTGAACTGCTGATCACTCTCCATGATATAGGTAAAATTAATGTGCCGGAAGAAATCCTGGTTAAAGACAAGCCGCTCACAAACGAGGAGTGGGAAGTTATAAAGAAACACCCGGAAACGGGATACCGGATCGCCATGGCAACAGAAGAGTTTTCACATGTTGCTGAAGACATTCTCTGCCACCACGAAAGATGGGATGGGACAGGCTACCCACGTGGTTTAACAGGTGAATCTATTCCTCTTCTGGCAAGAATAACAGCAGTGGCCGATGCCTGTGAGGTAATGATGAACGGGCGGCCATACAAAAAAGCGATGACTCTGAAAGAAATTAAGAATGAGCTGCGTGTATCTTCAGGTAGTCATTTTGAGCCCTGGCTGGTTAGTATTACCTTGCAGCTGCTGGAAAATGAGCAAAGTAATTTTCCTGAACAGCATGGCTCTTTGTAATAACTCAGCTGCTTAATAATAATCATCTGAAATGCGCCAACCCCAGTTTATTCAGGCTTTTACGGTGAAATTAACTTGGTTGTCAAACTGCCCCAACTCAACTATAATATTAGTATAGATTATTAGAAAACAGATCCAAAAAAGTTACTGAAAACTAAGCAAAAAGATATAACATGGCTTGAAGTAAAGAGGTAATTAACATGGAAGTAAAAAAATATATTGAAAATAAACTTACCCAGGGAGCAGTTCATATAACCCTGATTGATCCTGCCCGTCAGTCTGCTGATGCAGCCGGTCGCCTGGCCGAGACTGCCCAGGAAGTTGGCAGCGATCTTATATTCGTCGGAGGCTCTTCCGGTGTTAGTCAGAACACCCTCTCTGATACATCTGCAGTTGTCAAAGACAGAGTTAGTATACCTGTACTTTATTTTCCTACCGGTACTGATTCGGTCAGTTTAAACCTTGATGCATTTTTATTTCTTAGCCTGCTTAATTCGCGTAATTCCCAGTTCATCAGCGGCACACAGTCAAAAATTGCATCGCTGCTTAAAAGGTTGCAGGTGGAAGTACTTTCTGTCGGTTATATTCTGGTGGAACCGGGAATGAAACTCGGTGAAATAGGAGAAGCAGAGCTGGTTGCCCGTGATAATTTCTGGCAGGCTATCGGTTATGCTCTTACAGCCCAGTTTATGGGGATGTCCTATGTTTACCTGGAGGCAGGGAATGGAGCAGCCCAGCCGGTTCCGGCCGGTATGATCAGGGCAGTTAAACGTGAGGTTGATATACCCCTTATCGTTGGTGGAGGTATCCGTACGGCAATAGATGCCCGTCGGGTTCGTCAGGCCGGCGCTGATATAGTGGTGACCGGAACTGTAATTGAAACTGCTGGTTACCGCGAAAGGCTGCGTTCAATTCTCAGTGCGCTGAAAGATTAATAAGCAAGAGCTATTTAAATAACTAAAGACCGACGATCAGTCGGTCTTTTAAATTGCAGGTTTCCCGACTTCTATCAGGTTCTTGCGCATTCCCCGCCCTGTCCGCAGAGGGTTTCAAGAGCATGATCCAGAACAGGCGCAATTATTTCAAGGCATTCAGAAACAGCTTTTGGGCTTCCGGGCAAATTTATAATCAAAGTATTTCCAACTATACCGGCAACACCCCTGGATAGCATTGCTTTTGTGGTTACCCTGGCAGTTTCACGGCGGATAGCCTCGGGGATGCCCGGTACAAGGCGGTCAATTATATCAAGCGTAGCCTCGGGAGTAACATCTCGCGGGCTCAGGCCGGTGCCTCCTGTTGTAAAGACTGCATCGATACTGCTGCCGGCCATGGCCAGCATGGTTTTAGAAAGAATGCTGCGGTCATCGGGCACAATAACCTGATCGGCCACATCGCCAAAGGGCAATAGAGTTTCAGCTATAGCCGGGCCGCTCAAATCAACTCTTTCCCCTTGTGACCCTTTATCGCTGGCCGTAATAATGCCAAATTTATAAGAAGGCTTAACAGTAATGGTATCTCCGTTATTTACTTCACCGTCAAGCAGCACTTCGGCAAATATGCCTTCCCGGGGCATGATGCAGTCGCCGGCCTGCTGGTATATAGCGCATCTTGTGTGGCATTCTTTGCCAATTTGGGTTACGCGTAAAACAGCGTTTTTACCCACTTTCAGCCTGGTGCCTAAAGGAAGTTTGACCAGGTCGATTCCTCTTGTGGTAAGATTTTCGGCAAAGTCACCTGCTTTTACATCCAGTCCTTTCGCCGTCATTTTTGCTATACTTTCTTCAGCCAGAAGACTTACCTGACGATGGGCAAAACCGGCATGGGCGTCATTTTCAAGGCCCTGCCCTTTGAGCAGCAAGCCTTTGCCGGCATTTGTTTTCTTTTCCCCTTTTTCCAAGCTTGTGCATACAGCAATTATTTCTGCCATCAGCTATGCTCCCTCTGGTAATGTCCAGAGCGCCCGCCTTTCTTTTCAACCAGGCGAATATTCCGGATAACCATATCCTTGTCTACAGCTTTACACATGTCATATATGGTCAGGGCAGCCAGGCTAACCCCGGTCAGGGCTTCCATTTCAACCCCGGTCTGCCCGGTCAATTTAACCCGGACCCCTATTTCTACTTTAGGTACTGGTTGCTCAACAGGGGTAAAATCAACTTCAACCCCTGATATCCCTAGTGGATGAGCCATGGGTATCAACCGTCCTGTTTCTTTAACACCCATCACTGCTGCAACCTGGGCAACGGCTAAAACATCACCCTTACTCATGCTGCCGGATTTAATCTTAGCCAGGGTTTCGGCAGACATAATTATTTCACCGCGGGCATAAGCTTCGCGAAGAGTTTGGTTTTTGCCGGAAACATCTACCATGCGTGGCCTGCCCTTGCTGTCCAGGTGGGTGAAAGAATCGTGAGCGGAAGAATCGACTTCAGGCTCTTTTTTATTAAGGAACCCTGCAATAAAATCGGCAAGCTCTTCAATTTCCTCAAAACTAAATAAAGGAATATTGGCATCAGTTTCCAGGCAGTCACCTACCAGGGCAATAGTATTCTCAAACAGAAGCGGCTGGGGATTGATTGCACTGCGGATAACCTCAACCTTAGGGTTCTTGGTCTTTTTATCACCTTCTACCAGCAGAAGATCAAAGTCGCTGAGCAAATCTGCCGCTGCTTCCAAACCACTGCTGCTTTTATCAGAACCGGTTATAAAAAAGCTCTCTTTGGTAGCCAGACCGGAGATGTCGGCTCCCGCCTCGCCGAAGCGCCAGCTGTCTTTTCCGGGTAAATCCAGATCGTAATGGCTGAGGTTGCCTTTCAGGGCGGCAAGTTTGACCCCGCGTTTTTTTAAGGATGGGATTACTTTTTCCATCACAGTCGTTTTACCGGTTTCTGATTGGGCGGCAATAATATGTATTATTACTGGCGGCAAGGTAATTCCTCCCTGGTTAAAATAATCTGACGGGGCGGGGCCCGTTGGCGACATCAACCCCCGGTTTTGGACATGGTGCGCATCGAACAGGGGTTAACCGGGCCGCATTGGCCGGTGCAACCCATCTGGTGCTCTATCGGTTTTCCATTTAAAACTTCCTGGATCATACTTTTTAAAGCTTTCTTGTCGTTGATAACCTCTTTGATCGAGGTTTCTTCCTGCCAGTAAAGGCATGCTTTAAGATTGCCATCTGCTGTTAAGCGCAGCCGGTTGCAGCTGTCGCAAAAATGTTTGCTGATTGGATGAATCAGGCCTATTGTGCCAATACCTCCCGGAATGGAGTATGAATCAGCCGGTCCGGCACCGCCGGGCAGGGGAGCCGGTGTCAGCGGTAATCCGGCTTCAGCTGCTTTTTCTTCTACAAAGGTCAGCGGCAGGTAATGATCGCGGTATGTCCGGTCATGTTCACCGATAGGCATATATTCGATGAACCGCACATGCAGCGGCCTGGAGCGCGCCAATTGCAGGAAATCAACTACTTCGTCATCATTATATCCTTTGATTAAAACAACATTTAACTTGACAGGGTATAAACCATGCTCAAGGGCGGCTTCAATACCTTCGAGCACATCTTTCAGCTCTCCGCAGCGTGTAATTTGGTGATACTTATCCGGCTGCAGGGAATCGAGGCTGATATTTACTCTTTTCAGTCCCGCATTTTTTAAACCGGCGGCAAACTTTGAAAGCATTATGCCATTAGTAGTCATTGCCAGGTCTGTAATGCCGGGGATAGCTGCGGCAGAGGCAACAAAATCTACTACACCTTTGCGAACCAGTGGTTCACCCCCGGTAATCCTGATTTTGCTTATTCCCAGTTCTGCCCCGGCTTTAATAACTTTTAAAATATCTTCGTAACTGATTATATCATCGTGTGAAAGCTGCGGCACACCCTCTTCGCCCATGCAGTAAAAACAGCGAAGGTTACAGCGGTCAGTGATCGATATCCTCAGGTAATCATGTTTTCTGCCGTATTTGTCACATAGAGGCATCCTTTACATCTCCTTTTTCCCTGCATCGCGCATACTGTAACCACCCAGAGCTTCAACCTGCTGTTTAAAAGCAGGATCAACAATCAGTTCCAGCAACGTTTTAGCTTCAGGACTGTTATAGAATGAATCACTCATGAGCAGGTCGTAACGTTCTTCTACCAGGGGAACAAAATCGAGATCAAATGCTTTTGCAGCCGGCAAAATTCCCAGACCGACCCGGGCAGAGCCGGCGGCTACTGCTGCCGCCACATTTAAGTGAGTGTGCTCTTCACGATTATAGCCGTATATACCTTCAGGTTTAATTCCTGCTTCCTGGAGCAGATGGTCAAATAACAGCCTGGTGCCTGCCCCTTTTTGCCGGTTAATAAAACTTAGCTTCTTTTCATGCAGGTCTCTGACCGTTTTAACCTGGTCAGGATTTCCTTTCGGTATCATCCACCCCTGCATTCTATAGGTAAGGTTTAGCAGATGCACTTTTTGATCAGGCAGTATTTTTTTAATGTAGGGCACATTATATTCATTGGTCTGTGGGTCAAACAGGTGAACCCCGGCCAGGTGCGCCTGGTTACGTCCGATTGCTGCTATTCCGCCCATACTGCCCAGGTGGGCTGAAGAGAGATTAATTAACGGGTTAAGCTTTTTTAAGGCAGTAGAGAGTAGATCGATGATCAAGTCATGGCTTCCTGCTGCCAGTAAGTTATAGCGCAGCACGTTTTCCGGGCGGTAGAGCTCAACTTCAACTGTTTCTTCCTGTTCACAACCCATTGAATTTGCAGGTATTACCAGCAGACCATCTGCCCTGACCAAAGACATTGTAACTCCTGCCCCACGAGTAAGCGGGTTGGCAATAAAACGGCCGTTTACGAAGCCAATAGTCATGCGGACAAACTCTTCCACACCGGGTTCCGAAACTACCCGGCGTCCCAGGCTTACCTGCATTTTCGGCCGTACCGGGTCAGGCAAGCCGAGGTAAGAGTGAATTAGCGGCCGGGCAAACCATTCCAGGCTCATGTAGGCAGACACTGGATAACCCGGGAGGCCGATAACCGGTGTGGAGTTTACTTCGCCCAGGATAGATGGTTTTCCTGGGCGGGTCGCTACACCATGCAGAAAAGCGCGTCCCATTTTTTCTATAACATTGTAAGTATAATCTTTTTCACCTGCCGATGAACCGGCGATCACAATCACCAGCTCGGCATTTTCAACTGCTTTTTTGACAGCCTCACTGATTTTGGACGGATCATCGGGAACAATGGGGTAAATTTCTGCACTTGCTCCCCATTCATTAAGGTAAGAAGCGATAACAGTACTATTAAAATCAGGAACGCTTCCCCTGGTCAGATCACTTCCCGCTTTTACAACCTCTGTTCCACTTGGAATGATAATCACTTTTGGTTTTGCCATAACTTCGACCATGGTAATTCCGCCTGCCAGCAGAGCACCGAGATCCGGTGGTTTAAGCTGGTGACAGGCCGGAACAATCATTTCCCCGGCCACTACATCTTCCCCAACCGGTCTGACATGCTGCCAGGGAGTGGCCGGAGCCAGTATTTCAATCTTTTTATCAGGTAATATCTGGATATCTTCAATTTTTATCACCGCATCAAAGCCGGGAGGCAGGGCATTTCCGGTGTTGACATAACTAAAATCTTCGTCAGGCTTTAACCTGAGAGGAGCCTGGTCTGATGCCCCAAAAGTATTTTCCGCCTGCACGGCAATACCGTCCATCGCTGCGGCATGATAGCCGGGCATGGATAGAGTGGCGAAAACCGGGTCGGCGGTAATACGGTTAAGCGCTTTACCAACCTCAAGGTTTTCAGTCCGACGGGGTATTGCTATTTCCTGCAGAAACAGGTCGAGTGCTTCCTGTCTTGGGGTATTACTTAAATAAACTTTTCGCATCATAACCCTCCTGCTGATATCATACAAGATGCTGTACCGATAGAAAACTAAAATAACCTTACACCGGGTTATTATTCCCAGAGCATTATTTCAACTATAGTATTTTCTGCCAGGCCTTCATTCTTTTCCGGTATAACCAGCAAGCCATCGGCTTCGGCCAGTGTTCGCAGCATGCCTGAACGGCCAAAAACAGGGATTGCCCTGATTACCCCGTGATCATCTTCTAACTTAACCCTTACATATTCTGTCCGCCCCGATTTTGAAGGAACGTTCCTGGCCAGGGTTGCCTTAACCGTGGGATAGAAAGGTTTAGTAGTTACCCCTCGCAAACGATCGATAACTCCTTTTCCGAAAACTGAGAAAATATTTAGAGCTGATACCGGGTGGCCGGGTAACCCAAGAACAGGTTTGCCACTGCAGTTTGCCAGTAAAGTTGGTTTGCCGGGTTGAATGGCAATGCCTTCTACCAGCAGACCGGGGCTGCCCAGTTCATTCATCGTGCGTGCGGTATAATCACGGCTGCCTACCGAACTTCCTCCGGAAAAAATGAGGAAATCAACTTTATCCAGCATTTCCCTGCTTTTTTCCATAAATGTTTCAAACCGGTCGGGCAGTATACCGCCTGAAATACTATATGATTCCATCTGGGCTGTCATATACTGCAGGGCGGGGGCGTTACTGTCACGTATTTTCCCCGGTTCCAGATTTTTTGAGTGATAATCAGTTAGTTCATCGCCGCTGGAAAAAAAACCGACAAGCGGCCGGCGATGGACTTCCACTTCAGTAATACCGAGTGAAGCCAGCATGCCAATTTCCGGAGCGCGCAGACGGTGACCTTTTTCTAAAGCAACAGCGTCTTTCTGCAGGTCTTCCCCTCTGTGAACGACGTTTTCTCCGGGAGCAATTTGTCTGAATGCTTGAATTAAAGAGCCGCTGACGTCTGTATCTTCGATCATTAATACTGCATCTGCACCGGTGGGCAGCATTCCCCCGGTATGAACCAGGCAGCATTCTCCACTGCTGATTGCCTGCGCTGCAGTGCCCATCAAAATTTCACCTTTGCATTCCAGCATGGCCGGCATGCCTTCACCGGCTCCGAATGTGTCACGCGCTGACAGGGCATAACCGTCAACAGTTGACCGGTTAAAGTTGGGGACGTTTTCAGGAGCATGAATTGTTTCTGCAAGAATCCTGCCGCCTGCTTGTTCCAGGGGAACAACCTCTCCGTTAAGCGGTAGGAAATTATTATTTATAATATTAAATACCGTATGTGGTTCGGTTACTTTCATTAATTTCATCGGAACACCCCGGAATATTTTGGCATTGCATTATTCAATAAACTAAAAAAACCTGTCTCCCTCTATGTACGGAAACAAGGCTTTTTTGCCGCAGTCTCCTTTCCAAACACGGGAGGCGGGGGGATTTCTCCCCCTGCCCTGGCCTTGCACCATAATGTCTTGGACACTGTAGGTGAACAGGCTCGGAGGCTTGATCTTTATTATACATTATAACATAACCAGCTTATTCTGAAAGGATGATCTCAGGATTATCGTTCTGCCGGATTAGCAGAGACACAGGCAACCCAGATTTCAGTATGGAAAGAGAAGCAGGCCCATTATAGCTCCGATAGCTATATAAAAAATAGGGCTAATCCGGTAAACCAGGCTCGCGATCAGGATTACCACAAATATGAATGCCGAAGCGAGATCAATAACTGCTGAAAGGCCCAATGAATAGGCGGCAAGCAGGATTAGGGCCACCATCGCAGAGCGTACTCCTTTCAAAAACTTTTCAGAGCCCGGTTTTTGGATCAATTTGAACAGTATCCGGGAAAGCAGGAGCAGCAAAATAAGTGACGGAGTAATTACGCCGAGTGAAGCAACGAGCGAACCGGCAACACCGGCCAGTTTGTAACCGATAAAAGTGGCGGCGTTAATTGAAACCGGCCCTGGGGTCATTTCAGCAATAGCAATAACATCAAGAAACTCTGCCGGGCCTAACCAACGGTTAACATTAATAACCTCTGCTTCCATCAGGGGGATCATCGCATAACCACCGCCGATGGTAAAAAGTCCAACTTTCAGAAAAGAAAAGTAAAGAGTGAGAAGGAGGTCAATCATAGTTGTTATTCCTCCTGCTCAATAAAAGTCCAACCAACCCGCCGCTTACCAAAACCAAAATCGGATGCAGCTGGGTGATAATGGCGACAACAAGAAGAGCAATGCTTAGAATTATACTATTTCGGTCATCCAGTATATCCCGCCCCATTTTTATGCCGGCATAGGCAATCAGTGCAACCACTGCCGGACGAATGCCGAAAAAAGCTGCCTGGAAATAAATGTTGTCATGAATAAGAGGGTAGAGCCATGCAGCAATAATCAACAAAATTATTACTGAAGGGGCGGTAACTCCGACAGCAGCGGCAATGCCTCCGGCAGTTCCCCGCAACCTGATCCCGATTTGAATAGCGCTGTTCAGGGCCAGCTGGCCCGGCATTCCCTGGGTGATAATTAGTATGTCTGAGAAAGCAGTTTGGCTGACCCATTTGCGTTTTTCCACGACTTCCTGCTGAACAACGGGTAGAATAGCATAACCTCCGCCAAAAGTAAAAGCGCCCACCTTAAAAAATGTGAGCAGAATTGTCCAGATAGTCTCTTTGTTTGATTTTGACTCATTCAATCCAGGCAAAACTGTTTCTCTCTTTCAATAAATATAGGGGCTCTTGTTAGTTTTCTTCAACAATGTTTTTATTAATCTGTTCATTTTTTGGTTCAAGGCTTTCGAAAACTCTCATCACTGCCTGGAGCGATGTGATTAATTTCTCTCTTTCTTCCGGCTGTAGATTATGGGCCAGGTTGTTAAAGCGAAAGGCGCGTCTTTCAAAAACCAGGCGTGAAAGCTGACGCCCGTAGGATGTCAGAGCTACCCTGACCACTCTCCTGTCATTTTCATCACCACGTCTTTTTACCAGGTTTAGATTAACGAGGCGATTTACAAGGCGGGTAGCGGCACTCTCGGCAAGATATATCTCGGAGCTGAGCCTGCCCATGGTCAGGTCATCGTGAAAGTAGAGGACCAGTAAAGCGTTAATCTGGCTCGGGGTTATTCCAAGTCCGGTCAATTCACGATTTTCTTCAGCATTGAGGTAATGCATCAGCCTGGGAAAAATAGCCTGGATGGCGGATGTAAATTTTTCTGCGTTCTGGTATTCGCTGCTCATATTTTTTGCTCCTCGCGGGAAGTCCAGGGTGTGGCGGAAAACCTGATCATAGGTTAGGCCATTTGTTTAATTATGTCAAGTTTAAAGCCTCGCAGTGGTTGAAGGTCGGCCGCAGTTGTTGGCTACTTAGCATTTTGATATACTAAAAACAGCTTTATAATCCAAAAGCCGGAGCTTGAGACGGCCCGCTTCCAGAGGCAGTTTATTCTCCGGCATGAAGGCAGGTGTGCATATCATGCTTTCGTTAATTGGAATAGCTCCCCACCCCGCAATAATTATTCCCGAAATCGGAAGAAACGAATTGGATAAGGTTAGCGACACTGTTTCAGGGATGAGAAAACTTAGCATGCTGTTTAAAGAAGAATCACCGGATCTGCTCATTGTAATAACCCCACATGGTTCGGTTTTCAGGGAAGGTCCTTCCATCCTTGTCGGCAAAAAGTTAAACGGTAATTTTGGGCAGTTTGGGTTTCCCTCGATCCAGGTTGATTTTGAAACCGACCGGGAGCTGCTCGAGCTAGTAGAGCAGGAAACTGCCGATGGATCGCTTAAACCGGTATTCCTGGAAAGCAATAGCTTTCTTGATCACGGGGCCATGGTTCCTCTCTATTATCTAAATGAAGCAGGGTTGAAGGTGCCCGGATTGCATATCACCTTCGGTTTTAACCCCCCTCGCGACCTGTACCGTTTCGGGCAGGCGTTGAGGAGGGCAATTGAAAAGAGAGGGTTAAAAACTGCTGTTTTAGCCAGCGGAGATCTTTCCCATCGTTTAATACACGGGGCGCCTGCCGGTTTTAACCCGCGCGGTGCAGAATATGACCGGCTACTTATTGATTTACTTGGTAGTGGGAAGGTTGAAGAGATAATTGATCTTGATCCCCGTTTGATCGAAGAGGCTGGGGAGTGCGGTTATCGTTCGTTTGTGATCGCCCTGGGGACCATCGATGGAGAAAAGTTTGAAACAGATATACTCTCTTATGAGGGGCCATTTGGAGTTGGCTATCTGGTGGCAGCTGTAAAACCTATGAGCGAAGAAAAAGAATCAGGAATAAACCCGGCTAAGCTGGCCCGTAAAGTTCTTGAGCAATACTTTTCCGGCGGAGGAAAGGGTTTGGAATGCCCCGGCAGGGGACAGCTGTTTCAGGAAAAAGCCGGGGCTTTTGTTTCCCTGAAGAAAGATGGAAAGCTTCGTGGCTGTATTGGAACAGTTGAACCGGTCAGGCAGAATCTTTACGAGGAAATAAAAGCAAACGCAGTAAGCGCGGCGGTCAGGGACCCACGCTTCTCGCCGGTTGAAACTGACGAGCTTAAGGATATTGCTATTTCTGTTGATGTTTTAAGCCCCATGGAAAAAGTATCCGGTTTAAATGATCTTAATCCTGAAAAGTATGGGGTGCTTGTTCGCAGTGGTCATCTTTCCGGTTTGCTGCTGCCCGACCTTGAGGGGATAGATACACCTGAAACCCAGGTATCCATTGCCATGCAAAAAGCCGGTATAAGTTCTGATCAACCTATTGAGCTATATCGTTTTACTGTAACCCGTTTCCGGGAGTAAAAATAGTTTACCCGAGGAGATGAAATGGATTTGCACAGGGCATTATACCAGGAACCTGCAGGAAACAAGGTGCGCTGTATGCTGTGTCCTCAGGCTTGCTTGCTGGCCGAAGGCCAAACAGGTAAATGCGGTGTACGAGTGGTTGAATCCGGCGAGCTGCGTACTATGAACTATGGTTGTCTGGCTGCAGCCAGTGTCGATCCAATTGAGAAAAAACCTCTTTATCATTATTATCCCGGTTATAGTATTCTTTCCCTTGGAACAATTGGCTGTAACCTGCACTGTCCATTCTGTCAGAACTGGAGCCTGGCCAGGGGAGACAGTAATCTCTGCCGGGAGATGATCAGCCCGGAATCAGTTCTGACCATGCTGGAAAATAACAGGGAAGATAAGCAGCTGGCCGGTGTGGCCTATACATACAACGAGCCTTTGATCTGGTACGAGTTTGTTCTCCAAACAGCGGAGCTTCTTCATCAGCATGGGTACCGCAACGTACTGGTTACAAATGGTTTTATTAATCTCGATCCGCTGATGGAATTGCTACCTTATATTGATGCGATGAATATAGATGTTAAGGGTTTTACTGACCACTTTTACCGTGAGCATTGCCAGGGTAAAAGAAAACCGGTGCTCAGAACCGTTGAGAAAGCGGTTGAAAACTGCCACGTGGAAATAACCTGTCTGCTCATCCCTTCCTTAAATGACAGCCCTGAAGAACAGCAAAAACTGGCTGCCTGGCTGGGGAATCTCAGCGCCGACCTGGTGCTGCATTATTCAAGGTATTTTCCAAATTACCGGATGGGTTTGGCTCCTACACCGGTATCCACCATGGAGCGCACCCTTGAAATAGCCAGGAAGTATCTTAATTATGTATACCCGGGAAACATTGATCTCCCCGGTGGCGCAGATACTATCTGCCCGAATTGTTCCAACCTGATAGTATCACGCTCGGGATACCGGACCAGGATAGTGGGCCTCGATGGTAATCGCTGCAACAATTGTAACAGTGAGATAAGTATAGTAGTTTCGTGAAAAGTATAGAAAACATGTAACAGCCTGGCCGGGGTTGATTCAACGGCGTTTCTTGGTTAAAATATTCTTTGACTTGATATTTGTTTTTTCGGTCGATTAAAGGTTTTTAAGAGCCCTTAAGCGAAGTAAAGGAGAGTTTAAATGTAATGTAAACAGCCTGCCTGGGCTGAATAATAACCAGGGGTTTAAAGCAAAGTGGCTATTTGGGAAAGCATTGTTGCAGCAATTATGCAGTTGAATGTCGAATGGCGCGATATCATTGATATTGTGATAATGTCGTATGTTTTTTATCGTTTAATCCTGATAATTCGCGGTACCAGGGCAGAACAGCTGGTTAAAGGGTTGATCATTCTTCTTCTTGCCATGGTAATCAGTGATCAGGTTGGTTTTGATGCATTCAACTGGACCCTGCGCCAGGTTATGACAATCGGCTTAATTGCTATTCCAATTGTTTTCCAGCCGGAGCTGCGCCGGGCCCTTGAACACCTGGGCCGTGGGAAGATATTTAAAACACCTTACTGGAACTGGAGCGCCCAGGATTTTGACAACATGCTTAACGAGTTAACCAAGGCTATACCGGTTCTTGTTAAAAAGCGGATCGGTGCGCTCATAGTTATAGAACGAACAACCGGTCTTAAAGACTGGGTCAGTACAGGTATACCCGTTGAGGGAATAGTCACCGCTGAGCTGCTGATTAATATTTTCTTTCCCCGCAGCCCCCTTCATGACGGAGCGGTAATCATACAGGGCAACCAGATAGTGGCAGCAGGTTGTTATCTGCCTCTGACCGAAGATCCCACATTAAGTAAAGAGCTGGGCACCAGGCACCGGGCAGCAATAGGTATAAGTGAGAATTCTGATGCAGTCGCCATAGTAATATCTGAAGAAACGGGTATAGTATCAATAGCCCATGACGGAGTTCTGACCCGCTACCTTGATGAGAAAAAACTGAGAAATGTTCTTCGTGAGCTATTGTCTCCCGAACGTAATGAGGGGTTAAGTTTTTGGTCCCGGAGGGCGAATAAGTAATTATGGATAATTTTTTACGCAGCAACAACTTGGTTCGAATTATATCTTTATTTCTGGCAGTTATCCTCTGGCTGTTTGTCACGGGAGACAAAATAACCCGGACGACGCCGTCGCGAAAAGTATGGCAGGATGTTCCCTTGCGCATTGAAAACCTTAATCAGAACTATGTTGTAACCGATATACCTTCTTCAATAAATGTTACGCTGGAAGGACTTCCTGAAGCATTTGAAGATTTACCGGTTAACGAAATTGATGCTTTTGTAGATCTGTCAAACAAAGAAGCCGGTAACCACCTGGTTCGTGTCCAGGGAGCTCCTCCACGTGGGCTGACCCTGGTCCTGCTTGAACCGGAACAGGTAAGGGTTTCGATAGAAGAATATCGAAGTGAAGATTTTGAACTGGAAGTTGAACTAGTGGGAGAGCCGGCAAACGGATGGATCTTGGCAGATTTCTCAGTAACCCCGGAAGAGGTGTTGATCGGTGCGCCACATTCAATTTTTGAGCGAATCAGCCGTGTAGTATTGCTGGTTGATATAACAGGGATGCGTCTAATCGAGAGTATCGAGGCCACTCCGGTTGTTTATGATGAAGAGGGGAGCAGGGTTAACGGTATGGATATTGATCCCTCCCTGATTACAGTGCGTTTGGAGTTTGAGAGAGAGGTAGAACCGGAACAGACAGATGAAACTGAAAGTTAAATAAGGGGGATTCTTTTTGGGGAAACTATTTGGAACTGATGGAATCAGGGGTGTGGCCAACCGTGAATTAACCCCTGAGCTTGCTTTTAAAATTGGAAGAATTACAGCCTGGCTGCTGGGTCGTAATATTGAAAACCCGGTTTTTTTGATCGGGAAAGATACACGTCTCTCCGGGGCCATGCTGGAAAGTGCTCTGACGGCCGGTATAACGTCTGCAGGTGGGGAGGTGCATCTGCTGGGCATAACTTCAAGCCCCTCAGTAGCTTACCTTACCAGGCGGTTTTCCGCAGCTGCTGGAATAGTTGTTTCTGCCTCTCACAACCCGATTGAAGATAACGGGCTGAAAATATTTAACAGCAGTGGGTATAAACTTTCCGATGCCGTAGAGAATGAGATTGAAGAAATTTATTTCAGCGAGACTGGTCAGCTTTCACGTCCGGAAGGGGCAGGGGTTGGGCAGGTAATAGAAGGCGCTGATGAAGTGAGGCAGTATTTCGATTTTCTGCATGATCTATCTGTTCCCCTGTCCGGCTTAAAAGTTGTTGCTGATTGTGCTCATGGAGCGGTTTGCCGTATAGCCGGGGATCTGCTTGGTGAACTCGGCGCTGATATGGTCATGCTGCACGACAGTCCGGATGGAACTAAAATTAATGTCAGGTGTGGTGCAACTGATACCGGGGATTTACAAAAAGCTGTTGTTGAAAACAATGCAGCGCTTGGTCTGGCTTTCGACGGGGATGCCGACCGGCTGATAGCCGTCGATGAAAAGGGCAATGTTGTTGATGGTGATGCTGTGATGGCTGTATGTGCCTTAAGTATGCTGCAAAAAGATACATTGAAGAATAATACCCTTGTAACTACCGTAATGAGTAACGGAGGGCTTGATATCCTTGCTGAACACAACCGGATAACTGTTGTCCGTACAGCTGTGGGTGACCGCTATGTTTTAGAGAAAATGCTTGAAGGCGGGTTTAACCTCGGCGGGGAGCAGTCTGGTCATATAATCTTCTCTGATCACGCCACCACGGGGGACGGTCTTTTAACTGCCATTGAATTGCTGAAAATAGTTCAGGAAAAACAGCGTCCCCTTTCAGAACTTGCCTCGGTTTTGGAAAGGCTTCCACAGGTTTTAGTTAATCAAAAAGTAGGCAGTAAAAATGGCTGGTCTGAAAACCCCAGGATCAGGGAGGCTCTCAGAAAAGTTGAAGCAGAGCTCGGTCGGCATGGACGGATTCTTGTTCGTCCTTCGGGAACAGAACCGAAAATACGGGTTATGATTGAGGCCCCGTTGGAACAGGATAAACTGGAAGAATACGCTTTTTCACTGGCCAATGTTATTGCCAGGGAGCAGGGGTAAAAGCTGATTATTGAATAGATAAAGGGAATATCCGGTTAAATTGCCTGCCCGGAAGAACCTAAACTTTAACTGGGGGAATTAGGATGTGTGGTATTGTCGGTTATGCGGGAAGGAAAAATGCTTCCTCAATAATTATAGATGGATTGAAAAAACTTGAATACCGCGGTTATGATTCAGCAGGATTGGCCCTTCAAGTGGATGGCAAACTTATTGTCACCAAGGCTGCCGGGTCGGTTGCGTCCCTGGAGTCCAGGCTTGACCTTTCTGTTGAGTCAATCGTGGGTATCGGCCATACCCGCTGGGCAACTCACGGGGGGCCATCAGATGAAAATGCTCACCCGCATAGCAGTTGCAATGGCGAGATAGCCCTCATTCATAATGGTATTATCGAGAATTATCAAGTCTTAAAAAATGAACTAATGAAGGGAAACCGCCATCATTTTAGTTCAGAAACTGACTCTGAAGTGCTTGTCCACCTGATTGAAGAGTATTATAGTGGCGATTTGCTTGCTGCCGTTCGCAAAGCTCTGGAAAGGGTTACGGGTTCCTACGGACTGGTGGTGCTTTCATCCTGTGAACCGGGGCGGATTGTTTGCGCCCGTCGCGATAACCCGCTGGTTATCGGCATTGGTGAAAAAGAAAACTTTGTAGCCTCTGATATTCCGGCCTTATTATCCCATACACGCAAAGCCCTGATTCTGGAAGATGGAGAAACCGCTTCGGTAACTGCCGACCGGGTTGAGCTTTTTGACAGTAGCGGATCGCCCCTGGTCCGGGAGTTTTTGAACATATCCTGGGATATTGATGCCGCGGAAAAAGGCGGCTTTGAACATTTTATGCTTAAGGAAATTATGGAGCAGCCGGCAGCTATTAAAGAGACGATGCGCCAGAGAATCGATGCGGAATCAGGGAAAGTAGTTCTAGACGAACTTGGTATTGATCACACTGCCCTAAAGAAGCTGGAAAGAATTCATATTGTAGCCTGCGGCACGGCTTTTCATGCCGGCCTGCTTGGGAAAAAAGTAATCGAGAAACTGGCTGGAATAGCTGTTAACGTTGATGTTGCATCGGAGTTTCGATACGGCCAGCCTCTATTGGGTAAAAATGAACTGGTAATTGTGATCAGCCAGTCCGGTGAAACAGCCGATACTCTGGCTGCCTTACGCCTGGCCCGGCGGGAAGGATTAAAAACCTTGGCTATTACCAATGTTGTCGGCAGTTCTGTATCGCGGGAAGCCGATCACGTCTTTTACACCTGGGCAGGACCGGAAGTAGCGGTTGCCTCCACCAAGGCGTACCTGACCCAGCTAATTGCGCTCTATCTTCTTGCCCTTCACCTGGGTGAATTACGGGGCACTATTACTCAGGAAACTTACACGAAGCTTATAACTGCTCTCAAATCGCTGCCGGGGCAGCTACAGCAGGTATTAGCAGAAGATAATTTAACAAGATTAAAGGATTACTGCCGGCATCTTGCCGGTTGGGACAGCGCTTTTTTTGTCGGCAGGGGTTTTGATTATCCCGTAGCCATGGAAGGGGCTCTTAAGTTAAAAGAGATCTCTTATATCCAGGCTGAAGCCTATGCTGCCGGTGAGTTAAAGCATGGTCCCCTTGCCCTGATTGTAGAAGGAGTGCCGGTAATAGCCCTTGCTACACAGGAGGCTATCCTGGATAAAATATTGAACAACATCCAGGTTGTAAAGGCTCGCGGCGGTAAGGTTTTTGCCATTACCCAGGAAGGTTTTGACATGGTAAGCCCGCATGTGGATGCAGTACTTTATTTGCCTCGCACTGAAGATATTCTTGCCCCCGTGCTTAGTGCAGTTCCTACCCAGCTTATTGCTTATTATGCTGCTGTAGATCGCGGAAGCTCGGTTGATAAGCCTCGGAACCTGGCCAAGAGTGTTACCGTGGAATAAGGTTTTCCAATTGCCTGGATGCTATTTTGGGTTTGCGGTATAATTTACCTGGCAGCGGCAATTTGCGATCGTGATCAATTAATAATTGCCATAAGCGTTTTTCACTTATCGCAGTGACTCACTTTCTTCTGCCGCTTAAAGATAAAGTTCTCACAAAGGAGATTTCTATGACGGAGAGAAATGAAGATGATTTAAAAACAAATTTTATCTATACAATGATCAGGGAAGACCTGGAACGGGGTTTGCTGGAAGGAACCCAGGTTCATACCCGTTTCCCGCCCGAACCTAATGGTTACCTGCATATCGGACATGCCAAGGCTGTGCTGTTAAATTATGGTATATCAAGAGACTTTAAAGGCATGTTTAACTTGCGCTTTGATGATACAAACCCGATTAAAGAAGAGCAGGAGTTTGTTGATTCAATTATTGAGGATATTCGCTGGTTGGGAGCGGAATGGGAAGACAGGCTCTATTTTACTTCTGATTATTTTGAAATTAAGTATGAATTTGCCCTGTGCCTGATCAGGGCCGGCAGGGCATATGTTTGCGATCTAAGTCCTGAAGAAATCAGAAACTACAGAGGAACTCTTACAGAGCCGGGAAAAGAAAGCCCTTATCGCAAACGTTCTGTTGAAGAGAACCTTGATCTTTTCGATCGAATGCGCCGCGGAGAATTTGAAAACGGCAGCAGGGTTCTCAGGGCAAAAATAGACATGACTTCAGGAAATCTAAATATGCGCGACCCGGTTCTTTACCGTATACTTCACGCTGAACATCATCGCACGGGCGATAATTGGTGTATTTACCCCATGTATGATTTTGATCATCCTTTTTCTGATGCCCTGGAAGGGATTACTCATTCACTCTGTTCGATAGAATATAGCGATCATCGTCCACTTTATGACTGGATTGTCGATAACGCCATTGAACTGATGCCTGAAGTAATTAAATTTCGATCAAGACAGACCGAATTTGCCCGCCTGAACATGACTTATACTGTTATGAGCAAGCGGAAATTGAGGAGGCTGGTTGAAGAAAACCATGTGGCAGGGTGGGATGATCCACGGATGCCTACCATAGCCGGTTTGCGCCGGCGCGGGGTTACCCCTGAAGCAATTGCTGATTTTCAGAATAAAGTGGGCGTTTCAAGGTCGGATAGTACTGTAGATCTGGCTCTTCTGCAACACTGTATTCGCCAGGATCTGGAATCAAAAGCCAACCGGGTAATGGCGGTTCTGGACCCTGTAAAAGTAAAAATAATTAACTGGCCTGAAGATAAAACAGAAATGGTCGAAATGGAAAATATGCCTGGTAACAATAGCGCCGGAACAAGAATGGTCCCTTTTTCCGGAGAAATATTTATCGAACGTGATGACTTCATGGAAGAACCGCCGAAAAAATTTTTCCGCCTTGCTCCGGGCCGGGAAGTGCGCCTGAAGGGAGCTTACATAATCTGTTGCGAAGAAATAGTTAAAGATGATGCCGGGAATATTACCGAGCTGCGCTGCAGCTACGATCCCCGCACTAAAAGCAACGAAGATACCAGCGGTAAAAAAGTAAAAGGAGTTATTCACTGGGTTTCAGTGAAACATGCTGCCAGAATTGATGTCAACCTTTATGACAACCTGTTTACTGTGGAAAATCCTGAAGAAGATGATGAAAAAGATTTTACTGATCATATCAACCGGCAGTCACTGGTAACCTGTAAAAGTATTCCTGCCGAGCCTGCAGTAGTTGAAGCTGTTCCCGGGAGCCGTTTCCAGTTTTTACGCAAGGGTTACTTTTACTATGACCCCCGGACTTCAGCTGAAGCGAAACCGGTTTTTAATCGAATTGTTGCCCTGCGGGACAGCTGGGCCAGGATTAAGAAATAAAAAACTATAGTAGCCTAAATAAACAGGGGTACCCTCTTCAGGAATGCCCCTGGTTGTTATTATTTACATTAATCCATGGTATAAGTAAGATTAGTTGCTAATCAACATTGAGAAACCAGAGCCCGGCAACACGGTTGTCGTCATCAAAAACGACCCTGATATTCATCTTTTCGCCGTCAAAGGCGGTTAAGGTATTTACTGCCCTGTAGTCTTCTACAGCTTCAACCTTCTTTTCGATCTCGCCCTGGTAAGGTCCGGTTCGGGTTAGAAGGTTTTGCCAGGCTTTCTCAAGCTGTTTGGTAGGCATTGCTTTCTTCATATCGGTGTTGAAAAAGGAGGCGGCTTTTTCGTAATCCTCTGCCACCAGGTTAGAAATGAATTGAGCAGAAAGATCGGTAATCTCACCATCCAGAGGCGGCCCAGCAGGCTCAGGTTCACTGCTGCAGGAAACAATAAATAAGGCTGCCGCCACCAAGCATAGAAGAATATAACTTTTTTTAATAAACATCATTATCTTCCTTTCGTCAAGCGATAGGATGTTTTCTTGTCCCATACTATAATAGGATTATTAACCTGATATTGCAACAGTATAAACCAAGGGGTAAGAGGACCGGAAGGAGTAAAATGGAAAAGCGTTACACAATAGAGTATAAGAACCGTGTCATCCCATTTATCGTTACCAGGAAAAAAGTACGCAACATTAATATCAGGATCAGACCTGATTCCACTGTCTTTGTTTCGGCAAACAAGTTAGTTCCCATTGAATACCTTGAGGAACTGGTGCTGAAGAAGGCCGAATGGATTATTAAAAACCTGAAAATTATTGATCAAAAAAATAATGGCAGTAACATGCATCACTTCATTTCCGGGGAAATAGTCGATTATATGGGCAGAGAGTGTACTCTGCAGGTGATAGAAACTGATCAAATAGCGAAGGCTGAACTTGAAAATGGAATTCTAAAATTATATGTATCTCGGGGGAGCAGCCGGGAATGCCGTGAAGAGTTGGTCAATCAGTGGTACAGGGAAGAAGCCATCCCGGTATTTAATAACGCTTTGGAAAGACTGCTTCCTGTGGTGGCAGCCCATGGAATTGAAAAGCCGGATTTGAGAGTAAGAAGAATGAAAACAAGGTGGGGTTCCTGTTCGTGGGCAAAAGGCAAGATCACGTTAAACAGTGAATTACTTAAAGTTCCCCAGCCCTGTATTGACTACGTTATCATGCATGAACTGGCTCATTTCAGGCATCACGGGCACGACCAGTCTTTTTATAGTTTTCTGGATATGGTTATGCCCGACTGGCGGGAACGTAAAAAAATGCTTAAAGAATATTCACTTTAAATCAGGGGATCATTTCACCAGAGGCCCGGGATCAGGCGGTAAGGTACTTTAACACTGTATTCTTTATACCCTGGAAGTTCTTTTTTTAGAAAAGCATCCTCAAGGGCAGTGCGTATAATGTAACCAATAACCACAGCCATGGCTGGGATTAAAGCCTGATGGGAGCCGAGAATGAAAGGTGTTGCCGCTATACTGATTATTCCACCGCTATAACCGGGATGACGGATATACTTGTAAGGTCCTCCACCGGCCACTTGGTGATTTCGTTCATGCTGAATACGCACAGTGGCTGAAAAGTAATTGTTTGCAGCCATTGACCATGTTCCCAGCAGGCCTCCCAGGATAAAAACCAGGAGGGCGAAAGATGATACAGCAGCATTGAAATCGCCGGACCATCCTAACCTTCTGTCTAACCCTGCTATTATCAGGGTCAACAGGGGACCGATAATTGCGACAAATACAGACAGGTAAGTATCCCACTTTTCTGTTCCTTCCTGCATTTGGGAACGTTCAGCAAGTAACCTGCTATCCGTAAACAGACCGTTTGCGGCAATAATTAAAAGCATGGATGCCAGATAAAACCATGCGGCGCTCCAGTTATATTCACCGGCAGTTAAGAAAAGCGCCAGGGCGCTGATCAGAAGGCCCAGTATATATTTTACCCACCATTTGCCAACTCCTGCAGGTTTATTATTTTGCATGGTGAATATTATCTCCTTTTGCAGTAAATGTAATATGTCAGGGTATGGCAATAACAGGAATGGGGACAGCATTTATTCTTATGCACTCCCCTGATGTCGGTTTGCACCTGGCTAAACTGTTAAAGCCTGTGCCTAAAAGACATTTTTAAAAATAGTTATACATGGTAAAACCAAGAGCCAGGCTGAGCAAGATCAAAATTAAGGCCAGGGCCAGGCTGATAATAATTAAGATTCCCTGCACTTTAAAATAAGTATTCAGGTTCGAGGTAAAAAGGTTAAACTGGGTTGGGTCAACCTCATCGGTGGGGCTTGCTACCAGGGTGTCTGCATTTTGCTGGGCGCTGCGCAGTTTAATGCCCAGTATGACCATGATAACGCCCGGAATGGCACCTATAACAAAAGCAAAAACCCCGGCAATGGCAGACAGAACCCCGGCGATAATTGTCATAATACCGACAAAACCCATCCATCCACTTAGCTGTTTTAATGTTTCCCTGTCCATATTATTCTCCTTTCAAATAATGCTGCTTAAATAATTCTTTATCATTTTGCAGTTTACCTTTTTTTCCGTGTATTGATTAAGAACAGGTCAATGTTTATGATAACAGAAAAAAATAATTGTATAACAGAAAAATTTTATTTACAAACAATAAATTTTATCCTATAATGATGTCACACCAGAAAAAGGAGTGGTAAAACATGGTTAAATATACAGGCAAAAAATCAGCAGCATCGTTTCTTACAGTTTTGCTTGGTCTGGCCTGGTATGCAGGAATAGCGCTTGGCTTGTTTTTTATCGGGCTACAGATTTATTTTTATATTGGCAATGCGCAGTGGCCGGGTGAATCGATGATGCTGCAGATAGAAACAACAGGGATGATCTTCAGGTTTACAGAAGGTTTTCAGTTTCCTGTCGGGGATTCCCTGCTGGTTTATCAGTTTACCTTTGTGCTGCCCCTGATCGTTATTGGCCTATTTATAATTTATCACCTGAAAAAGATTCTTGCTTCGCTCGCTGGTGAAGAGCCCTTTTCAGTTGAAAACGGCAGCAGAATCAGGTATATCGGCTGGGGTGTTATAGCTGCATCGTTTATTAAAGCGATACTCAGTTTTCTTCTGGGAATTTATTTTTCCAGGGTTATTGTTCTCCCCGGTTTGGAAGTAAGTGCCAACTTACGTTTGATTGATTTTGGCGGCATTTTGGCCGGCTTGTTAATTCTGATCCTGGCAGAGGTATTCAGGCATGGGGCAGTTCTCCAGGAAGATCAAAATCTAACAGTATGAGAGGAGCCCGTTAGATGGCAATCATTGTAAGGCTTGACCGTATGATGGCTGATCGTAAAATATCATTGACCGGGCTGGCCGATAAAGTTGGTATTACCATGGCCAACCTGTCATTACTGAAAACAGGCAAGGTTAAGGCAATCAGGTTTTCAACCCTGGAAGCTCTCTGCCGGGAACTGGATTGCCAGCCAGGAGATTTACTGGAATACGAGCAGTAGCTCTATAAAATATAAAGTCAGCAGGAACAATATTGGAGGAGACAGGTTAGCAACCCATCCCCTTCAATATCCTGAACAGGATAAAAAGCCTTTCACTGATCATCTCGTCGTCTTTGCTCAAAGCCTCACTGAACAGTTTAATATCCTCATCTATCATTTCATTACCGGTGCAGATTTCAAGGCTCATTGCATCACCTTGCAGGCCAATTCTCTCCAGCAAAGTATTAGTTTGATCATAAAGCTTTTCAAACCGGTAAGCCTCACGAAAATGCTGCACGGCTCTGCAGACCATTATAGCTAGATCAAGAACGCGATGCATGGGCATTTCTTCCGACTGGCGGGACCACTTTTCTCCAGTATGCCGCCATACTTTTGCCGAAATGTCTACCTTGCCGCGATCGTTCCACTGGGCCAGGCCCAGCGAAAGACCTTTGGCATCAGACTCATACGCATAACGACCGTCTACGTTCTCATAGTTTTCTACCACGAAAACTGGCTTATGCTTCAGTGTGGTTGGAATTTTCATTACTTAAACGCTCCTTCGTATTACTAAATTAGTGAATTACTAAGTTAGTATAATTCATTAAGTAACTTCTGTCAAGATAGGTTAAAAAGGATAAAAAAAGAGCCGGTCTGCTTACGACCATGGCTCTGATCCCGATTCAGTTTGTTTTGTATCATAACCTGTGTCTATATATTCAGGTACCAGGTGGCGATCGAAAAATAAATTAAAACACCTACTATATCTGCTATTGAGGTCACTAGCGGCCCGCTTGCAGTGGCCGGGTCAATATTTACCTTACTGAAAATAAAAGGAAGGCACATACCCATGGTACTGCCAACCAGAACAACTGCGATCATGGAAAGCGCTACAACAACAGCTATGTCAATCCCACCCCTGAAATAGCCCACTGCCAGAACGGCAACTCCTAAAATAATACCGAGCGGCAAAGCGGTTATCACTTCTTTTTTCAGCAGCCTGAACCAGTTTTCAATTTTTACTTCACCCAGGGCCATGGCTCTGATCATCAACGTCGCAGCCTGTGCTCCCGCATTGCCGGCACTGTCAATAAGAAGCGGCATAAAGAAGACCAGGGCGATTACAGCATGTATAATCTCCTCAAAATGGGCTATAGTTGCCCCTGAAAAAATATTAACAAATATTAACAGCAAGAGCCAGGGCAGTCTTCTTCTGATCAGAAAGAAAGGACTGGCATCCAGCACATTCATATCTATTTTACCAATGGTTGCCATTTTGTGGAAGTCTTCCGTGTTTTCTTCTTCAATAACATCAACAATGTCATCAACAGTGATTATGCCAACCAGGCGGTTTTCATTGTCAGTTATCGGCATGGCGATCAGGTCGTATTTTTTAATTAAGTCGGCCACATCTTCTTTGTCGTCTAAAGTGTTAGCATGAATTATTTCTTCGCGCATAATCTCTTTGATTTTCTTTTCCGGTGGGGCTATAACCAGGTCTCTCAGCGATAAAACTCCTTCCAGGTGCCTGGCTGAATCTGTAACATAGCAGGTATAAATAGTTTCCTTGTCGAGAGCAATGCTTCTAACCTTCTCAAGAGCCTGCAGGGCGGTCATTTCTTTTTTAAGATCAACAAACTCGATGGTCATTAGGCTGCCGGCTGAGTCTTCCGGGTAATTCAAGAACTGGTTGATCAGTTTTCGCTCCGTATCGGTAGAATTACGCAGAATGCGTTTCACCACGTTGGCAGGGATTTCCTCCAGAAAGTCAATCTTGTCATCAAAATTGAGATCATCCAGGATATCCTGCAGTTCTTTTTCATTAACAAGAACATATAAATCAGACTGGCTTTCTGAAGAAATCTCTGCAAAAACATCGGCAGCAATTTCTTTCGGCAGAAGCCTAAAAACTAACAGGGTGGTTTTGGGGTCTAGTTCATCAAGAAGTTCGGCGATATCGGCTATGTGGGCCTTAGCTAACTCTTTTTGCAGAGAGGTATAATTTTTCTTCTCTAATAATTCATTGATCAATTCTTTATTCATAGTAAAGCCTCCTTATCTTTTAGTCGGGAGGCTTTACTGAAAAGCAACAAGAAGCCTCCCTGCAGGAGGCTTCTTTAGATCATAGTGGAATGATGCACATCTGTGCAATGCAGGCCTCCTGCTGGTTTAAGTAAAAGTTGGTACTGTGCGAAGGTCCGCTATCCATCTAATCACCTCGAGTATCATTATGTTGTTCCTGCCGGGTGATGCAGGCCTGACCCGTATTACCTGTTTTTACCTGCGCTATCTATTATATTAACCTTACTCATTTTTATATGTCAACTTATTTATTGTTACTGTGTCTGCTCAGTGATATTGTTACCCGGAAACTGTTCAGTTTAAACTGGGATATTGTTAAACCGTGGGTATGTATCTGGTTAAATGGCTTTGAGTATTATATTGACAGGAGAAAACAAACTGATTATAATTACAAATGAACAATTACTCATGTGTTCATGTGAGGAAAAGAGGTGTCGATTGATGAATGATCAGGATAATGAGAAGCTGCAGTGCGACTGCACCGTTGTGCAGAGAGATGTTGTGGAGAAGGTTCGCAGTATAATGCCGCCGGAAGAAAACCTTTATGATCTGGCTGAATTTTTCAAGGTTTTTGGAGATTCGACCCGGATTAAAATTATTTGGGCCCTTGTAGAAGAAGAGATGTGTGTATGTGATATAGCCTTCCTCCTTAATATGACTCACTCGGCTATATCGCATCAGTTGCGGGTTCTTAAACAGTCCCGCCTGGTAAAACCTCGCCGCGAAGGGAAGAATATTTTTTACTCACTCGATGATCAACATATTGAAGCAATCTTTAAACAGGGTCTGGACCACATCAATGAATAAACAAAAAAAGGCAAATAAAGTCCCGAATAAAACAAATGGAACTGAAACATGCAACTGCAGTGGCAGTTGTGATACCCGGGCTGCAGGGGAAGATAGTTCTCCGAATTTTAGAAAGAAAGCTGCTCTCTATACGCCCGGCATTCTCTTATTTGCCGCCGGTATATTTATAGCTGAAAGTGTGGCAATAAAGCTGATACTGTTTGGTGCTGCCTATCTGATCTTTGGCGCCTCAGTTCTGCTGAAAGCCGCCCGAAATATTGCCGTCGGAAAAATATTTGATGAAAATTTTTTAATGTCAATCGCTACTCTGGGTGCATTTGCAATAGGTGAATATCCTGAAGGAGTGGCGGTAATGCTCTTTTATCAGGTTGGGGAGTTGCTTCAGGATAAAGCAGTTGATCGTTCAAGACGGTCGATCAGCAGCCTGATAAACATTCGCCCTGACTATGCCAATTTACAAAAAGAGGGGAAGACGGAAAAAGTAAGCCCCTCTGAGGTCAAAAGTGGTGATATAATTATTGTCCGTCCCGGTGAACGTATACCTCTTGATGGTAATATACTTGAAGGCCGGTCGTCAGTTGATCTTTCTGCCCTGACCGGGGAGACTTTGCCCCGTGATGTTGCAGATGGTGACGAAGTGCTATCAGGTTCTGTAAACCAGGGAGGACTGTTGAAAGTGCAGGTCAGCAGTGAGTACAGCCGTTCTACGATCAGCAGAATTTTATCCCTGGTTGAAAATGCTTCAGCGCGCAAGGCCCGCACAGAACAGTTTATTACTCGCTTTGCTGCTTATTATACTCCTGCTGTGGTTTTCATTGCCCTGGCTATAGCGTTTTTACCGCCCCTATTACTGGCCGGGCAGGAACTTTCAAGCTGGGTATACCGGGCTCTTGTATTCCTGGTTATATCCTGCCCCTGTGCCCTGGTTATTTCAATTCCGCTCGGTTTTTTCGGGGGTATCGGGGGCGCTTCACGACGCGGTATCCTGGTTAAAGGAGGTAACTACCTCGAGGCGTTAAGTTCTATTGATACTGTAATTTTTGATAAGACCGGTACCCTTACGCATGGCTTATATGCTGTAGAGAAAGTTGAACCGGCTGAAGGATTCAGCATCGATCAGTTACTGCATTACGGGGCTGCTGCAGCATTACATTCATCGCACCCGGTTTCCCGTTCGGTTTTTCGCGCCTGGCCAGAGCCGGTTGACCATGAAAAACTTTTTCAATACCGGGAAATACCTGGTCGGGGTATTCGGGTTAAGTATGGTAACAATCGAATCGTAATGGGTAATCGTGAAATGCTTGCTGAAGAGGGAATAGCTGTTGAGCCCGACAGGGACCAACGGGCCAGGGTATTTCTGGCTGTTGATGGGCGCTACGGTGGTAGTATTATTGTCTCTGATCAGCTCAAAGAGGATGCAGTTACCGCGGTTGATCAACTTAGAAAGCTTGGAGTAAACAGGATAGTTATGCTAACCGGCGATAAAAAACAGGTTGCCGGGGCTATCGGTCGCCGGCTTAACCTGGATCAGGTTTATTCCGGCTTGCTCCCGGATCAGAAACTGGCAGTGATCGAACAGTTGGAGAAACAGAAGAATAGCAGGAGGAAAAATGTCTTTGTCGGAGATGGCATTAATGATGCCCCTGCCCTGGCCCGTGCTGAAATTGGTGTGGCAATGGGTGGAGTTGCTTCAGATGCAGCTATTGAGGCAGCTGACATTGTGCTGATGACAGGCCAGCCATCAAAACTGGTTGAGGCAATCAATATAGCCCGTAAAACCAGGAATATAATTATGCAAAACGTAGTGCTTGCTCTCGGAGTGAAAGCCTTGATTATGACACTCGGCCTCCTGGGTTTTGCTTCAATGTGGGGAGCGGTTTTTGCCGATGTCGGGGTGGCCTTGATTGCTACCGTGAATGCAATCAGGGCCATGCATTAATAACCGGGTTTTATGGTGATCATTATATTTCTTTTTTATTTATTTGGTTGATTTATTTACAGCAAAAATGTATAGAATTAAACCTGCACCCAGGGCAAGCATGGTCAGGGGGCAGGGTAAACCCCAGTCCGGGTTGATAATATTGGGTATGCCGGCCATGGCAAGAATGCCGTCCAGAATAAACAGTGCCCCGGCGATTACCAGGAGAAGTTTTGAGATAAAAAACATAATATCACCTTCCTTGATGGTTTGATTTTAAAGGTTTAGTTTCATTGATCCAATCAGGTTTCTTTAATCCCTTTGATATGTTAATATTTTCATATGCATAATCAACCTGCTGCTGTGCAGGCAATGGTTAATTGAAATGTCAGTGGTATCAATAGTATAGCATAAAGAAAAGTGTTCGGGGGAGGTGCAGATTATGGGTATCACCATTCTTGTAATTGTTATAATAAGCTTTTTAGTATATTATTTCTGGAAGCACAACCGCTGGGGTGTAGGCAAAAAATATGCACTGCGCCAGGATGCCCGCCGCCTGTTCAATATTGAACATGATGCGGCAGATGAGATAATCGACAGGCAGATTGAAGTTCTTAAAAAAAACCATCCCGGCCATACTGAAGAATGGTACCTGGAAAAAGTAATATATGACCTGGAAAGAGATCGTTAGCTTTCACTTTTCAACTAACCATGCAGCTCTGTTTAAAACAGAAGGGAATAACATAAAATGGATATCGCAGAGATTAAATTCAGCCTGAGGCAATGGCGCTTTTCCGATGCAGAACAGCTTGCGGTAATAGCAAATAATAAAAGAATATATGATAACCTCTCCGATGCTCTTCCTCACCCCTATGGAGTGGAAGATGCGGAAAAGTTTATTCGATCTTCGCTTGAAAGCGATACCGGCACACTTTTATTTGCCATTGAAATAAGCGGAGCTGCAGCCGGTAGTATAGGTGCTCATTTTCAGAAAGATGTTTACCGTAAAAGTGCCGAAATAGGCTATTTCCTGGCAGAAGAATACTGGGGCAGGGGAATTATGCCTGCAGCGATATCCGAACTGACTGATTACACCTTTAAGAATTACGATGTTATCAGGTTGTATGCCCGGCCCTATGCACGTAACAGTGCTTCAAGAAGAGCCCTTGAAAAAGCCGGTTTTCAGCTGGAAGGAATATTAAAAAAATCTGTTTATAAAAATAACAGGTATGAGGACAGCTGTATGTATGCCTTAATTAATTCAAATGATTAAAGAACAGGGGGAGGTCCCGTGAAAGCGCTAATTATTTCTGACCTCGATTTTCAGACTGATATTTTTAAGCAGTTGAACAGCCTGATCACTGGTCATTTGCATGAGAAAGGTTTTTCTATAGAAAGAATTGAAATAGGCAGAAACGACCTGGCTTTTTGCAGAGGCTGTTTTAACTGCTGGGTTAGAAAACCGGGAGAATGTATAATTGATGATAAAATGACAGAGATTAACCGCAGTTACATAAACGCTGATGCGGTATTTTTTCTCACCCCGGTTGTTTTCGGCCAGTTTAGCGCAAACATGAAGAATGCCCGTGACCGGTGGCTTCCGAACATGCTGCCCTTTTTTAAAATTAGACCTGATGGTTCAACAATTCATCCACCCCGTTACACTGAATACCCAAATTTACTGATTATCGGTTATGCTGACGATATTGTCGAAGAAGATATACAACTCTTTATCGATATTACCAAAGACCACCTGCGGGAAACAGGGGTATATTTTTTCAAAGGCGAGAATGAAAAAGCGGATTTAATAAATACACTGGACAGAACTGAACTGGCGAAGGTGAGAGGGATACTATGAGTGCGGATAAAAAAAATATTGTTATGATCAGTGCCAGCCCAAAAACAGGAACAGAATCAACTTCAGCTTTTCTGGCTGACCTGCAGGCAAGGATTTTTAGAGAAATGGGGTTCTCCACCTTAAGGCTGGATGTGCGCGGGAGCATGGTCAGGGGGAGTGTTGAAAGTGATTATGCCGCTATGCTGGAAGCTGATGCGATCATAATTACTTTCCCCCTTTATATTTATTGCCTGCCCGGTATGCTGATGCGTT
>Ga0334892_1000382_pt1 | contig 58138 bp, 52 predicted proteins | sample GraSluR3_MG_4_FD_207213 | JGI IMG/M metagenome (GOLD analysis project Ga0334892, IMG submission 207213) | Sludge microbial communities from methane-producing bioreactor in Wageningen University, Netherlands - Granular Sludge_15_04-R3 | ecosystem: Engineered > Bioreactor > Anaerobic >...
GATGGTGGCAAAGGTTCTGGATGGAGTGACGTTCAAAGACGGAATCGAGGTCAGAAAAACGACAAACAATCAGGCCGAAAAGCACGCTGCTTGAAAAAACAATTTACACAACTCTTGACATGAACTCCTCTCTTTTCAATCAAAGCGGCCCCAATATCACTCTCCCCATACTTTTGTTGAGTTCAAATTCCAGGTACGTATCAGCTACTCCAGCATGAGTGGAACACGTTGGAAAACAATCCGTTAACGCACTACAACGAGCGAAACAAACGATCACACTGGGAGTCCGAACGTGGAACAATATGGGACATATTTGGTATAAATTGAATTAGAGTATAATTACGTAACTCATTGTAAGGGATACCAATGTATGAAATACGCGATTAGATTCACTTCGGCGAAATCGATGGTCTTTCTCACGATTTTCTCGCTGAGTGTCGGTTCCGCGACATTCGCCGAATCAGTCAAAGGAAGTAATGGCTCTGACTCATCTTCGCGGCCGGTAGAGGCTCTGCTCAAAGCCAGAGCGGAGCAGTCGTCACAAAAGACCCCAGCTGACTTCAAGAAAGCAAGTCGAGAGGGATTGGAGGAACTGATCAGGTCTGGAATCACCACTACAGCGCTGGACGTTGGCGATAAGATGCCCTTGTTCGAGTTACCCGATGCGCATGGGAAGATGGTCTCCAGCAATGACCTTCTATCTGACGGCGCTCTCGTGATTGTCTTCTACCGGGGTGCCTGGTGCCCCTACTGCAACCTCTATCTGCACGCCCTGCAGGAATATCTCCCTGAGTTTGAATCGCTGGGAGCGTCGATGGTGGCTATTTCCGGTGAGCCGCCGGATCGCTCTCTCGAGGTCGAACAGAAGGACAGTCTTACCTATCCGGTACTCAGCGATACAGCGCTGATTGCGTCACGCAAGTTCGGAATTGTGTATGAGGTTCCTCAAGTCATTCAAAAGGTCATGTCCGAGCGAGGATTCGATCTGAAAACTTACTACGGCACCGATAAGGCTGAATTGCCACTGTCAGCCACTTATGTTGTCGATAGGAACGGGAAGATCATATTTGCTTTTCTCGATCCGGATTACAAGCTCCGTGCGGAGCCAGCAGACATTCTAGCTGCGTTGAAGAAGGCTGATTAGAAGAACATATCAGCGGCCGGCATTTGTGCGGCGCAATGGAATCATGAAATCGCCACCGAAAGGTGACTGATAACTAATTCCGGCTTGATCGAATGTTGTGGCGGGTATACCAATATCTGCCAGCATAATTTCTCCGGCGGCTGGATTGATCAGACCAATCTTGGGTAACGCCAGGGTCATCGTACGGGTAGCATTGACATAAATTCCGGGAGTTTCTGCAGTTGTCGAATCAATACCTGAGGGGATATCGAGTGACAGCACCGGCACCGCTTGACTATTACACCAGCCGATCAGATCTTTGGCTATTCCGCCCGGTGCACCCTTAAGACTATAGCCAATAACTGTATCGATTATTAGATTTGGATTCTCACCCGCCAAATCTGCGGGGTCAATAAACCGTCCGCCAGCGGCAGCATATATGTGGGCTTGCCACGCCGCCGCACTATTCAGCTTCTTCTCATTAGTCAGAACCAATCCGACATTGGCTCCCCTATTTGTCAAATGCCGAGCGGCGCAGATACCGCCTCCGCCATTTCCACCGGTCCCAGCCAGTATCAATATACGAGGCTGCTTCCAGTTATCACCGATCATGTCAATCGCCTGTATGGCCAGGCTTCGTCCGGCGTTTTCCATCATCTGGAACAGGTTGGGGCCGGTTTCCTCGACAGCAATGCGATCAACATCCCGCATCTGTTCAGTCGTGACAGCGGGAACTGCAACGCCGTTTAATGTGGCAAAAAGGAGTTTATACATCACAGCCATTCCCGTGACCAGCTGCTTTTGCCAGCGCCGAAAGTAATAGCTCCTTTGGTGGAACTCCACTCGATTGTTCACCGCTGCGGTAAACCCGACACCGCATCGAGTACTTAGTCGTGTCATCCTCGTCTACTTCAATATCCCTTCCATTGATTCGGATTGACGGTGAGCCGAGGAATCGTTTCGCGACGGCGTCCTCGTTGTCGACAACCTTTACGACCTCGATGTCGGCTGCTGTATTCAATGCTTTCACGGCGTCACGTACCATCTGTTCCGTTCCTTCTGCGTTAGGGCAGCCTTCAAATATCAGGACTTCAACAAGCACTATATCAGCCTCCGAGATTCTTCGCTTCCCACAGTATAATCGCTTATCGGTACTCGGGATTCGGAAAATCAAAACGGCAGCCGGCATCCCACTTCGAGCGCTGATTGCCGTGTACCGGTAAGCCGCCGCCATCCTTCATGATGCGGGCCAGATGCATCAAATTCCACGTCATGAATGTGGTGTTACGGTTGGTAAAGTCGTTTTCCGGACCGCCCGAACCTTCATCAAGATACGATGGTCCCGGACCAGCCTCACCGAGCCAGGCAGCGTCAGCCTGAGGTGGAATTATCATCCCCAAGTGCTGCAAAGAATAGAGGATATTCATGGCACAATGCTTTGCACCGTCTTCATTTCCGGTAATCAAGCATCCGCCTACCTTGCCGTAGTAGGCATACTGGCCATGTTCGTTCAGAAGGCCTGAATTACCATAGAGACGCTCGATCAGCTTGGTGCATACGGACGTCTTGTCGCCCAGCCATATTGCTGATCCGATAATAATTATATCCGATTTCATCACTCGATCGTAGACTTCAGGCCAGTCGTCTTTGTCCCAGCCGTGGTCGGTCATGTCCGGCCAGACACCATACGCGATGTCGTAGTCAACAACTCTGAGTTCGTCGGTTTGGACTTTGTTTTTCTCCAGAATTGATTTGCTTATCTCCCAGAGTCCATTGGTGTGTGACAACTCAGGTGATCTCTTCAGAGTACAGTTCAGGAATATTGCCCGAAGGTCGGAAAAATCCCATTTACTTGAGCTGCACAACTGTTCTTGTTTCTCGTTTAACATTTCCTACCTTTCTCAGTCAACTTTCATGTGTTTCTTGCAGCCTTAATAAATTCGTAGACACATTTTGACGCTACGTAGCATGTCGGTTCCGACGTCTTTGTAGCCATGCAAACCCAATACCCAAAACCCAGAGCGGTCCGGTGACAGATGCCACTGATAGGGCGTGCTTATCGAATACACCTGCTGGAGTTGGCAACAGACCAAATCGGAACTCATCGCGGGTGAGTGTCTGAGTAGTCGTACCGTTTTCATAGAACCCGGCAGCCACCAGGGGATCGTTCGGGTCGGCCTTAGACTCCACTTGCTCCACCACTTCGTATTTGGTGTACCAGTCGCCTCCAGTCGCCTGCCAGGTAACCAAAGCCGCAAGGGTCAGTATGGCAACGATCGACAGAACAATCTTGGCTTGCTTATTCATAATTCACCTCTTCACTCTTTGCTTTCGGACATATCCATCGCACAACGGAATCCGACGTTGTTGAAGGCATGATCCGGCGGGCTGGCACCCCGGTAGTGAGAAGAATAAGCGCCGCAGTAATTGGGACTGCAGAACCAACTGCCACCGCGCGCCACACGGTTTTGGCCGGTTGCCGGACCAAGCGGATCAACCATGGGAGAAACTGCGTAATATGATGAATCATACCAGTCGGCTGTCCACTCCCAGACATTGCCGAGCATATCGTAAACTCCCCAGGCGTTGGCGGCGAAGGACTCGACCGGAGCCGTATAGTAGAATCCATCACTGAGTGCGTTATGCTCCGGCCAGTGTCCTTCCCAGATGTTAGCTTCGACTGTGATCAGGTTATTCTGAGAACCGGTCACCTGATGATGCCCACCGGTACCATGACTCTTGGATGATGGAGATCGATCGGATACTGCCACCGCATGACTGGCGTTGGAATGAGTGGTATGCCCATGTTGATTACTCCCGGTATTAGCCACGAAGTGTCCAACTGCTCCAGCGCGCGCGGCATATTCCCACTCAGCCTCAGTTGGCAATCGTTTTCCAGCCCACCTGGCATAGGCAGCAGCATCTTCCCACGAGACACAAACCACCGGATGGTTCATCTTGTCTTTAATAGAAGACGTCGGACCCTGGGGGTGACGCCAGTCGGTCCCGGCAGCATACTGCCAGTCGGTTTCACCCTCAAAGTATGCCCAGCAGTGACCATCCCGTTCAGCCTGGGTGATATACCCGGTTGCTTTCACGAAATTCGCAAACTGGGCATTAGTGACTTCGTGAGCATCGAGATAAAATGAACTGAGTCGAACCGTGTGTCGGGGCAATTCATCAGCATAGGCGCCTTCATTTCCCATCAAGAACTCGCCGCCTTTGATCAAGACCATATCCTTCGCACTGGTCTGTGTAGTGGTCGTTGCTTTGGAGACTTCTGCCTGCACATTGCCCGATGCGACGCTGACGAGCATTACTGCCGCGGCTGCCAGTAATCCTGACGTCAATGATTTTCTCAGGGAAGAGAGAGGGCTCTTGTTCACCCTCTCCCGATTGTTTATTGCTGTGTTCTTCGTTTTCATAATTCCTGTCCTTTCGGTTCGAGTAATCACGACACGCTGCTTCGATTACTTCTTCCCACCGCAGGGGTTACAGGGATTCTGAGGTTTCTTTTCGCCACAAGGATTGGCTGCCTTTTGACCACAGGGATTACCGGCTGACGCTTTGGTCATTTGTGCTTTATTTCCACAGGGATTCATCGCGGCTTTGCCGCCGCAGGGATTGCCTGCCATTGTACCGCCGGCCGATGATGCCACCAGGCTGAGATCAATTTCGACCTTCTCGCCGACCTTGCTGCCGATCAAGTTCATCCCTTTTGGGCCGGTGATACCGAAATCTGCCAGGGCAACTTCAAAGGTTGTGCGGGCGGCCAGTAGATCGCCGGGCAGGCGCTGTTTGGTCGCTTCTGATTCCTGCAGATAGGTAATCCGAGCAGGCACGCTGATACGTTTGGTCTTGCCATTGAGGGAGAAATCGCCGACAGCGGTCACCTCGAAGGTCTTGGCGTCTTTGGTGCTCTTCACTTCCTTGACGTTCTTCACTTCCGTAATTGTGAACTCGATGTTCGGGTTCTTGTCGGCATTGAGCCAGTCGGCGCCGGCAAGATGTTCATCGCGAAGCGGTATGCCCGTATTCAGAGTCTTTATCGGAACTGCCAGCTCACCGTAACCGCCTGCTTTAGGATTGTTCGGATCGAAAACGAGTTGGCCGGTGATCTGGTTGGAAGTTCCGACGATGTCTTCAAGCGGAGCGGTGCTCTTGAAGGTCACCGTGTTGCGACCCATCGGATCTTCGACCGAGAAGACCTGACCGTTGTGATCGCTCGTCGCTTTCATGTTTTTCCCGCCGCACGGATTGCAGGGGTTGCTCTGCCCAAATGAGACTGAGCTAAAGGCCAGAACCAAAGTCAGGCCGATGATAGTGTTCTTGAGTGTTTTCATGATTTGTTCTCCTAATTGCTTTTCAGTTGTTCGCTTCAGGTTTATCCGTTCTCTAGGCCAGCCAGTAAACCAAGCCGGCCACCATTGCCATGACCATCATTCCAGCCATGATCTTTTCGTGGATGCACATCCCTTTGTGGGTTGAGCAGCTTGAACCGAGTTTGCACATCTTCGACATTTTCCTGTTCCTTTCACTTAGTTACTTTTTCACAACTCCCTTAAAGGCAGCTGCTGTTTCTTCGTTCTGATGGTTAGTCGCAGGAAAATAGCAAGCGTTACAAACATGGACGTACTTAGCCCACAAAAGGGTAGCGGGTTGATTTGTAAGAGATTAGGGGGTTAAGAAAAAGGGCTTACGACTTGTCGTCGTTTTGTTCGAGCAGATTGCTCAGCCGGTCACGGGCATCATTGCTGAGCTTGGCTTCTTTGGTTTGTGAAGCTGATTGTTTACGAGCGAGGTCCCGGACCAACTGCAGTTGCTCAGAGTTCCGGCGGCACCAGACACACATCATGAGATGCAGGCGCATTCCCAGACGTTTGGCCAAGGGCAGCCTTTCATCCATTGCCTGTGAAGTCAGGTGAGATACTTCCCTACACGTTGGAAGTACCATGTTCATCATTCTCATCATTAGCTTCATCATAGTCTATTCAGTCGTCGGAACTGCTACGCTCCGATCCAGTTTTTCTCCAAACAGTGCCGCATCAGTTTCCGCGCCCGGTGCAGCATTACTCGTAAGTTAGTCGGAGTTACCGCCAAGACGTTACAGACTTCGTCGTATTCAATTTCCTGAACATCCCGCATGTTGTAAACTTTGGCCAGCCGTTGATCAAGACTCTCAAGACATCTCTTGAGATGCTCCCAGAATTGCTTTTGTTCTACAGGGTCGTTAGGGTCAACCGACCAAGGGGCCGGACGCCGGTTTAGATGCCAGGTACCGGCATCAGGACCAGCTGAAATGTAATCGGTGTCATCGTTATCAGACAATTGGTCAGGCTCGTTCAAAGGAGTCTCCCGGCTGGACTTACGAAAGTGATCCATCACCTTGTTCTTAAGGATACCGATAAGCCAAGTGCGCTCCGAAGAGGACCCGGAAAACGATGTGCGCGCTTTGAGTGCTCCCAACAGGCATTCCTGAACCAGATCCTCGGCAACAGTACGGTCACTAACATATCTTAGGGCAAATCCGAATAGAGCATCACCATGCTTGGTGACCCACTCTTTCGGATCGGTCAGTAAGTATCCATTCGACATGGAGTCTTTTTCAGATTCACTCATATTTGTATTAGCAGTTCTCCAACTCGACACCAAGGCCATCGGCGATGCGGTTGACATAGGCAAAATATGCCGTTACCTGTACGATATCATGTAGCATCCTGGAATCAAAACCGAGCTGTTTCAAAGGCTGAATTGTTTCCTTGGTGATCTCGCCCGCTCGTAGGGTCAATTCCGCCACGAATTCGAGGATTCTCAAGTCTTCTGAGCTAATATTCGCCGTTCGGTAATCAGTTACCAGTTGTTCTTTCAACTCATCCGGAACTCCGCCAAGAGACCGCAACGCGGTCCAGTGATGCTCAATTCAGTAATGGCATTTGTTCAGGGCGGAGACAACAACAGCTATCATTTCCTGGCGGTGCCTCGACAAAGGTGACTTTGGGGAGACGATAGCCCGGTACAGGTTGACATGCTGTTCCATCACCGGCGGATTGATGCCGGAGATCCGGATGATATTAGCCGGACACTTGCTGGATCCGCCGTACCTAACATACAGACTTTGCAGTTCCTCTGAACCATCATCAAAATCGACATAACCTATATAAGACATCTCTTTCCTTTTCTCCGTGTTTAAGTTGTTAATATGCAAATATTTAACGCACTTGTCAATTCAATACTAAAACAGCCAACCCCGTTAAGAGTTGGCTGTATGATTCAGATGTGTCTGTTTTTACGCCGACCAGGAGTGTGCCTGAAAGGCGTCGTCCAGCGGGGTATTGGCGATGTGATTGGCATAGTTCGAGATCGTCTTCAACGCCACCGCGGTAATTACAGCGAGAATCGTACTGCCGTTATAACCTGCAGCCAGAAAATCTGAGACCTGTTCATCCTTGAGGTGTCCACGCTGTTGTACTACCGTCGCAGTGAAAGAGCGCAGCGATTCGAGTTTGTCATCTACAATCGGCTGACGGTTTCGCAGCGCTTGCACAACCGACTCAGGAAGCTTCATCATACCCGCAATAGCGGAATGAGCGGCTACGCAGTATTCGCAGCTATTCTCGATACTGACAGTGAGCAGAACTACCTGCTGTTCCAGCGCATTGAGACCGGACTTCTCGAGCGCTTTACTAAGATAAAGGTATGCATCGAGTGTCGTCGGATTGTTTGACAACATGCCGTAAAGATTCGGCACAAAACCAAGCATCTTCTGGGCACCTTCAAGTGCCGGCTTGGCCGCTTCCGGTGCGGTATCCACGGTGTTAATCGGCAACGGGTTATTAGTTTTGGTTTGAGTTGTGGTTGTCATTGTCTTGTCCTTTCTATTCAATGTGTTCGTGTTTGCGACTACTTCAGGCTGGAGTCGGCTTTCACATTTGATTTCCAGCCTGATTAACCGTTAGTCGCACCGAACAGAAAAGCGTTACAGATTTTCAAACGCTGTCTGGATCCGACAACCACCGGTTCGAATTAGCGCTTTTGTGCGCTGAATGCTGGGAAAAGTATGCTGAGAGTGATATTGGGATTTTATCGACTTGTAATCTGCTGTGGAATAATGATTTAGAAAAAAGCGGCCCCAATATCACTCTCCCCAAACTTTGGGGAACTTCAGCCTCGCCGTGAAAACCAGCTACTCTACGAAGAATGGAAGCCGTTGGAAGGTAATGCAATAGCATAACGGGGCTATGCTCGTGACCGGCTGGCAAAAGCCGAAAACTCCTCTGCGGAGTAGCGGTATTTCAGCTTTGACATCGTCATCCTGTTGAGCCGCCGATTGACCACCGGCAGCGGATGCCCCATTTCCAACAGGTCGCATTTGACCTGGAAAGCGAGCTGGTTCATCGAAGCCAGCGCGCTCCGGTCGCCAGCCTTGCAGAGATCGACCGGGCCTAAGGCCGGTGCAACTCTCGTCTCATATGGACCTGTGGTGGCATCGCGCCTAAGGCAGTCGTCCAAGGCTTTCATGTTCTGTTCAAAATGCACCTCGAACGCGGACAGGCAGGTATCTTATGTTGAACTCTTCCGTTATTTCTATTGACATCCAAAAAAGATGCTATAGTTTATCACGAAATCTCTAGAATGGGGTCATGCTTGTGATGGCCCTGATGGTAGGTCAGAGAGGCTTGAACATTCTTGCCTATAGGCAGCTTTTAGACAAATGGCCCTTTGCTCTATTAAGGCCGAATCTTTCAGGTGACGCTATTTCTTATCGAAAGCGACAGTTGCCTGATTCTCTTTATCCGGTGACATTTCCGCGTAAGAAGTTAGGTAATTTATCTAAGTATGTGATTTATTTCACATACACCGAGTGGCAATCCCAGCCCGAAAAGGCATGGAAGATTTGCCGTCAATTAGTAATGCATTCCCGCACTTCGGTTCGTCCCGTACGCCGGGTTCATGTTATGCCCTGGGCAACACCAATCCGACGTATCGGGAGTACCCGGGTCAACGTCAAAGGAGAGGAGAATCCAGCCGATTCAGGCGGACGTCGGACCTGAACTCCGACGTCGGGCTTCCGTTCGCTCAAAAGTCCGGCCCGCCATTTCCGCCGATTCTCCTTCTTAACCGCTGGCAAATAGAGGCGTGTGTACTGTAGAGGTAGTTGAAAGTAAGGAGAAGCTACATGGAAAAATGGCAAGGTTGGCGGAAAATTCACTATGAATCGGAACTCGACCCGGAGTTCGCCAGTGAAATCGCCTCAATTCCCGGTGGAGATCAATTACTCTCCTGTATTCAATGCGGGACATGCAGTGGTATGTGTCCGCTAACTCCCTACATGGACCACACCCCCCGGCAGATCATTGCCATGATCAGGGCTGGTCTAAGGGGGGAGGTCCTCAGCAGCTATACAACCTGGTTGTGCGCTTCGTGTTACTCCTGCACGGTGGAATGTCCCAAGGAAATCAAACTGACCGACATCATGTATGCTGCCAAACGGCTGGCCATTAGGGGGAAGGTATATCCAAAACGCTTCCCGATCCCGGTTCTGGCCAGAGAATTTTTCGATTCAGTCGAGAATACCGGACGGAGTAACGAAGGCCGTGTGCTCCTCAAATTGTACCTCAAGACAAACCCGTTCAACTTGCTTCGCCACGCAGCACTCGGTATAAAACTGATGCTACGAGGTCGTTTCAGCTTGAAAAAGGAACAGGTTAACAGTCGTGACGATTTGCACCGCATCCTGAAATCACTCGAAAAGGAGCGTATGATCAAAGGGAAGGATGATTTGCGCGGCGTGACGGAGGTGGTTCGATGAGTTATATTTATTATCCCGGCTGTTCCTTGAAGGGAACAGGTCGCGCCTACGAGGAATCGCTTCTGGCAGTCCTTAAGGCCTTAGAAGTTGATATCCGGGAATTGGATGATTGGAACTGCTGCGGTGCGACCTCATATATGTCGGTCAGCGAGCTGAAAGCGTTTGCACTCTGCGCCCGTAATTTCGCCCTGGCCGAGCAACAGGCCAAAGAAACCGGCATGACCGATCTGATAGTACCCTGCGCCGCTTGTTATCTGGGGTTGAACAAGGCGAAGCGGTACCTGGACCAGTACCCCGATACACGGAGGAAAATCGACGAAGCGCTGGCTACCGCGAATCTGGCTTATCGTAATCACATTCGGATCCGCCATCCCCTCGATGTGCTGGTAAATGATATTGGCACGGAGCGGATTACCGCAGCAGTGAAATGCTCGCTGGAAGGTTTGAAGGTGGCGTGCTATTACGGCTGCCAGATAATCCGGCCGTACGCCGAATTCGACGATCAGGAGAATCCGACGACAATGAATCAAATAGTCTGGGCGCTCGGTGCCAAGACGGTCGACTGGCCGTTAAAAACGCGTTGTTGCGGTGGCTCCCTGACCGGAACGGTTCAGGATGTCGGACAGCGGCTGAGCTATATCCTGCTTCGGGAGGCGACCCTCCGGGGAGCCGATGTTATCATCACTGCCTGTCCCCTCTGCCAGTTCAATCTGGAATGCTACCAGAGCGACATGAGCCGCCGATTCAAGACATCGATCGATATCCCCGTTCTCTATTTCACGCAGTTGATCGGCATTGCGCTGGGCGTATCTAGTCGTCAACTGGCGATGCAACGCCTGTTCGTGCCGTTTGACGCCAAAGCCAAACTGGATCAGGTCGCGGGAGGTCAACATGTCACCAGCTAGACCGGATAATGACGGCAGACCGAAAGTCGGCGTTTATGTTTGTCATTGCGGTGTTAATATCGCAGCCAAGGTCGATATCGCCGATACGGTCGCCTTCGCCAGCCAACTGCCGTATGTAACGGCGGCGAAAGAGTATAAATTCATGTGTTCCGATCCGGGACAGGATATCATCCAGAAAGATCTGCGTGACGGTCTAATCGATCGTGCGGTGGTTGCGTCCTGTTCCCCTCTGATGCACGAGCCGACATTCCGACGGGCAATGACCGAAGGCGGCGGGAATCCATTTCTTTTTCAGATGGCAAATATCCGCGAGCATGTCAGCTGGGTAACTAAAGATAAAGAAGCCGGAACCGACAAAGCCCGAGCGCTAATTGCCGCGGCTGTGGAAAGAGTGGTCCTGCATCAACCTCTGCAGAAAACGAGTGTCCCGATCCATCCCGACGTTCTCGTAGTCGGCGGCGGTATTGCCGGAATACACGCGGCATTGACAATAGCCGATGCCGGCAAGAAAGTGTACCTCGTCGAACGGGAACCGACAATCGGCGGGCACATGGCGAAATTCGACAAGACATTCCCGACCCTGGATTGCTCCGCCTGTATCCTGACACCTAAAATGTCGGCGGTACGGTCGCATCCCAATATCACTCTTTGGAGTTATTCCGAGGTGATCGGACTTGATGGATATGTCGGCAATTTCAAGGTTCAGGTCACAAGAAAAGCGCGGTATGTCGACGAAGAGAAATGCGTCGGATGTCTGGAGTGTATCGAGGCGTGTGTCTATAAAAAAGGGAAGGCCGATGATGAGTTCAATCTCGGGCTGGTCAAACGTAAGCCGGTATATGTGCCGTTCCCGCAGGCGACGCCGCTCGTGGCTGTGATCGACCCGAAAACCTGTATAGAATTCAAAACCCACAAGTGTCCCAAGGACTGCGTCGAGGCATGCGAGCCGAAAGCGATAGATTTTGCCCAGACTGATCGGACTGAAGAGATCGATGTTGGGGCGGTTGTTCTCGCCACCGGTTTCAAGACATTCGATGCCAGACGGATTTCGCGGTACGGCTACGGGAAATATCCGGGGGTGTACACCAGCCTCGAAGTTGAGCGGCTGGTTAATGCGGCCGGCCCGACCGGCGGCGAGATCGTCATGAAAAACGGCGAGAAACCGAAAGCGGTCGGTATCGTGCACTGTGTCGGCAGCCGCGATGAAAAAACCAACCGCTACTGCTCACGAGTTTGCTGTATGTATTCGCTGAAACTGGCCCACTTGGTCAAGGAGCGAACCAACGCGGAAGTATACAATTTCTATATCGACATGCGAACCCCTGGCAAGGGCTATGAGGAGTTTTACGATAAACTGCTCCACGAAAACGTTCATTTCATTCGGGGCCGGGTTGCCGAGGTTAGTGACTGGACGATGACTCCCGAGGAAGAAGGAAAGCTGATTATTCGCGCCGAGGATACGTTAATCGGTGTGGTAAGGCGCATTCCGGTTGATATGATCATCCTGTCGGTTGGGTTGGAGGCGCAGCCGGATGCCGATAACGTCCGACGGCTTTTCAATATCAGCTGTAGCCGTGAGGGGTGGTTTTTGGAGCGGCATCCAAAGTTGGCGCCGGTATCGACCTTCACCGATGGTATCTTCATTGCTGGTGCCTGTCAGGGACCGAAGGATATTCCCGACAGTGTGGCCCAGGCCGGAGCGGCAGCAGCGGAAGCGCTGGCGTTGATCGATCGGGGCAGGGTGGAGATGGAACCAAACACCGCCTATGTTACAGAAGAACTCTGTTCCGATTGCCACACCTGTTCGAACATCTGCCCCTATAGTGCCATTGTGTTCAATGAAGAAACGGAGAAGGCGTCGGTCAATGGAGCCCTGTGCAAGGGATGCGGTACCTGTGTGGCGACTTGCCCGTCTGGCGCCCTTCAACAGAATCTCTTCACCGATGAGCAGATATTCCAGGAGATCAAAGGAGTAGTCAGCTATGTCTAGTATTGAGAACGGCAAACAGATATTTGAACCGAGGATTGTTGCCTTCTTCTGTAACTGGTGCACATATACCGCTGCAGATCTGGCCGGAACAGCACGCATGAGTTATGCCCCGAATGTCAGGGTGGTGCGGATTATGTGCTCGGGACGGCTTGATCCGCAGTTCATTCTGTCGGCCCTTCGCGAGGGTGCAGACGGTGTCCTGATTGGCGGCTGTCATCCCGGCGACTGTCACTATCAGGAGGGAAATTACAAGGCTTTGCGCCGATTCACTTTGCTTAAACGGTTTCTCAGTTCGATGGGCATCGAGGACGGGCGGATTCGATTGGAGTGGATCGCCGCTTCGGAGGGCGATAAAGTCCAGCGGGTCATCAATGAGATGACCGAGACCGTACGCGCCCTGGGACCACTTCATCTGGAAGCGATGTCGATCGAGAGAATAGAGGACATGATCCCGAGTGAATTGAAAGCCGAAACGGTTGCTGCGTCAGGTGGTCATCATGAGTAAACCAAAAGTTGCTTTTTACTGGTGCGCCTCGTGTGGCGGCTGTGAGGAAGCGGTCGTCGATCTGGCCGAGGATGTACTGGAAGTGGTCAAGGCCGTCGATATCACATTCTGGCCGGTTGCCCTCGATTTCAAGCGATGCGACATTGAAGGGATGGCCGATAAGGAACTGGCTGTCAGTTTCATCAATGGTGCTGTTCGATCCTCGGAGCAGGCCGAGATGGTGCATATGCTTCGAGCCAAATCTCAAATGGTGGTAGCCTTCGGCAGTTGCGCTCACCTCGGTGGTATCCCGGGACTTGCCAATACATTCGACCGCGAGGCGATGTTTCGTGAAGTGTATTCCAATGTTCCCGGTCTCGATAACGAAGGAGGGACTGTCCCTTTGCCGGATTCGGCTGTTCCCGAGGGCACGCTGACTCTTCCGACTTTATGGAATACGGTCAAAACGCTTGATCAGGTGACAGAGGTCGATTATTACATGCCTGGCTGTCCCCCGCCAGTCAAACTGATAAAAAACGCGGTCAACGCCATCGTCAGCGGGCAGCTGCCGCCGCACAGAGCGGTGCTGGCGCCCGATATCGCTCTCTGTGATGAATGTGATCGCCTGGCCACCAAGCCGGACAAGCTGTCGATTAAGGAGTTCAAACGGCCGCATACTTCGGTCATTGATCCGGAAAAATGCCTGCTGGCTCAGGGTTTCCTGTGTCTCGGGCCGGTCACCCGTCAAGGGTGCGATGCAGCCTGCGTAAAAGGAAATATGCCTTGCACCGGCTGTATGGGGCCGACCAGTCGAGTCCACGATTTCGGTACCAAGGCACTTTCGGCCATGGCTTCGCTGGCCGATAGCAACGACGAACACGAAATCGAGAACATTCTCGGGGAAATTGTCGATCCGGTTGGATCCTTGTATCGATACAGCCTGCCGGCTTCGCTGTTACATCGTGGTTATGTACCCTCGGTGCAGGGAGGAAAGAAACAATGAGCAAAAAGGTTACCATAGATCCGATCACGCGTCTGGAAGGTCATGGCAAGATCGATATATTCTTGAATGATAATGGCACGGTCGATCGGGCCTACTTTCAGGTACCCGAATTGAGGGGATTTGAACGCTTTGCGATCGGTCGACCGGCTGAGGATATGCCCCAGATCACTTCGCGTATCTGCGGTGTTTGTCCCACAGCACATCATATGGCCGCCACCAAGGCGCTCGATGATCTTTATAGCGTAGATCCGCCTGTCGCGGCCAAGAAGGTCCGTGAGATGCTCTACAACATCTTCACTATCGAGGATCATGCACTGCATTTCTATTTTCTGGCCGGACCTGATTTTGTGGTTGGTCCGCAGGCACCCAAAGCCGAACGAAACATTCTCGGTGTTCTGGGCAAGGTTGGCATGGAAATCGGCCTTAAGGTGATCGGGACCCGGAAGCAACTACGGGAATTGATGGTGCTGGCCATGGGCAAAGCAGTTCATCCCGTCTTCGGTTTACCGGGCGGTATTTCAAAACCGATTGCGAAAACGGATCAGCAGAGATTCATTGATGTCGCCAATCGGGCGGTCGAGTTCGGGCAGTTTTCTCTTCAATTGTTTCAAGATGTTGTCCTGAAGAACAAGACGTATGTCGATTATATTGTCTCTGATATCTACACCCATGAGACGTACTACATGGGATTGGTTGACGATAGAAACCGAGTGAATTTCTACGACGGCAACCTCAGGATAGTCACGCCTGAAGGTGAGGAGTTTGCGAGATTCGCAGCCGGGGATTACCTTGACCATATGGCCGAGCATGTCGAACCCTGGAGTTATATCAAGTTTCCATTCTTGAAAAAAGTCGGCTGGCACGGATTCGAAGATGGCCCCGACAGTGGCGTCTTCGCGGTGGCGCCGCTGGCCAGACTGAATGCCGCTGACGGGATGGCGACACCACTGGCGCAGGCAGCCTATGAGCAGTATTTCGAGACTTTGGGCGGTAAGCCGGTACACCATACGCTGGCCACCAGCTGGGCACGTCTGATCGAGCTGCTTTATGCCGCGGAGCGGATGAAAGAATTGGCCAACGACCCGGAAATTGTAAATCCGGAAGTCCGGACCATGCCCGATGAAAAACCGGTTGAGGGTGTTGGTGTTGTTGAGGCGCCGCGAGGTACCCTTTTCCACCATTATCGGACCGATGAACGGGGTGTCATTACTGCCGCAAATCTGATTGTTGCCACTCAGAACAATGCCGCCCGAATCGCCATGTCAGTCGATAAGGCGGCTCGGGGACTCATTGCTGACGGTAAAATCGATGACGGCATCCTCAATATGGTCGAAATGGCATTCCGAGCTTATGACCCCTGTAATGGATGCGCCACGCATACCCTGCCGGGCCAGATGCCGATTCTGGTGCGAGTGTATGATATGAAGCACAGTCTCATTCGGGAGATTCGTCGCGATTAAGCAGAAAACCGTTGTTATAGGAATGGGGAATGAGCTGTTTGGGGATGATGCTGTCGGTCTGCTGGCCGTTCGGAAAACCGCTCAGCGTGCCCCCGGGCGGGCCGATTATGTGGAAACCGGTCTTCACGGCGTCGCTCTGCTCGATCTGCTAATCGGCTATGAGAAGGCGATTATCGTCGATGCCGTCCAGACCGGGCGACATTCGGCCGGAACAATCCTGGAAATCGAAACGGGCCGCCTGAACCCGATCGACAATCCTTCACCTCACTTCACCGGTATTCCGGAGCTTATAAGGCTGGCTCGCGAACTGGACGTCTGCTTCCCCGTGGAAATCCTGATTGTCGGGATGGAGGTGGTCAATACTGAAGATATGGGAAGCGAAATGACCGGAGAGGTGGTGGCGGCGCTCGATCAACTGACTGAGCGGGTAATGTTTCATTTGCTATGACAAATGAAACATTCCCTCTGACTGAATGGCAGATATTGAACTGAACTATGACCTAGAGACGGAGAGTCTCGGATGCACGAACTGGGTATCGCGCTGGAAACAATCAATCTCGTGAAGGAAGGAGCGGCAGAAAACAATATCGTTCACGTCGAGGAGATAGGTCTGAGAATTGGCGCCCTGTCAGGCGTCGATCCCGAAGCCCTTCGCTTCGCTATCGAGGCCTCAACCACGGACACCCTGATGGCTGGAGTGAAAATCTCAATCGAGCACGTTCCGGTGCGAGGTGTATGTCAAACCTGTAAAGAGACAATCGAAATCGAAGCGTTTCTTTTTGTTTGTTGTCATTGCGGGAGCGTTGATCTGGAGATAAATCAGGGAGACGAGTTGGATATTGTCTACATCTCCGGGCACTGACAATTCTCCAGTTACACATGTGAGGGTGAGTATGAGTGAAAGATTCGCAATAGAGCAAAAAGTCCTGTCAGAGAATGATCGTTTGGCCCGAGCAATTCGGCAGGAGTTGTGCCGAAGAAAAATCGTGGCGCTGAATGTGGTTAGTTCGCCCGGCTCCGGGAAGACCAGCCTTCTGGAACGGACGCTCCAGGCCCTCAACGACAGACTCAGTATAGCTTTGATCGCGGGCGACGTCCAAACCGAAAACGATGCCGAAAGGCTTAAGAAAGCAGGCGGGACGATGGTTCAGCCGATCGTGACCGGAGGCGCCTGTCATCTCGATGCCAAAATGATACGCAAGGCTTTCGATCGGCTCAATCTGGAAGGTATCGATCTCCTGTTTATAGAGAATGTCGGGAACCTGGTCTGTCCGGCCAGTTACGATCTCGGCGAGGATATGAAGGTTGCTCTGATTAGTACGACTGAAGGCGACGACAAGCCGCTAAAATATCCATCCATGTTCCGTCGCTCCTCGGTCCTCATCATCAACAAAACTGACCTGCTCGGATCCTCCGATTTCGATTTGGAACGGGTCAAAAGCAATGGTCTCCGCATCAATGGCAATCTGAAAATATTCGAGACTTCCTGCCAAAACGGCAACGGACTGGAAGATTGGTACGTGTGGCTACTCGATACAGTCGCATCGAAGAAGAGTAGTTGAGGGATACCCTGGTATTACGCAAGCGGGCTTTGGTTCCAAGACGCAGGTCTTACAGGTTGACGTTCGACCTCGAAGACAAAAGCGGGGTTGACGAGACTCGAACTCGCGGCCTCCTGCGTGACAGGCAGGCGTTCTAACCAAACTGAACTACAACCCCGACAATCTCTATATCGGCCAACTGCTGACTGTTATTCAGCAGCCGGCGTCCTGTCATATCCATCGGTCCCGTGCCCGGATGCCTCAGGAGTAACCACTTGCCACACCCGGACTTTCCCCACCGCTGCACCACTCAAAAGCCGCCTCACTCAACTGGGCGGTACTAGATTCGAACTAGTGACCCCCTGCGTGTAAGGCAGGTGCTCTAACCAGCTGAGCTAACCGCCCAATGTGGCCTGACGCCACTGGCGCGGGTCGGCCCCAGCAGCGACTGAATATATCAACTGCCGGAAAAAACGCAAGCGGAATGTCCGTGTGTACGGTCAAAAACACACCGGCCCACGCTCGGAGTGTGCTCTCGATTCGCCACCGGCCGTGGAACGACTTACGATAGTGCCCGATGGTCAGTTTGATCTGATCCGCTATGTGTACGTCTTCAAACAAAGGTGAGATTTATCGTTTTTATGTCGAGACAGACCGAGGCACCACCAGCTTGCGTCGTATTCGACTGAAGATGATGGGCTACGTTCAATTGTCCTTGGCTCCTCGGGAGGTCGAGTGCACCGTTTTGTGGTCAGCCAATTCGACGCGCCGGATGCAACACTTGATGCAAGCCGCTCTGGATACCCGCCACCCGGCAACCGCAGAGAAAATCTTTCGCTTCGGAGTCAGCCACACTGAGTGGTCGCTGGAACCCGCCCGTGTTCTCTCACCGAATGGCTGTCCATTGAAGGTTCACCCACAGGGATCCAGCCAGAGTTGCCACGTCGATCAAAAAACATTGAAAATTAAGAAGTTACAGATTTTCAGACTTCCGACGGCCAAAATCACCTAAAAGAGACTGGGCAGCGGGGTTGGCGTGTTGCGGTCACCTCGTCCCAGCAAAGCGAATGGCGTACTTGCGATGATAGTCACAGACGGCACAGAATTCATCGAGTATGGCCGCTTTGGCCCTCTTGCTGGCTTGTCGATAGCGTTTGCGGATGGCCAACCAAATCGATACGACGTTCCTTGATCCCCATAATAGGCTCCCATTCTTCGGTAACCTCTATTATGAGGCAACGTATCTACAACGACCATCCTTGCGGTTACAATAATTATGAGCACATGCAAAAGGTACAATTCGGGCTTGACAATATGCTCGACGTGGCCGATATTCATGACAAGAGAGTCCGAAACCTGCAATAATTCAGGAAACGAACATGCTCTTCTCCAAAGCCTGCACGTACGCCATCCGGGCTGCCGTTTTGGCCGCCGCCAAGGATCCTGACGGTCGGCGCGCTTTCATTCCGATTCGTGAGCTCGCTGACGAACTGGGAGTCTCCTTTCACTTTCTGACCAAGATACTCCGGCGGCTCACCGAGGTCAAAATCATGGAGTCCTTTCGCGGACCCAACGGCGGAGTAGGGCTGACGCACCCGGCCAAACAAGTCAGCGTCATCGACATCGTCGCGGCCATAGATGGAATGAGTCTGTTTGAGGGCTGCGCTCTTGGCTTGCCCCAGTGCAGCGATGCCTCTCCGTGCCCGCTTCACGATGCCTGGGCCAAGCGGCGAGAGGACCTGCGAGTTATGCTGACCCGGACCACACTCGACGCTCTGATACAGAACCAGTCATCCAGAAGCTCAAGGGGATAATCTGCCATGGCCAGCATCAAACATGGTCTTGTTTGTTTATGTTGCAGATTTCGTACTCCGAAATCGTATATATGTCAGGAACCGGAACCGCCCGTCTACCGAAGTCAATGCGATCAACCACATATAATGAGAGGTATTCCGAGATGAGTGTCTTCATGAAGCGACTGACACAAGCAGCCAGCCTGACAGCGATCCTGCTTCTCATTGGGCTGACGGGCTGCTCTTCAGAGCCAGAGACCGAGGCCGAGCGCGAGGCCCGCTGGCAGCAGGGCAAGTTCACCAGTTGGGAACTGGAACACGGGATTGGGCCGATTACGGAGGCTATCGAGCTGGCCTCTGTCAGTCAGGAGAGAGTGGCTAAGGGCGAGAACATCTACATCGCCAAGTGCGCCACCTGTCACTATCTCGATGACCGCAAGACCGGTCCGCCCCTGCGCGACATCACGAAGCGTCGCAGCCCGGAATACGTGCTGAACCAGATTCTGAATGCTGAACAGATGGGCAAGCTGCACCCCGATGGCAGGAAGCTGGTGGCGCAGTATGCTCAGTACATGACAATTCAGGGCGTCACGCGCGAGGATGCCATGGCGCTGCTGGATTTTCTGCGCGCAGAGGCTGACAAGCCGCCGGTCCCGATTGACCAGCAGCCTGGCGCCGCTGTGCCACCACCATCAAACTAATCGTCAGGATCCGATCGACGGACCGGACGTCATCAGTGAAGACAGGAGACGATTATGAACATACGGTTGAAACAGGCAGTAGCAATCACTGCATCGTGGCTGGCAGCCTTGATGCTCCTGACCGGCTGTGGCGGTAACGGCAGGGACGGCGTTGCCGGCACTGGCGATGCTGCCCAGCGTGTCTACGTTGCTCCCGGGACACACGACGAGTTCTACGGCTTCTTCTCGGGAGGTTTTTCAGGCCAGGTTTCCGTCTACGGTCTGCCCTCGGGCCGCCTTCTGCGGCACATCCCCGTATTCTCTCAATACGGAGAGAATGGGTACGGCTACAGCGAAGAGACAAGGAACCTGCTCATGACATCTTTCGGGTTTGTGCCTTGGGACGATGCTCATCATCCGCAGTTGTCACGAACCGATGGCGTCCCCGACGGCCGGTGGCTCTTCATCAACGGAAACAACACTCCGCGCGTTGCCAGATTGGATCTGGCCACGTTTGAGACGGCCGAAATCATCGAGCTGCCGCACTCAGCAGGCAATCACGCCTCGCCGTTTCTCACGCCCAATACCGAATACGTGCTCGCGGGAACGAGATTCAGCGTCCCCATTCCCCAGCAGGACGTGCCCATCGATACATACAAGGACAACTTCAAGGGGACGCTGTCATTCATAAGGGTAGACTCCATAACCGGCGGCATGTCGCTGGCGTTTCAGATACTGGTCCCCGGTTTTAATTATGATCTGTCGCACGCCGGCAAGGGACCGTCGCACGGCTGGGCATTCTTCTCGACCTACAATTCCGAGCAAGCACACACGCTGTTAGAGGTCAACGCCTCTCGCAATGACAAGGATTACCTTGCGGCCGTCAACTGGAAGCTGGCCGAGAAATATGTCGCAGAGGGCAGGGCCAAATCTCTGCCTGCATCATACCGACACAACTTCCTTGACGAAGCCCGCATCGCGAAATCCGAGGTAATCCGGTCGGTTAAGATTCTCCATCCCCGTGACTGCCCGGACATGATCTTCTACATCCCCACGCCCAAATCGCCTCATGGCGTCGATGTCGACCCGACTGGTGAGTACATCGTTGCCGGTGGCAAGCTGGCTACAGTCATTCCGGTCCATTCGTTCTCCAGGATGGTTAAGGCCATCGAGGACCGGGAGTTCGATGGCGAGGTGAATGGCATCCCGGTTCTGAAATACGAGTCCGTGCTCGCCGGCGAGGTCCAGAACCCCGGACTTGGCCCGCTGCATACGGAGTTCGATGGCAAGGGTTATGCCTACACCTCCATGTTCATCTCATCGGAGATCGTCAAGTGGCAGCTCGGAACCTGGGAAGTGATCGACCGGGCTCCGGCGTATTACTCCATCGGCCACCTGATGATCCCCGGTGGCGACAGCCGGGCACCGTTCGGCAAGTACGTGATAGCCCTTAACAAGATAACCAAAGACCGCTATCTGCCGACCGGACCGGAACTGGCCCACTCGGCTCAGTTGTACGATATCACCGGCGACCGAATGAAGCTGCTTCTTGATTTTCCGACCCTCGGTGAACCACACTACGCTCAGGCGATACCCGCGTCGCTGGTGAAGGACCGATCCGTCAGGTACTTCCCCATCGCGGAGAACAAGCATCCGCACGCCATCAAGGCCGAGAATCAGGCCAGAGTGGTACGCGACGGGAATCTCGTTCGTGTCTACATGTCGACGATCAGAACACACTTTGCCCCGGACAATATCGAGGGGATCAAGGTCGGCGACTCGATGCTGTTTCACGTGACGAATCTTGAGCAGGACTGGGATGTGCCCCACGGCTTCGCCATCATGGGTGCCAATAATGCGGAACTGCTGGTAATGCCCGGCGAAACACGGACGCTCGCCTGGAAACCGCAGTTCGCCGGCGTCTTCCCGTTCTATTGTACCGACTTCTGCTCCGCTCTGCATCAGGAGATGCAGGGGTATGTGCGGGTATCGAATTAGCTTCGGCATGGATTACATCATATGACCGCGACACCGGCAGCTATCGTGAATGGCCGGCAGACCCGCCCTGAAGGCATCTGCCGGGTCACCCTCGACAGGAGACAACGCATCATGTCCGCAACAAACCGTATTGTTCTTGCCACCGTGTCGCTTCTGCTGTTTCTCACATACTTCTTCCCCCTGTGGCAGATCTCGCTCGAGGCTCCTCAGTACCCCGAGGGGCTTGGCATGGAAATCTGGATCAACCGCATTGATGGCCAGAGCCCGGGGGATCTCGATAAGATCAACAACCTCAACCACTACATCGGCATGAAGACCATCCACCCGGAGTCTATCCGGGAGTTGACCATCATGCCCTGGCTGATGCGTGCACTGATGCTGCTCGGCCTCATCGCTGCCGCTACCGGACGACGCGGCCTGCTGCTGGGCTGGATCGTGTTCTTCGCCCTGCTGGCTGTGTCAGGTATGGTTGACTTCTATCTGTGGGGTTATGACTACGGTCACAATCTCGATATGGAGAACGCGATCATCAAGGTTCCTGGGATGACCTACCAGCCACCGCTGATTGGCACCAAACAACTGCTCAACTTCACTGCACACTCGTGGCCCGGAACAGCTGGCTGGACAGCCATCGGCTGCTTCCTGGCCGGGGTTGCCACATTCACGTGGGAGCACAGGCGCTCCCGGAAACTCCCGAGGGAGGCGTCTAATGCGCACTAACGTCATCATGGCACTTGTTATCGCCCTGATGGGCACTGTGGGCCTGGGGTGCTCAGATCAGGGACCGGCCCGCATGCACTACGGAGATGACCAGTGTGACTACTGCAAAATGAATATCGTCGATCCGGCTTTTGGTTCTCAGCTTGTCTCGGACAAAGGGAAGGTCTTCAAATTCGACTCTATAGAATGCCTGGCTGCCTACGAGCAGACCCACAAGAGCCTGCAGACCGGCAGTACCCGCTGGCTGGCGGATATCAACCAACCGGGATCATTCGTTGAAGGCCGTAAGGCCTTCATCGTCTCCGGGCATACCCTGCGCAGCCCGATGGGACTTGGGCTCGCCGCAACGTCAAGGCTCGAAGACGGCCGACAACTGGCCACCGAGACCAACGGTAGAGTCCTGTCTTGGCAGGAGGTGCGCGATTATGTCGCCGAAGCCTGGAACGTGAGGTGACAGTTACATGCCTCGGCCGACCATACCGCGTTTCCGCGCCTTGCCGCTTCTTGTGAGCGGCCTGATCATACTCACAATGCCAACCGGTACCTTGTGGGCACGGATACTTACGGTCCACTCCGACAGTGCTCAGTCAACCATCGCCGGCGCTATCGCCTCAGCCGACGCTCATGACACGGTCGTCGTATGCGAGGGATTCTACCACGAACACGATCTTACTATCGACCGGCCGCTGTCCATTACCGGACGGGGCGAAGCGGTTGTGGATGCGCGTGGACAAGGCGGCATCTTCATTGTGACGGCGCCACGTGTTACGATAAGGGATCTGCACTTGACCGGTGTCCCGACCAGTTTCAGCGCCGAACACGCCGCCATACTCCTTGAGGCAACCGACCAAACCACGATCGAGGGCAACACCATCGACGGCTGTTTCTTCGGCGTCTACCTCGCCAATTCACAGAACTCTCGGCTCCGCAACAACACTATCCGAAGCCGACCCGCACGGCTCACCTCCGCTGGTAACGGCATCCATCTGTGGCACTGCCGCAACATTTCTATTGTTAACAACACCGTCATCGGACATCGCGATGGTATCTACATGGAGTTCGTTCGAACGAGCACCGTCGACAGCAACACCTGCCGCAGTAACCTCCGCTACGGTCTGCACTTCATGTTCTCAGACAGCTGCCGCTATGCCGACAACCTGTTCCACAGCAATACGTCCGGGGTGGCTGTTATGTACACAGGCAGCGTCATCATGAGTAATAACACTTTTGAGAACAGCTGGGGTGCGGCTTCTTACGGCTTGTTGCTTAAGGACATTCGGGACAGCAGGGTGGAAGAGAACCGCTTCCTGAACAACTCGACAGGGATTCACATGGAGGGGTCCGATCGAATCCTGCTTGCCCGAAATCTGTTCAAGGACAATGGTTGGGCTATCAAACTCATGGCCAACTGCCTTGACAACACGATCACTGCCAACGATTTCATCGACAACTCCTTCGCAGTGGCCACCAACAGCCGTCACAACCACAGCCAGTTCGAGAGGAACTACTGGAGCACCTATCGCGGTATAGACCTTGACCGCGACGGCTACGGGGATATGCCTTTTCGACCCGTCAGCCTCTTTTCCCTGCTCGTCGAATCGCATCCTCCGACGCTCGTGCTGCTGCGCAGCCTGCTGGTAGATGTTCTCGATCTGGCGGAGCAGGCGATACCAACCCTGACCCCGAAGACGCTCATTGATTCCCAACCGCGCATGAGGCCAAACCTGTGATCGAAACCCGAGGTGTGACAAAGTACTTCGGCAGCTTTGCCGCGCTGCGCGATGTCTCTATCGCGCTTCATCCGGGCCGCCTGACCGGTGTTCTTGGCCCCAACGGGTCAGGCAAGTCGACCCTCATCAAGTGCCTGCTGGGGCTGGTCCGGCCCAGTGACGGGCTCGTTCTTTACAACGGCAAGCTACCGGATACGGCCGGTGCCTATCGAGCGCAAATCGGTTACATGCCGCAGCGAGCCACGTTTCCAGGCGACCTGACGGGGCGAGAGGTCCTGGCGATGTTATCGAACCTTCGATCCGAGAAGCCGCCTCGCATGGAATTCCTTATTGACTTGTTTGATCTGCACAGTCACCTGGCCAGGCGAACTCGGACGCTGTCGGGAGGCACTCGTCAGAAACTGAGTGCGGTGGTGGCAGGCATGTATGAGCCATCGCTGTTGATTCTTGACGAGCCAACGGCGGGACTTGACCCCGAAGCAGGAGGAGTATTCAAGGAATATGTTTCAGGGCGAAAGGCACAGGGATGCGCGGTACTCATGACCACACATATCATCCATGATCTTGAGGAGATGGCGGATGATGTCGTGCTGCTGCTGGAGGGTTCGGTTTGCTATGCCGGCTCCGTCCGAGATCTCAAACTGGCTACGGACAGCCCGTTGCTCGAAACCGCAGTCGGCCGGATGATGAAACAAGGTGCCGCATGAACGCCGTTCGTCAAACTGCGTGGTTTGTTATCAAGGATAGTCTTCGAAGCCGCTGGAGTGTTGCAAATACGCTCCTTTTCGCCGCGTTGACGGTCGGGTTGTTTTATCTCCAGGCCGACGGCGCCAAGGTAGTGGTGTCGCTCAGCAGCCTCTCGCTTTCCTTCGTGCCGCTGATCAGCCTGATCTATACGGCCATGTACTACTACAATTCCAGAGACTTCGTTGAGTTGATACTCACTCAGCCAATTGGTCGCAGATCGGTGTTTCTGGGACTACTGACGGGGCTACTCGTTTCGCTGGTTGCGGGTTTCTTGACTGGTATCGCTATCCCCTACGCTGTCTTCGGCTCTTCTGATTGGACCAGCGTCAGCGCCCTCATGGCCGTTATGGTCATAGTGTTCGCCTTGAGCAGTATCTTCGCGGCCCTTGCTTTGGTCGCTGCCGTTCGATGTGACGATCGTGGAAAGGGGTTGGCCGTAATCCTGGGCGTCTGGCTCGTTGCCGCCGTGCTGTATGACAGTCTGGTGCTTGCCGGCGCCACGGCGCTGGCGGAATATCCATTGGAGACACCGCTGCTGTTGGCTTCGCTGGCTAATCCTGTCGATCTGGCGAGAGTGCTGTTTCTCATGCATTCCGATATGGCCGCGCTGATGGGATACACGGGTGCGGTGTTCATGAGGTTCTTCGATCAGCCGATCGGACTTGTCGTGGCTACGGTGTCACTGCTGGCCTGGTTCGCGGCACCGGTGTGGTATGGCCTTCGATGTTTCAATGCCAAGGATTTCTGACGTTCAGGATGAAACCCGGTGACTCCCATCGTACGGGTGTTCCCGGGGAGGTCTGCGCAGTAAGTCCATGATCACACGCACTGCTCGGTGACAGCGGAATCATGCTGCGGACTCCCGGGCTGAACAGGCTGTGAATCGGCGAAGGTGGAGATTGGACGCCTCTTGACTGACTTGCATGTCTGGATGCGAATGGAGGAAGGACGCTGAGCTTCATGAGGTTCATGAGGAACAGAGCGATCGCATGCCGGCTGAGGCTGCTTATGACGACCGACTCAGGTCGGATCGGTCGTCTGTATGCGCTCACCATTGGTCTGGTCTCGGTCGTAGGGCTGGCGGCCGCAGCCACAATCCTGTTGGAGCTTGCCACCGCTCGCCCGGATGTTCTCGACAGTTCTCGATTCGGCGTTGTGCTGACGGTGCATGGTGTCACGATGGTCTTCCTGGTGCTGATCCCACTCTTCCCGGGCGTGCTTGGTAATCTCATCATTCCACGCGCTGTCGGAGCACCCAACACGGCATTGCCGAGACTAAACCGGCTTGGCTGGTACGTGTTCACCGCAGGCGCCCTGACCGTGGTCCTGGCCATTGAGATCGGCGGCTATGACGGTGGCTGGAAGATGCTGCTGCCGCCGGAGTATGCCGCCCGGAAGGGGTTTATCGCCTTGGTAGTTGGCCTGCTGGCTGTGACGGCGGCGGGCTGCTGTCTCAATCTGGCGCTTCTTGGCACGGTATTCGGTCGGCGCCATCGGTCGGTGGCGCTTTCGCAGCTTCCGCTGTTCGTCTGGTTTTTTGCATTAGGCATGCTGCTGCAGCTTGTGGTACTTCCGGCTCGCGTGTGGTATTTGCTGCTGCATATCGATTCCAGAATTGCTGACTTTTTGACGCCCTCGTCGGTTGCTCACGTGTTCCTCGAATTCAAACAGCAGCTCTTCTGGCTGTATGTCAATCCGGCAGTCCTGTCCGTCATGCTTCCAGCAGTCGGCTTCGCCTGTGCCGTCATCGGAGGGAAACAGGAAAGAAGGCTTCCCGGGCAGTCGCTTTTGATTAGTGGCCTGGCTTTGAGCCTGCTCACGTTGGTGTCATGGGGACAGCATCTACTAACGGCCATCAATAGTGAATTTATAGCGGTGATGGGTAGTATGTTTGGACTGCTCACGCTGATTCCCGGGACCATAATTTTCGGCCTGTTGTTGCGCGCCTGGCTGCAGAACAGACCCTCGCATGGACCAACAAACACTGCGCTGTTCGGGCAGGCTCTCACTTTCGCGGTCCTTGTCACTAGTGCGATTGCCCTTGCTACACCCAGCCTCGGGGTTTATCTCCACAATACATATGTTACGGTCGCCCACCTGCATTTCGGTGCCGTCGGAATCGGAGTGATTGGATTTGTGGGGAGCGTCACACATTGGTGGTCCCAGTTGTCATCGCGACACCTTAGTTGGTCCTGGACCAAAGCCTGGCTGGTCGGTATGATCGCGGGGCTATTCATCACTTTCGTGCCGCTGCTGATGACAGGCTTTCGTGGTACACCAAGGGCATATCATGACTATGCACACGAGACACAGGGAGCCCATCTGCTCGCGGCAATCGGCGGCGCTGTTCTAGTGGCGTCGCTTTCCGGGTGGATCGTGCATTGCTGGAGCGGAGGCCGGCGCAGGCGCATGAATGGCGCGACAGGGCCAATTTCCCCGGGTCACCACGATGCCAACATCGCCAGGCAGTGATGTACGCCGCGGTTACGTTCCTCATCCGGACGTGAAGTAGGTTCTATACTCATCTCTGGATCGAGCCAGTGTCCATACGCGGTAACCGCGAGCGGTCGCCTTGTCGATCAGCGGCGCCGGTTCAAAGGGAGTTATCAGCTCAAAGATCTGCCCTGGTTCAAGCTCTGACAACTCCCGCATTACCTGCCCAAGCGGCTGCTGACCGGCGTCAATCAATGGCCGGGCGTCGAGCACACGGGCAACTCGTATCATATCCACCCATGCCGGGGCGGCACCGGTATCTACCGCCGCCTTATCGGATGATTCGTGTACGAACTCGGGTTGACCGATCGTGCGACGAAGCTGCTGAACCAGATCAATCACCGACACATTGCCGACTCGTGCAGCCTGAGACAGGCTCGTCACGCGGGCAACCGTCCTTCGCAGCACCGGGTTGCGGAGCTTCTTGAACGGCGGCGCTGCTTCGATGAGCACCGGCTCAAGTTCCGGGTAGGCATCAAGCAACTCGCCCACCCGGGTCTGTGGGGTGATGAGCAGTGTCTTCTTGTCGCTCAAGTGGCCACCTATTCGTATGACAGAAGCCGCTTCTCGCCGGTGAGTGCACGTTTGGCGGTCAGATCCTGACTCACCTCCAGCGTGCCGAGATAGGTGCCATCCTCATCGCGCAGTGCGAAGTACTCGATGTGAATGAACTTACCATGCAGTTCGATCCAGAACGGTGCCTGATCGGCACGTCCGGCCTTGAAATCGTCCAGAATCTTCTGAACGATATGAACGCTTCCGGGGGGGTGACACATTTGCACCTTCCTGCCGATGATTGCGCGATTGCGCTCGAAGATCCGCTCCCGGCCCTGAGTGAAATACTTCACCGTATCGTCGGCTCCGACAAAAGTCAGGTCGAAGGGAATGGTGTTCAAAATCGTCTGTATCTCCCGCGGGCTGAGGTCCCCGCTGGGAAACTGAACACGCTCTTCGGCAACCGCTGGTTCGGCCTCCGTAACGGCTTCCGACTCGGGTTTCCAGGTATCGGTTGGGTCATAAATGCAGAAGCCTACTTCCGGGCTTTGCTGGTAGATGGCGTACCACTCGGCCTCGGTTAGCTTGTCCAGGCACATCGGAAAGAGAATCTCTTCCTCCTTGAAGATCATTTCCTTGATAGCCTCGGTTGCCGGGCGCAGGACAAGATCAATAACGCTCCTGGCATCTCCGGCAGACACCTCTCCGCGATACTCAAGTGCTTCCAGCGCTGCCTTGACGGCTTCCCGTACCTCATCGTCCTTGCCCCACATGACTGTCGGCGGCCCGGTGATCCCCTTTCTCTCCAAATATGGAAACAACAGGTTCTCCTTGCGGCTGTAGTGCTTCCCAACATCTGCCAGTCGACTGAAACGCAGCCGTAGCTGCCCGATCGGTTCGGTGGCATGCGCGTCATCGGGCATATCTTCGATTTCACGGAACAGCTTCTCCGCCAGTTGTACCTCTCCCGCCAGCGCCCGGTTCTCCTGCCTGAAGGTGTGCACGGGGTGTCCGGCTGGAACTTCCCTTTCACCCGAGGAATCCAGCGCCTCCCGCACCGCCGCCGAATGCAGATCACAGAGCTTCATAATCTCTTCAGTCGAAACCCCCTCCTCAATCAACTCCTGCTCCACCGCGACCACTTCATCGTACGGAACCCGACCCAGCAACCTGGCCAACTGAGGCCTGATATCCTCCGGAGCTGAACCCTCGTGCAACTGGAGTATCAGGTGCTTCAATACCGCCCGACGGGCTTTCGCGTTATCAAGTAACTCGCTCATTCATCACCTCCCGAAACTCCTACGATTGACTCGTCTTCATCACACTTGGACATGCCCGCACATCTGCAGCAGCCATTATACAGGCAGAAGATACCAACATCAGGTACTCTCCGCCTTGACTCACGTCAAACCCCGCAGGCCGCCTCCAACACGGTCCAGGACAAATTGCGAAGGCCCTGATCCGGCGGGTACCAGTGCGCAGGCAGGGGCGAATCTTTGATAACCTAAGATAATGGACCCAATAAAGCAACAATGGTGATCATTTTGCGTGGCCGGCGGTCAATGTGCTCTTGACAGGAGGACGGCGATTGTTTAAGATAAAAGTGTCCGCAATAGCAACTATCCCTGACGAGACGGCCGCCTCCGGCCAGCACGCCGACGACACACCCGACGATATCGACCGGTTATCGATCAGGCTCGGACAATTCAGTACCATAAAAATACACCGGAGGTCAGACATGACTATTCCCACTACTTCCACTGTTGGCAGTCTTGCCACCGAACACCCACAGGCAACCAGAGTGTTCTCCCGCTACGGTATTGACTTCTGCTGTGGCGGAGGCCGATCTCTCGAAGAGGTCTGCGGCGAGAAAGGAATCGACGTCGGCCGCATAGTGCAGGAGATTGAAAGGGAACTGGACGCTGCCGAGGCGCCCGAGCAGCGCTGGGATACCCAACCTTCTGACAGGCTGATCGAGCACATCCTCAGCACGTACCACCGTCCGCTCGATGAAGAATTACCCCGCCTGGAATCGATGGCTTCCAAGGTCATGGAGGTCCACCGAGACAAGGATCCAGAGCGACTGGCCGCGATCCGTCAGGTGTATCTCGGCCTCAAGGCGGAGTTGGAAAGCCACATGATGAAGGAAGAGCAGATCCTGTTCCCCATGATTCTAAATGGTCAGGGGGCCATGGCCGGTGGCCCGATCTCAGTCATGGAACACGAACATGAGTCGGCAGGCGCTGCCCTTCGACGCCTCCGCGAATTGACCGACAACTACAGCGTGCCGGCCGAAGCCTGCAACACTTGGCGCGCCTTATGGCAGGGCCTTGAGGCGCTGGAGCAGTCGCTGCATCAACATATTCACCTTGAGAATAACATTCTGTTCCCCCGGGCACTGCAGACCTGACCTGGTCCGACTGCCGAGAGCCGGGACCCCGAAGTCCTCACAGTCGTCGCCATCCAGCAAGGTGTGAACGCCAGACATGACCATCAAGTCGTGTCACTGGTCTGGGCGGGATGGCGAATCGTGATCACATCAGCAGTGCATCGCCATGTGCACCCACCAGTAGCGGATGCGACGAATTGATCGGCGCGCTGGGCATGGCCCGCTGACAGGCACCGCGAGAGATCCGATCTGGTCGACGATATCGAAAGCGATGGAGACTGCCGGCTCAAAGCTGCCGCTTGAATCTGAGGAACCGTAGAGACAGGCTTAGTTGCAATGCGGGAACACCGCCACCCCTTCAAACTGAGCAGCATTCTCGGCACAACTGATTAGCCCCCGTTCTTTGGTCCAGTTGTGAGTTAGTGGTTCTGCCCGGTTCATGTCGATTGCGTCGTGTATTGGCAGTTGTCGTTGCCCGCCGGGTGGCTATCGGCTCATGGTGATTCCCCGATTGCATGTTCTCTGACGCTGACAGCGACATCCGTGAGCAGACCGGGGAGACCGGCTACCGGTACTCCGGATTAGAGAAATCAAAACGGCAGCCAGCATCCCACTTCGAGCGCTGGTTGCCGTGCACCGGAATTCCTCCGAGATCTTTAATCATACGTGCCAGGTGCATCAAATTCCAGGTCATGAACGTCGTGTTGCGATTGGTAAAATCGTTTTCCGGACCGCCCGAGCCCTCATCACGGTATGATGGCCCCGGGCCCGCCTCACCGAGCCACGCGGCGTCGGCCTGCGGCGGAATCACCATACCCAAATGCTGCAGCGAATAGAGGAGGTTCATCGCACAGTGCTTCGCGCCGTCTTCGTTGCCTGTAATCAGACAGCCACCCACTTTGCCATAGTACGCATACTGCCCATGTTCATTGAGAATGCCTGAGTTTCCATAGAGACGCTCGACCAGCTTGGTACAGACCGACGTCTTGTCACCCAACCAGATGGCCGAACCGATGATGACAATATCTGCTGCCATGATTCGCCGGTAGATGGCTGGCCACTCATCCTTATCCCAGCCGTGCTCGGTCATGTCGGGCCAGACGCCACAAGCAATGTTGTGGTCGACCACTCGCAGCTCATCGGTCTGGACCTGGTTTCGTTTCAGGATTGCCTTGCTGATTCGCCAGAGTCCTTCGGTATGTGACAGCTCCGGCGACCTCTTCAGGGTGCAGTTGAGGAATATTGCCTTAAGATCGGAGAAGTCGCTTTCACTGGCGTCACACATTTGCATTTGCTTCTCGTCTAACATTGTTCTCCTCCTGACGGTTTGTTTGCTGTTCAGAGAATATAGGTGATACGCAGTCGCGAGTCGATCCTATCGCCCATGTGTTGAACGCCACCAACAAATGAGCATGAATCCCAAGCGGAGCGCCTGCAGGCAACCATTGATCAACGTCCCGAAGTGAGCGTGGTTGTCGAAGATTCCGGCTGGCTGACACGGGGAATGACTCAACTTGCCCTATTTGCCGTGAGGCACATCACAAGGCAATCGGGCCGGGCACGTTAGACAGGCGCGAGACTGCTCTTTGCGGTTGAAAAACGGCGGGATTATGCCTATTTTGTTTTCAGTGGGGGCGGAAGCTGGAAGTAGGTTGACGCGATGCGTACAAGTCTCTTACAAATGGGTCCCGCGTCTCGCTCGCGCGCCGTGAGGCAGTGTTCTCGCCGGATACTCGGTCTTGCCAGAAGCGGCAGTCCCAGGCAGGAGTTCATCTGCGGGGTACTCGACTCCGTCTATGAGCTGATCGGTTGCCTGGTCACGCGCGCAGTACTGATTGACAATGACCGGCGGTTCTACGCAGTCGCCGGCAGCGGTAACTCGAGTCCGGCGAGATGTCAGGTAGTGCATGATGAAGCGGCCGGATACGGCAGGGTGACGTGGAGCGTTGCTCCTGATGACCTGTTTGAGAAGTTGTGTCGGCAGGTGGTCGATGAGAAGGTCGATGACGAGTTGCCATGGTTCACCGACGACGGCTGCCTGTGGATCAATGACCTCGACTGTTTCCCCCACAATCTGACAAGATCGGAACGCAACTGCAGCGATCCGGGGCTTGTGGTGACCCGCGGTGTGCGGTCGCTAATGGTTCTGCCGGTAGAAGGGGCCAAACACCGTTTCGGACTGCTTCAACTTGAATCCGAGTCGGCCGGGTTCTTCCTCCCGGAGCACTTCGACAATTATGGTCGGCTCGCGCAGGCGTTTGGGCTGGCACTCGACATTCGCTCGCTGCACATTGCTCTTCGCGAGCGCGTGAAGGAGCTTAGTTGCCTGTATAGCATTGCGCGGTTGTTCGCGCGTGAGGATTGGTCCACTGAAGACGTCGTACAGAGCGCGGTTGCGATGCTGGGTCCGGGGTGGTTGTACCCGGATGCGACGGCGGCACGAATTGTCCTCGATGGCCGTACCTTTGAACATGAAGCGGCCAACGCCATGATTCAGAGCCTGCGGGCGCCGATCGTCGTCAGTGGCCGGCAGCGCGGCTATGTCGAGGTGGGATATACGAGCGAAAAGCCACCTATCGACGAGGGGCCTTTCATGATCGAAGAGCGACAATTGATCGACACTGTCGCACAGGAGTTGGCGTTTGTCGTGGAGCAGAAATCCTCCAGTGAGGAACGGCGCTGCCTGCAGGAACAGCTCCGGCACGCCGACCGGTTGGCAACGATCGGCCAATTGGCTGCCGGAGTCGCCCATGAACTGAACGAGCCGCTCTCGACGATCGTCGGATTCGCGCAGCTCGCGGCCCGCAACGAACGGCTCCCGGAGGATACCAGCAGGGATCTGCAGAAGATAGTCACCGCTGCCCTGCACGCTCGCAACGTGATCAGAGAGCTGGTGGTGTTCTCCCGCGATGCAGTACCGGTCAAAGTGCGCTGCAGCCTCAATGAGCTTATCAGAGACGGGTTGTTCTTCCTCGAGTCGCGCTTCGAGAAGGCCGGCATCATGTTGGTGTGTAACCTCGATCCGGGACTCCCGATGATAAGCGCCGACCGTTCCCACATGTTACAGGTACTGACCAACCTGGTCGTCAATGCGGTGCAGGCCATGCCGAACGGTGGTCAGCTAACTATCGAGACGCGTGCCGAGCCGGGCACGATAATGCTCGCTGTCACCGACACCGGTGTCGGCATGGACAAACAGACCCTGGGAAGTATATTCGACCCGTTCTTCACGACGAAGGACATTGACGAGGGGACCGGCCTGGGGCTGTCGGTTGTGCATGGGATTGTGGTGTCGCACAACGGAACGATCGACGTCGCCAGCGAGCCCGGTGAGGGCACGAGGTTCACCATCAGGCTGCCGCAAACTGCCGTTCTGCAGCCTGAAGAGGAGTTCCACGATGCCTCATGACAATAGTGCTGTTCGAATCCTCGTGGTAGATGACTCCCCCGACACGCTGGAAGTGTTTGTGCGCAACTTGTGGGGATGTGGCTACCGCGTAGTAACAGCGCGGTCCGTGGCAGAAGCAACCCGTATCCTCGACAAGCTGACGGTCGATCTCGTGGTAACCGACTACAAGATGCCACAGATGGACGGCCTTGATCTTGTGCAGTATATCCACGAGCGGTTTGCCGATATTCAGGTAATCATGATTACCGGCTACCCGTCAATCGGCAGCGCCGTCAAGGCGGTGCGGCTGGGCGCAAGCGACTACCTTGAGAAGCCGTTTACCGACGAGGAGTTGCGGGGGGCCGTTGACCGGGCCTTGGCCCGCCTGTGTGAACGACGGGCCTCGATTCAGGCCGTAGCCGAACCGCCGACGCCACAGTCGGGGTTGGTAGGCAATTCGGAGGCCATGCGTGATGTGTACCGTGCTATCGCGCGTGCGTCCACCACAATCGCGCATGTGCTCATCACCGGAGAGAGCGGCACCGGAAAGGAACTGGTGGCTCGGGCGATTCACTACGCCAGCGATCGTGCCGCATGCTCCTTCGTGCCGGTCAACTGCGGAGGCATTCCGGAAGGGCTTCTCGAGAGCGAGTTGTTCGGTCACGTCAAGGGTTCCTTTACGGGAGCGACCGAATCCCGGATTGGATTCTTCCAGGCGGCGGACCACGGCACCTTGTTTCTGGACGAGATCAGCGAGACAAGCATGAGCATGCAGGTGAAACTGCTCCGCGTGCTGCAGGACAAGGAAGTGTCCATGTTGGGCAGCAGTGAACGGGAGAAAGCCGACGTTCGCATAATCGCCGCCACTAACAAAAACCTGGAGAGTCTGATAGCGAAGGGACGATTCCGCGAGGATCTGTTCTTCCGTATCAGTGTGCTAACTATCAATGTGCCGCCGCTGCGCGCTCGCGGCAACGACATTCTCCATCTGGCCGGCCACTTCGCCCATAAGTTCGCGCGCGAAGTGGACCGTCACCCGATCCGCTTCAGCGACAATGCGATTCGAGTGCTGAAACACTATGCGTGGCCGGGAAATGTCCGCGAACTGGAGAACATCGTCCAACGACTGACTGTCATGTGCGACCGTGAGATCATAGAAGCGGCCGACCTTCCTGCTTTGATGAAGGAAGATAGTGTGGCTGGAGCGCCGGGACCGCTGCGCTCACTCGCCGAAGTCGAGATGGAACACGTCCGGCATGTGCTCGAGAGCGTCAGGGGCAATAAGACCCGGGCGGCCGAGTTGCTGGGGATCGATCGCAAAACGCTTCGCGAGAAGCTGAAGGTGGTCACACGACCTCGCTCCTGACAGCGATGATCGGGGAGTTTCTCCCCGATGGTACGCATTTCCTCAATTTCATCACACACAAGTCCCATTGCACTTCTTCGAGAAATTGTAGTAGTGTGGTCTAATTTGTTTGCTTAATTGGCGTCGTAAGCTATTGACAGGTCCCAGCAGAACGTGGTCGGCCGCCAGTGAAGTCGTTGTGCGACAGTCCGGATCACACTGCTGGTCCTGAGGGCACACCATTTGCATTCACTATTCGCATTCATCTGGTAAGTGCGCAGAGGATATCTGCGCGTGTCAACATGATGCGGGTTGCCGAGCGATTCGCACGCTGAATGCGGAAGGGTGTATATGATGTCGGACAGCGTTACTGGCATTCTGGAAAAGCACGAAGACGGCCATGGTCATCTGATCGCCATTCTTCAGGAGATTCAGTCGCTTTATAGTTACCTGCCGCGCAAAGCGCTGGAAGAGGTGGCGCGCAAGACGGGTCGTTCTCTGACCGACATTTACGGGGTAGCGACGTTCTACAGCGCGTTCAGCCTGGAGCCACGCGGCAAGCACCTGATCTCGGCCTGCCTGGGCACCGCTTGCCATGTGCGCGGCGGTCCTGCGGTGGCCGAGGAAATCGAATTGCAGCTCGGCATAAGGGCCGGCCAGACGACCGAGGACCGGGAGTTCTCCTTCGAGACGGTCAATTGTCTCGGAGCCTGCGCGCTGGGCCCGGTCGTGGTCGTCGACGGGCACTACTTCTCCAAGGTTCGAATATCGCAAATCAAGGGCATCCTGCAGAAGGCTCGCGAAGGGCTTGACGCAGTCCATGTCGAGACCGATCGGCGAGTCTTCCCGGTTGAGGTGAGCTGTTCGCGCTGTAACCGCAGCCTCATGGACAGCGAGTTTCAGATTGACGGATATCCCGGGATCCGGGTCACAGTATCGTTCGGCAGCAAACACGGTTGGCTGGTTCTGTCGAGTCTCTACGGCAGTTACAAGGTGGAATCGCTGTATCCGATCCCGGAGGATACGGTCGTCAATCTCTTCTGCCCGCACTGCCATGCACAGCTAATCGGTGGCTCCAAGTGTGCCGAGTGCAGCGCGCCGATGGCGCCGATGATCGTACGTGGCGGCGGCGTCGTGCAGATATGCTCGCGCAAGGGCTGCAAGGGACACATGCTCGATCTCGGCGAAGTGGCCCTCGACTAACCATGAGCGAAAGATCGTTACCACAGGAGACGTCTTCATGAACAGACTTTCGTCCCTTGATGAGTTCGTCACGTTCCGCCAGCGCATCATGTCGGAGCGAAGTTTCCGGGAGCGTCAGACGACGCTTACGGTCAGCGCCGGGACATGCGGCCAGGCGAGCGGCGCGAACGACATCATACGGGTCATCAAGCGGTACATCATTGAGAAGAACCTTCGCGACCGCATAGCGCTCCGCATTACCGGTTGTCAGGGCTTCTGCGAACTGGAGCCGTTCATCCTGGTGGAGCCGGGACGGCACTTGTACCCCAAGCTGACTATGGAACAGGCACCGCGAGTGATTGAAGCCGCGGTCAACCGGCTCATTGACAAAGAGCTGATCTACAAGGACCCGCGCGACGGCAGACAGTATCTTGACCAGGACGAGATACCGTTCTTTCACAAGCAGACGCGGGTGCTGATGAGTGCCAACGAGAAGCTCGACCCGATCCGCATCCTGGGATATATCGAGAACAACGGCTATTCAGCGCTGGAGAGGGTGTTGCTGCGCAACGCCCCGGAATGGGTAATCGACGAGGTCAAGGCGTCGGGGATCCGCGGCCGTGGCGGTGCCGGATTCCCCACCGGTATCAAGTGGGAACGGGCAGCGGCCTCTGATAGTGGCAAGCGCGAGAAGTACATAGTCTGCAACGCCGATGAAGGGGACCCCGGCGCGTACATGGATCGTAGCCTGTTAGAAGGGAACCCGCACGCCATTCTTGAGGGGATGATGATTGCGGCGTTTGCGATCGGCGCGACCAAGGGGATCATTTATGTTCGCAGCGAATACCCGCTGGCAATCAAGCATACGGTGATCGCGCTCGATCAGGCACGCGCCCTTGGTCTGCTCGGCGAGGACGTGCTCGGCACCGGGCGGACGTTCGACATTGCGATTGTGCGGGGCGCGGGCGCGTTTGTGTGTGGTGAGGAAACCGCGTTGATCCGCTCGGTGGAGGGGTACATGGGTGAACCGCGCCAGCGGCCCCCGTATCCGATCCAGAGGGGCATTGACGGCTGCCCGACCTGCATCAACAACGTCGAGACGCTGGCAAACATCCCGGTCATAGTCAATCATGGCGGCGCCGAATATGCAAAGGTTGGCATTCCCGGCAACACCGGCACCAAGATATTCTCGCTGGTGGGAAAGATCAGAAACACGGGTTTGGTCGAGGTTCCACTCGGCATGTCCATCAAGGAAGTCGTCTACGATATCGGCGGCGGACCGGTCAACGGAGGACGAATCAAAGCTGTGCAGACCGGGGGTCCGTCGGGCGGATGCATACCCGCCTCGATGTTTGATCTTCCGATCAGCTACGACAGTCTTACCAAAGCCGGCTCGATCATGGGATCGGGAGGCATGATTGTCATGGACGAGAATACCTGCATGGTGGATGTCGCGAAATACTTCATGAATTTCCTTCAGGACGAATCCTGCGGCAAGTGCTACACCTGCCGCAAGGGAACCCAGCGCATGTGGGAGATACTCGATGACATTACTCGCGGCACAGCGACCATGACTGATCTCGATCTGCTGGAGGAACTCGCGCTTGTGGTCAGGGACACGACTATGTGCGGGCTGGGACAGTCCGCGGCGAATCCGGTGCTCAGCACGATCCGATACTTCCGCCACGAATACGAGCGACATATCCTTGACAAGCGCTGCGATGCGTTCGTCTGCAAGGACCTGGTCGGGGCACCGTGTCAGACCGCCTGTCCGCTGAACACAAGAGCATGGGAGTACGTTGCCCATATCGGGCGCGGCGAGTACCAGCAGGCCTATACGGTCATTCGCGAAGCCAACCCCTTCCCGTCGGTCTGCGCCCGTGTTTGTCATCATCCCTGTGAAAGCCGCTGTCGTGCCGGCCTGAGCAGCGGCGACCCGGTTGCAATTCGAAACCTTAAGCGCTTCATCACTGACCGCATTGATCCATCGACCTACAAACCACAGCGACAGGCCTGGCCCGGTGATGACGTACCACACGTTGCCGTGGTCGGTTCGGGACCGGCAGGACTCACGGCGGCCCACTATCTGTCGTTGAGAGGAGTGCGGGTCACTGTCTTCGAGGCCGAGGATAAACCGGGCGGCATGCTGACCTGCGTGATACCGACATACCGCCTGCCTCGTGAAACGGTTGAGAAAGAGATCGAGTCTCTGATCGATGACAATATCGAAGTCAAGTGCGGCATGGCACTCGGAGAGGACTTCTCGGTCGATTCGCTCCAGAATCAGGGATACCAGGCAGTGCTGCTTGCGATGGGTGCTCATGAGAGTCGACCGTTGCGAATCGAAAACGAGAATGTGGATGGCGTGTATCCTTCTATCACATTTCTGAAGGCGTTCAATATTGAACAGCAGTCGCTGGCCAAGGGATGGGTAGGCGTAATCGGCGGCGGCAATTCCGCCTTTGATGCCGCGCGCATGGCCCTGAGACAGAGAGATGTAAACGGTGTGACCATCCTGTACCGCCGCACGCGAGACGAAATGCCTGCGTTTACCGAGGAGATTGAGGCCGCCGATCAGGAGGGCATCCAGATCCGTACGCTTGTCTCACCGGTGCGAATTGTTTCCCGGGACGGCAAAGTAGTTGGTCTTGAGTGTTTGCGTAACGAACTGGGAGAACCTGATTCGAGCGGTCGACGCCGCCCTGTGCCGGTGCAGGGTTCGAATCACGTCATCAACCTTGACACCGTGATAGTCGCGATCGGCGAGGACTCCGGGGTTGACTGCATCGGTCCTGCCCATTCGAGCGGCATTGAGACAACCCGCAATCACACGGTAGACGTTGACGTGCACACGATGCTGACCAACCGTCCGGGGGTATTTGCAGCGGGCGATGTAGTCACCGGACCGAACACCGTGGTCGACGCCATCGCGGCCGGCAAGAAAGCCGCCGAGATGATTCGACGGTATCTGCTGCAGGAAGACCTGACACAGCCTTACTCCGAGCCGAACATTCCGCGCAACTACATTGAGCCTCCGAAGCTGGCTCCTGGGTTTGAGGTCGACGAGGCGCGCGTGGAGACGCCGCGGGCATCGGTCGAGTGGCGCAAACGCAACTTCGCCGAGGTGGAGGTATCTCTCTCAGTCGAAGAAGCGTACCGTGAGGCACACAGGTGTCTCCGCTGCGATCTTGAGTTCACACGTTCCCGGAAGCCGGAGACGGAAGACATAAGTGTACCTGTGAGCGGAGGAACTGCCCTATGACAACACTGAACCTGAACGGGCTGGACGTAACAGTCGAGGGGGGCATGACGGTGCTTGAGGCGGCCCGGTTTCTGGGCTTCCCGATTCCGACCCTCTGCCACATGGAAGGACTCACCCCCTACGGCGCATGTCGCCTGTGTGTAGTAGAAATCGGCCGTGAACCGAACTCCCGACTGGTGACCTCATGCACCTATCCGGTCGAGGAGGGCCTGATCGTACGCACGGCCTCGCGTCGCGTGGTACGCGCCCGCAAGATGATCATTGAACTGCTGCTGGCATCCAGCCCGCAGTCAAAGACGATCCAGGACCTTGCGTCCGAGCATGGCGTGCGCCAACAGCGTTTCCGGCAGGAACACGAAGATTGCATCCTGTGCGGGCGGTGTGTCCGCATGTGTGAAGAGCAGATGATGGCCAAGGCGATCGGCTTCCGTGGTCGCGGTCGCGATCGCAGCATCGGTACACCGTTCGATGACAAGTCGGAAGTATGCCGCTTGTGCGGCGGGTGCATGTATGTATGCCCCGCGTGCCAGCTTCGATGTATCTACACCGATCCGAGCAAGGCCATTTGCGGCGGATGCGCCAATATCGAACCGCCGTGTGTGGAGAAGCCGCAGTTTGACGACATGATGTGCTACATGAAGCCGTGTGTCGCCTGCGAGGTCAGCAAAGAAAACAAATCATCGTAGAAGAGGAATGCGACTATGTCACTTACACGAGTCAATGCCTCGGCGGCAACGCTGACGAAGAACAGAACCGAGGACTCCATCGTTCCAACCTCCGGTATGTGCGTCACCTGCGTCGATGGCTGCATCGGCATGTGTGAAATCGGTAAGTCTGCCTATCGTGGTCATGAAGTGATCTACCCGCAGCCATTCGGTGTCATCACAACCGCCGGCGAGAAAGCATACCCCGTCGATTACTCGCACTTCAACATCATGGGTGGCGTGGTCGGAGCGGAGGGTATCGAGGCCGACAGCGACAAGGCGGTCTTTCCGAATGTGGATCTTGAAGTTCACTTCGGACATGACAAAGGACTTAAGTTCCGTTACCCGTGGATCATTCCCGGCATCGGATCTACCGACATCGCCAAGAACAACTGGGAGGGGCTTGCCATCGGTTCGGCACTGGCCGGCACCGGTCTGACGATTGGTGAGAACGTGGTCGGTATGGACACCGAAGCAGTCATCAAGGACGGCCGCATCGTAGATACGGTCGATCTCAAGCGGCGAGTGAAGCTGTACAAGGACTTCCAGCGCGACGGCTACGGTGCCATCATCGTCCAGGCCAACATTGAAGACACGCGTCTCGGAGTGCAGGAGTACGCTATCGAGAAACTCGGCGTCGAGTGGGTAGAGTTGAAGTGGGGACAGGGCGCCAAGAATATCGGCGGCGAGGTCAAGATCCGCAGTCTGAAGAAAGCTCAAACTTTGTACGAGCGCGGCTATGTTGTGCTTCCGAACCCGACCGATCCGAACATCATCCGTAATTTCGAGCGGGGGACGTTCAAGGAGTTCGAACGCCATTCGCGGGTCGGCATGGTCACCGAGGAGTCATTTGCCACGCGTGTCGACGAGCTTCGCAAGGCCGGTGCCAGGTACATATCGCTGAAGACGGGCGCCTACCGCCCGGCAGCGCTCGCACAAGCGCTCAAGTACGCATCGAAATACGGAATCGATGTACTGACTATTGACGGCGCCGGTGGCGGAACAGGTATGAGCCCTTGGCGCATGATGAATGAATGGGGCATGCCGCCGGTCGAATTGCATTCGCTGACCCATCAGTACGCATCGCGGCTTGCCGCGAAGGGTGAGCATGTCCCGACGATCGTAGCGGCAGGCGGGTTTACATTCGAGGATCAGATATTCAAGGGTCTGGCTCTGGGTGCCCCTTTTGTCAAGCTGGTTGGCATGGCTCGCAGTCCGATTGCAGCGGCCATGGTCGGCAAGACGATCGGGCGGACAATTGAGGAGCATCAGGTGCCGGTGTACGTGGAGCGGTTCGGTAGCTCGGTCGACGAGATCTTCGTCACCGCCGCAGAGCTGCGCCGCGAGCTTGGCGACAGTGAGTTCGAGAAGGTCCCGACCGGAGCGCTGGGATTGTATACGTACTATGAGCGACTCGCCCAGGGTCTTCGCCAGCTGATGGCCGGCAGCCGCAAGTTCGGAATCGACTATATGAGTCGCGATGACCTCGGCGCACTGACACCAGAGGCAGCAGCCATCAGCGGCATCACATATGTCATGGACATGGACAAGGCCCAGGTGGACCAGATACTGGGTGCATAGCAGTTCGGTGTGCCCCGGGACAGCCACAGGCACCCCTTTTAGTTCGACGGGAATCGGGCCGAAACCACTATGGTTCGGCCCGATATCCCCCCTGCAAATCCAACTCGATCGAGCGGGAGGGTATCGATCGTGAAAGATCAGAAGAATCGTGTGGAAACGCTGCTTCGGTCGCTGCACGAGCGAGCCAGGGAACTGGAGTGCTTCTATGGCGTCCAGTCGATGCTCAGTACGCCGGATATCACGCCTGAGGCGATGTGCCGCAAGCTGCTCAAGATCATTCCTCCCGGATGGCGTTATCCGGAACTGTGTGTTGTCAAAGTGTCGGTCGGCACCACCACTTATACATCGCCCGATTTCGTCGAGACGCAGTGGATGCTCTGCTCCGACATCGTGGTTCAGGGCCGGGTGGTTGGGTTTGTCGCCGTGTACTATACGTCTGATCCCACGCCGCACTGTGCCAGCCCGTTTCTGGATGAAGAAGTCCGCCTCCTTGATATGATTGCCTCCCGAGTCGGAGATTTGTTGCTGCAACGCATAAAGACGCAATTCGCTGCCGACTGGAACGAGGTCAGGGCGAGTGTCCCCGAGTACGCCAAGTGCGAGTGGCAAATGGCCCTCGGGGCACTGAAGAGCGCCGATCCCGACCTCTACCAGCGAGTAGCTCGTAAGATGCTGAACTACCTGTGCTGGAACGGCATCTCCGGAGCTGAACAACTGCTGCGCTCCGCCTGGCCGTCGCGCATCGCCTTCCATAAGCCTGACATCGCTGGTGAATGGAATCGCCCGCGCCAGGAGCACAGCACCTACTCCTCGTCGTGCCTTGGGCCGCGTGTATTTGCAATGGCCGCCGACCATCTCGAATGCTCGCACATCCTGCACCTCATTCAGATGTGGATACAGGAGGACAAGCAGAGCTTCCTTGTTCAGTTGACGAACTCCAGCGGGGCGGTTTCGACAGTAGCCGATATTCTCCGTCGTTACCATGAGATGTCGAACGATCCCGCCTTTGTGCCTGTGCAGCGCACTCGGGGAATCCTGATTTCATTGATTCGTCGTTTTCTCTCAGAACAGCGAACGTATGTCGACGTCGCAAAGGATCTAATGACCATCAATGACTTCCACTTCCTCCTCGAAAAGACGATTTACAGCAAGGACAGTTATGGACGGCTGGGAGGAAAGTCGGCGGGCTTGTATCTCGCGAACCAGATTGTGCGTAAAAAGGCAACTGAGCATCCCCTCTTGCGCGATATCAGAACACCCCGCACCTGGTATGTAACCTCGGATGTGCTGTTCTACTTTATTCATCACTGTGACTTCGACGAACTCGTCGAGCAGAAATACAAGCCGATACAGCAGGTGCGAATGGAGTATCCCTGTATCTCCCAGGCTTTTGCCTCGGTGACATTTCCCGAGGACATCGTGCGCGGACTATCAGCGGCACTTGACGACTTTGGCAGCAATCCACTCGTTGTGCGGAGCTCCAGTTTGCTCGAGGACAGCATCGGCGCGGCCTTCTCGGGTAAATACAAGAGCCTGTTCCTGGCTAACCAGGGGAGTAAGCGCCATCGGCTCGAAGCGTTGACCGATGCAGTCGCCGAAGTGTATGCCTCAACATTCAGCCCCGATGCGATCGAATACCGTGCCGATCGAGGACTGCTCGATCACAACGAGGAAATGGGTATCCTGATCCAGGAGGTGGTCGGCAGGCGGATCGGCCCGTACTTTCTCCCGGCATTTGGTGGTGTTGCCTTTGGACGGAATGACTTTCTGTGGTCGCCGCGGATTCGCCGAGACGACGGCCTGCTTCGCATCGTACCGGGTCTCGGAACGCGTGCAGTCGACAGGCTCGGTGACGACTACCCGGTGCTGATCTCGCTCGGGCAGCCCGGCCTGCGGGTCAATGTGACACCAGAGGACGTGTATCGCTATTCTCCTCACATGCTGGACGTGATCAATATCGACAGCGTCTGTTTCGAATCGATCGAAATCGAGAGGTTCGTCACCGGTGTCGAAGGCGGCCAGGAGTTGCTGCGCGATGTTGTATCCGTGTATAGCCAGAATTTCATCAAGCCGATGTCGCTGCTGGGGATCGACCCCGATCGCGAGAAACCGGTCGCGACCTTCGATAGACTTGTGTCGCAAACCGACTTCCTCCCACGTATCCGAACGCTCATGAAAGTGCTTGAGGAGACGCTCGGGTATGCGGTTGATATCGAGTTTGCATCTGACGGCACCCACTTGTATCTGCTGCAGTGCCGGCCGCAGAGCTATTCAGAGGTGTCTGCGCCGGGTCAGATTCCGCAAGGACTCGACCCTGAAAGAATCATATTCACCGCCGAGCGCCATATATCCAACGGCTGTGTTCCGGGCATCTCACACATTGTGTATGTCGATCCTGACTGTTACGCCGCAATGGGATCACAATCCGGCATGTTGGAAGTCGGGCGCGCGGTCAGCGCACTGAACAAGCTGCTTCCTCGACGTCGCTTCATTCTCATGGGTCCGGGGCGATGGGGAAGCCGCGGGGATATCAAGCTCGGCGTCAGTGTCGATTACTCCGACATTAACAATACCGCTATGTTGATAGAGATTGCATTCCAGAAGGGTCAGTACTTGCCCGAGCTGTCGTTCGGGACGCATTTCTTCCAGGACCTCGTCGAGGCCGGGATTCGCTATCTCCCGCTCTACCCTGATGATGCCAATATCGTCTTCAACCATGCGTTTCTCCGCAGCCGTGACAACCAGCTCGGGCCTATTGCTCCCGAATTCGGTCATCTGAGCGATGTTGTCCGCGTTATTGACATCGCACAGTCTGCCGGTGGTCTTCATCTAACCGTCTCAATGAACGCAGAATGCAACCTGGCGATTGGTTACCTGTGCGATCCGGCCGGACAAGGCATCTGAGAGCGATCACACATAACAGAAGCACGAGCAGAGATACCCATACAGGTAGTTGCACAGATCGAACTCGAATTCCACCCGCGGAACTCTTTGTCCCACATACAAAAGCCCCTTCGACATACTTGCCGAACGGGGCTCTTTTCAATCAAAGCGGCTCCGACAAGACGCGTTTCGCAACTGGGTGATGGCAAATGCGGTGTAGCCCCAAACGACCCGTTAGAAAAATCAAAAGAAAACCCCGCTACTGGAGCGGGGGGGAGCCGGCCCCGTGGGGCCAAACCTTCGAGACGGTTGTCTCTTACTGGAACTTGACGGACAACCGCCGATCAAGTACATTCAACTCAAGTATACTTCCGGCGACATGCCACGTCAAGGGGTTATTGAATGGCTAAGAAACATGAAGAAACAGTTCTTGGGCTTGATTTGGGAACTGGTTCGGTTGGTTGGGGGCTTATCGAGTTCGATGGGGAAGGCCCTCGGCGCATTATTGATGCAGGTGTCAGGATTTTTGACGCCGGTTTGGACAGTCTCAAAGTTGACGGCAGGGGTAAATCTCGCAACTTGGAGCGCAGAGAGGCCCGGCAGATTCGGCGCGGCCTTGAGCGACGCGGCCGTCGCATGCGCAATCTTGCGAGGCTGCTTCAGCGCTCGGGACTGCTTCCGAAGGGGAATGTAACTGATAGCAATGACCGACACGAGTTCTTGAAGGAGTTCGATGCGACGCACGACGACCCCTATAGCCTCAGGGCCAGAGCCATCAATGAAAGACTGGAGCTTCATGAACTCGGTAGGGCGCTGTACCATTTGGCACAACGTCGCGGTTTCCTGAGCAATCGGAAATCGGCGCCTAAGAAGGACGAGGATGCAGGGCAAGTCAAAGCTGCCATCAAGGACTTGCAATCGGAGGTTGAAGATGAGAACGCCGCCACGCTCGGAGTTCTGTTTAACCGCAGACTGATCCGAGGCGAGCGCGTCAGGGGCCAGTATACCGGACGACAGATGTATCTCGATGAGTTTGATCTAATCTGGGCATCGCAGGCTCGATTTCACTCCGATGTGCTGACGGAATCGCTCAGGAAGCACGTACATCACACTATCTTCTACCAGAGACGCCTGAAGAGCCAGGCGCGATTCATCGGCAAATGCGAGCTTGAAAAGGGACGCCAGCGGGCACCGATGGCGCTGTTGATCTGTCAGCGCTTCCGGTATCTCCAAAGCCTCAATAACCTGCGAATTATTGATACTTCTACGGGCGAACTCGTCGAGATGGACCAGAAGCAGCGCGAGACCGTCATCAACGCTCTTGAATACGGAGGTGATCTCAAGTTTAGTAGTCTCCGTACCACTCTCGGTCTGAAGCGAACCGCCAAGTTCAATCTCGAGAGAGATGGCGAGAAGAGGTTGATCGGAAACCGCACGTCCCAGAAGCTGGCAACGGTCTTCGGTGAAGATCGGTGGAGGATGATGTCCGATCACCAGCGGGAACAGGTTGTCGAAGACTGGTATTGCATTGTAAAGGAAGAAACCCTCAAGCGTCGCGGAGTGCGGTACTGGGAGCTTGAGGAAGAGGCAGCTGAACAACTGGCCCACCTTCGTCTCGATTCCGACTACAGCGCCTACTCTCGCCAGGCTCTGGCCAGAATCGTTCCGCTGCTTGAGCGCGGCATGCCCCTTCAATCCGCGATCAAGGAGGTTTACCCTGAACACTTTGATCGAACCGGAAAACCGCTGTCTCAACTACCCGAGGTTAAGTGTAAACAGCTGCCGGACCTGCGAAACCCAGTGGTTACCCGCACACTCAGCGAAATGAGGCGCGTGGTGAACGCCATCATCAACAGGTATGGGCGGCCGGATGTTATACGGATCGAGCTTGCACGTGAGTTGCGCCAGTCATCAAGGCAGCGTCAGGCAACTACGAAGCGGATACGGGAGAACCAGAGTAAACGCGAGGCCGCGGCTCAGGCTATCCTTGAGGAGGCCAAAATACCGAACCCGAGTCGAAGAGACATTGAGAAGTACCTGCTTGCCGAAGAGTGCAACTGGACGTGTCCCTATACTGGCAAGAGAATAGGAATGGACTCTCTGTTTGGAGCGCAGCCGCAGTTTGACATCGAGCACATTATCCCCTTTAGTCGCAGCTTGGACAACTCCTTCGTCAACAAGACAATATCTGATGTTCATGAGAATCGTCGCGTAAAGGGCAATCGTACTCCTCACGAAGCATACGCCGAAACGTCTGGGTGGCCGCAGATACTGGAGCGGGTCAGGCAGTTCCGGGGGCGGCTGGCATCCGCCAAACTTAGGCGGTTTAAGATGGATAGGAAGCAACTGGACAGCCACATCGCGGAGTTCAGCAATCGCCACCTAAACGACACCCGCTGGGCTGCCAGAAGTGCAAAGCGGTACCTTGGTCTGTTATATGGTGGCGTTAACGATGACGGGATAGATGCGTCACGCAGGCGCCGTGTTCATGCGGTTTGTGGACCCGTTACCGCCTACATAAGGCAGACTCATGGCTTGAATACTGTCCTCGGCACTGGCGACACCAAGTCCCGCGACGACCATCGCCATCACGCCGTCGATGCCCTCATCGTCGCCCTGACTGGGCCAGGAGTCATTAAGAAACTCAGCGATGCCGCTGCGCGTGCTGCGGTCGATTCAGGGCGGCTCTTCAAGGATATGCCGCTTCCGTGGGCAACATTCCATACAGATGTCGAGGCAGTCGTCAACTCGATTGTGCCGTCCCATCGCATTAGCCGTCGCGTTCGCGGAGCCTTGCATAAGGATACGTTCTATGGTGTACCCCGTACCGGCAAAGACGGTCACACATTTGTGACGGCCCGCAAGGCACTGCAAAATCTGACACCGGCCGAGGTTGACAAGATTCTGGATCCGACCATCCGCGATCTGGTCGCAGAGACTCTCAGCAGGCTTGGTAAGCCGCCAAACCAAGCCTTTGCCGACGAAAACAACCTACCCGTCATTCGCTCGCAGGACGGATCTGAGACCAGAGTTCGCCGAGTGAGAATTCGCGCAAGGCTGACGTCTCCGCAAAACGTCGACTCTACGCACGCCCCGCGGTATGTCGATTTCGGCAATAACCACCACATGGCAATGTACGAGACGACAGACGATGACGGTTCAATCAAGTGGGAAGCCGAGGTTGTGAGCCTCTATGAGGCGTACCGTCGCAAGCGTTCAAAGGAGCCAGTAGTCCACCAGGAATCCACTGAAAGACGGCGGTTCCTCTTCTCCCTGTCTGGTGGAGAGATCATCGAACTGACCAGAAATGGTGTCGCAAATCTGTTTGTAGTCCGCAGTATTGAGGCGACCGGCAACATACGTTTTGCTCCTGTCAAGGACGCCCGGACTCTCAAGGAAATCGGCAAGAAGGGGCTCACGGCCCTCCCCGAGCCGCTCCGGAAGCAGGGGTGCCGCAAAATGGTTGTCACGCCGCTGGGTGAGGTCCGGACCGACAATAGCTGAGAGAATGGAAAGTTAACTCGATCTTCGTTCCTGCCGATTAGACACAATGGGGTATGGAACAGAAGATTATCGACATATCCGAAGAAGCGGCCGGTCTCAGTGTCCGCAACTCCCAGCTTGTCATCCAGACCTCTGATCGCGAATTCTCGGCCCCCCTGGAAGAAATCGCCGGACTGGTGGTTTCCCATCCGGGAGCGCACTACACCCACGCCACACTGGCCGGGGTCTGCGCCAACGGCGGGACGGTTGTCCTATGCAACGAGAAGCGGTTGCCGATCGGAATGCTCTTGCCGCTAGCCCAAAACTATGTTCAGACCGAGCGGATGGCGTCGCAACTGACGGTCACGGTTCCCCGCAAGAAACAGTTGTGGCGACAAATCGTTGTCGCCAAAGTCAGGGCGCAGGGTCGCCTGCTTGAGTTGCTGCACGGCGACGACCACGGACTGGCTCGACTCGCCCGCACCGTCAAATCGGGCGACACCTCCAATGTCGAGGCCCAGGCGGCGCGCCGCTACTGGCCGGTACTTATTGACCCGGCGTTTCGCCGCATCCCCGGCCGACGAGATTTCACCAATAGCGCTCTCAACTACGGCTATGCCGTCCTGCGGGGGATCATCGCCCGCGCCGTATGCGCCGTCGGACTGCATCCGTCGCTCGGCCTGCATCACCATAACCGATACAACCCGTTTTCGCTGATCGACGATGTTATGGAGCCGTATCGGCCGCTGGTGGACCACACCGTCTGCCTCCTTGACAAAACCTGTCCTCAATCGATGGAAATGGACCGCGACGTCAAGGCGGCGCTAATTCGCCCGCTGATGAACCGCCGCCACGAAATCAACGGCGAGTCGCGTTCACTGTTTGACATCGCTGCCAGAACGGCTACTTCGCTGTTTAAGGCGTTCGGCAACCCGAACGGACGGCTCCAATATCCGGAACTAACCTTTGAAGACGACACAGAAGAAGAGGACGAAGAGTAACTTTTCGAAGTATCGAGCCGTGTGGTTGTTTGCCATGTTTGACCTGCCGGTCGACTCCACTGAGGCGAAGCGGCAATATTCGCGCTTCCGAACGTCGCTTCTGAAGCAGGGATTCTCCATGCTTCAGTACTCCGTGTATGCTCGCTTCTGTGCCGATGAGGAGCGGGCGGCGACTATTCGCAAGCGGCTGCATGGCTCCTTGCCTCCGGGTGGTGAGGTACGTTTGCTCCATGTGACTGACATTCAATTCGGAAAGATGGAGGTCTACCTCGGAAAAAGGAAAGGTTCGCCGGAGAAACCGCCGGACCAGTTGCAGCTTTTCTGACCGTTTGAACGCCGATACCCCTTGTAACCCAGGGGGTTACAAGGGGTCTAATGTACTTGATCGGCGGCTGTAGTCAAGCCCCAGCATTCCTTTTTCGGGCGAATCTGATCGGGCAAATGTACTTGATCGGCGGCTGTAGTCAAGCCCCAGCGCGGAAACTGCAGGGTTTACAAATCGATTTAATGTACTTGATCGGCGGCTGTAGTCAAGCCCCAGCGTAGGGTGTATGGGATGCCGTACCAGGTCGAATGTACTTGATCGGCGGCTGTAGTCAAGCCCCAGCCTCCGGCAGCGATTTCAGGTTGGCGCATTTAATGTACTTGATCGGCGGCTGTAGTCAAGCCCCAGCCGCGAAGACGCGCCGCCGCCGCCGGCCCGCAATGTACTTGATCGGCGGCTGTAGTCAAGCCCCAGCTTAGAGCAAAACAGCCCCTCGCATTTCGGGAATGTACTTGATCGGCGGCTGTAGTCAAGCCCCAGCCACTGCCACAACTGCCAGAGTGCAGACTTCAATGTACTTGATCGGCGGCTGTAGTCAAGCCCCAGCCGATAATCTGAAATCGCTGCCATCGCTTCCAATGTACTTGATCGGCGGCTGTAGTCAAGCCCCAGCGAATTGTGACGCGAAAAGTCACAGATCAACAATGTACTTGATCGGCGGCTGTAGTCAAGCCCCAGCCGTACGGATCGTCGGTGTGATAGAATATATAATGTACTTGATCGGCGGCTGTAGTCAAGCCCCAGCTGATCATGGCGCGTATCATCGATCGTCTGAAATGTACTTGATCGGCGGCTGTAGTCAAGCCCCAGCTGATCCGTCCGACTTGAAGAAGGCGATCTTAATGTACTTGATCGGCGGCTGTAGTCAAGCCCCAGCTCGGGAGAGACAGGATTGCTCGCGGGGCTCAATGTACTTGATCGGCGGCTGTAGTCAAGCCCCAGCGAAAATGATGCTGACGTGCAGAGCACGATCAATGTACTTGATCGGCGGCTGTAGTCAAGCCCCAGCTTCCGGTAGCGCCGTCAGCCGGGGGCAATCAATGTACTTGATCGGCGGCTGTAGTCAAGCCCCAGCAGTTCACATTCAAGTTCCCAATCCTCTCTGAATGTACTTGATCGGCGGCTGTAGTCAAGCCCCAGCGGCAAAAGCCTGCCCCTGAGCCGGATGAAAAATGTACTTGATCGGCGGCTGTAGTCAAGCCCCAGCTTGAGGGGATCCGGCGCTTCGGCCGGAAGCTACTGAGTCTAACACTGATTAACGGTTGATCCAGCTCGTATTGGCGTGTGGTCGATGTAGAGCGCAGTTCAGCGCAGAAGCCCGACAACGTCGTGGTTTGGATAGCGAATGAAGTAGTCCGTGCGAAAGCCAATCCTACCAGGAGCTTCATTGGCCTCGCCACCAAAACGGAGACAGCACACCGGAGGTGGACCCGTCTGCCGGTGATGCACGCACCGATATGGCAATCCTCGACTGTCTGCTGCACCTCGGCAGGATCATCCGGATCACGGGATCGAGCTGCCGTCAGAGAGACGTGCCGGCACACTCTGTCAGTTGGACCTGAACCAACTGCCCGCCCCTTACAGGGCATACGTCAGCGGCTGGACTCGCGGACACGCTGAATCCGCGTCATAGCTCCACTCCTGCCAGCCGGGCGGTTGCGATGATGATATCACGGCCGCGCAAAATTCCAACCAGCTCCCCGCTTCTCATGACAGGGATGTTGATGAGTCTGTTTTCGACCAGCAAGTGAACAGCTTCCATCAAAGGAGTACTCACTTCCACGGTTGCCTGTTTTTGAAGCAGTCCCTCAATGGTTCTTGCTCCAAACACCTTGCTTTGAGCCAGAAGCATGCCAGTGAAGAATGACGCGTATGGCGAATGATACAAGGCATCGGGGATGAGTAACCTCAGCAGATCCGAGAAGCGAATCATTCCCCTGAACTCATCCCGCCGATCATAGACCAATGCAGATCGAACCTGGCCATACTTCGAGTTCTCAGGAGTAGGTTTCCGATAGGCCTCGCTGATTGCTTTGAGTACTGAGGTCAGATGTTCATCGACGTACACTTTCGGGTACAAGTCGGGCGGAGCCATCAACTCCGAGATAGTCGGTTCACGTAGGAGTTGGATGGTATCGCGAGCCAGCAGATTGTGGATGCGCTCGCTAAGCTCGTCCACTTCTACCGGCTTCTGAAAGAAGTCAACGATATCGAGGTGAATTCCGGCCAGAGCAAGGTGGTAATCCCCGTGGCCGGTCAGAATGATTACTGGCAGCTTGTCGTCGATGTCCCTGATCTGTCTGAGCGTATCGATCCCGGACAAGCCGGGCATCTTCTGGTCCAGAAGCACGACATCGAAGCTCGCCTGCCGGATCCTTAAGAGACCTTCTTCGCCACTGGCGGCCTCACTGACGTCGAACCCACGTCGAGACAATCCCTGAGTGACGGCTCTTCGGAAATCCGCCTCGTCGTCAATGATCAGAAGCCGAACTTTCGTATTATTTTCTTCCCTATTCATGTCGATTCTCCTCATTGACACACCATTAGTGGCTCGGAAGGTCTCCGAAGCCGAGATACACCCAGTAGGTGGCGCTCATTAACACCAGTACTGTGGCAGCGACCACAGTCAGAATAATGCCCGCTCTAAGATAGTCCTTTGCTGTTAGATACCCGCTGGAATAGACGATGGCATTAGGGGGGGTACCGATAACAAGCAGATAGGCCATGGACGAGGCACACGCCGTGGCCAAGCCCATGAACGGCATAAGGGTGGTACCGGGGTTCGCGACTGCCGCCATGTTGAGCGTGATCGGGCCGACGGATGCCGCCGCAGGCCCGTCAGCCATCAGATTCGTCATGAATACGGTCACGCCACTCCCCGCAGCAAGAAGCGCCGTCCCCGAGGCAATGCCAACCGAGGCGAGGCCTTCCACAATCGATCGAGCTATCCAGTAGGCGGCTCCGGTCTGATCCAGGGCGCGCCCGAAGACGATCGCGCCGGCGTACAGCCAGACAACACCCCAGTCCACCTTCTCCTGATAGTCGCGCCAGTTAACAATTCCTGCCAGAAGATACGCCACGGCGCCGGCAATAGCGATCACACCGATGCCCAGACGGATACCTGTAAGCTCGAGAATGAGGTTCTTCTCCGTGACCCAGCCCAGAAACATGGTAACGAAGATGACGACAGCGATTATCTGTTTCCTGTTCCATCTCCCCATGTGCTCGATGTCCTTCTTCAGCGCCGTCATTGCGGGCTGCAGGTCGTTGATACGCGGTCGAAAGGTGCGGTTCAGCACCACCCAGGTCAGGGGCATCATTATCAGCACGAACGGCATCCCGTATATCATCCACTGACCGTACCCCATCGATAGCCCGAACATATCCTCCATGTAGGTCATCATGATCACATTGCGGGCACCGCCGGATGGCGATCCGAATCCGCCAATATTGCATGCCATAGCAATTGTGATCATCATCAGTTTCGCCAGTTCGCCATCTTCAGGAACATGTTTGGAAAGGCTGTTGCTGTATAACACAATCCCGATTGGCAGAAAGATCGCAGCCAGTGCGTGATCGGAAATGAACGAGGCGGCCGGCGCAATGACCAGAATCATGATGGCTGTCACCCAGCCGACACTCGGCTTGGCCAGACGCCTGAAGATCATCAGGCAGATCCGTTTGTCGACCCCAGTTTTGACGAAGGCTGCGGCAAACATGAGGCTCCCCATTATGAACCAGACGGCATCGGACCAGTATAACTGTGCTATCTCGGCACGGGATATCACGCCGGAGAACACGAGAATCAGCCCGACGCAGAAGGCTACTCCCGGCAACGGCATGGCCTCGGTTATGAAGCACGTAACAACAAATGCGACCATTGCAATGCAGACGAGGATACTCATAGCCCAGGTGTCCACCCGCTTCTTCTGCCTCTCTGTAAGCATGTCGTAGTTGAGTTGATCGTGGCGAAGACTGCGTGCTTCGGTCATGAGGCGACTGACCTGGGCGCTCTCCATCGAACCGACAAACTCCTGGTAGCGAGCGAAGTTTTCATCGGCGACTTCTATTCCCATTCTGCGCAGGTCCTTCGCCTGACGCCTGAGCAGTGTCTCCTTCCTGGAGGCTCCCTGCATCATGACCGCGTTCATTGCCTCCACGGTCAGCTTCTGCCACTGATCGATCTCGCTTACGCCTCCTCCGAACAGCTCCTGCGCAAGGAACTCCTCAACCTCTTCCTTTCCTACCGTGTACTCTACGGCTACATCGAGCATGCTGTCGGGGAATGGAAGCAGCAAGATCAGAACAAACAGCCCAACCGCTACGGAGAACCGCTTATAGTCAATGTACCGATCATAGGCGGCGATCTTCTCCTTCAGTTTCTCTCCCATGTGTCAAGTCTCCCTGTTGGTTGGCTACATTCGCGATTGACCGGGTTTCGACGTCAACCTGAATCGCGTATTACTCCGGATATCGTCGCCTGATCTCATCCACGAGCCTCTTCTGCTCCTCTTCGAGAATCTCAAGACGTCGCAGGTACAGCCGCTTGATGGTGTTGACGAGTTCCTCGACATCCGGTGGCTTCTTCAGGTACTCACTCGCCCCGAGCTTCACCCCCTCCACCGCCGCTTCAACCGACGGATGACCACTCAGGAGAATGACCTGGATGCTCGGATGCTTCTCTTTCACCTGTCGTAACACCTCCAAACCATCCATCCCCGGCATCTTCACATCCAGGACCATGATATCCACGAGGATATCCTCGAGAATCTCAAGAGCCCTGGGACCGCTGTTGGCAGTAACCGGTCGGATGTTTCTACGAGCAAAGACGCGGGACAGCGACGACAGCAATTCTTCCTCGTCATCGACGATCATCACACCTATCTTGTCATTGATGTCCCTGACATCGTTGCCGGTCGCATCCTCGGTGGATGTCTGCGCGGCCTCGGCAACTGACTGGCGCACCTTGGCAGCCAGTTCATCGATATCCACGGGTTTGGCAAGGTAGTTGGCAATACCGTGTTTCGATGTGTGGAAGGCGTCGGTGATCGACGGGTGTCCGGTGAGGATTATCACCGGTAACTCGGGCAGGCGACTGCGAACCTGATTGAACACCTCTACACCGTCGATATCGGGCATCTTGACATCGAGGACAACGATATCAAAAACGCCCTTTGAGAGCATCTCGAGTGCGGTCACTCCGTTCGGAGCCACAGAGACTTCGAAGCCGCGACGAGCGAGGGCCCGAGACGTTGCCAGCAGAAACTCTTCTTCATCATCCACCAGCAACAATCTGATTGGTTTGTTCTGACTTTCCATAATCACTCCATCTCACAGCTATCAACTGCTTGATTGTCACTCGTTCTTACAGGCCAGTATGAGTCGCACTATCGTACCTTTGCCCACCTGGCTGCTGATCTCCATCTCTCCTCCCCAGGAGCGCACAATGCCATAGCACACCGAAAGCCCCAGCCCGGTCCCTTTCCCCGGCGGTTTGGTGGTATAGAAGGGTTCCAGCACGCGGTCAATGTCCTCGGCGGGAATGCCGGTTCCTGTGTCAGCCACTTCAACTGTCACCCTGCCGCTGCCGAACTTCGCACTGATCCGGATTTCGCCACCTTCAGGCATGGCATCGAGGGCGTTGTTAATCAGGTTGACTATCACCTGTTCGATTTCTATTGGGTCGGCGTAGACCGGAGGCAAGGAACTGTCCGCCTTCAGTGCAATGGTTACGTTCCGAAGTGTGGCCTGCCGCTCCATCAGCCCCATGATCTCCTGCAACCGGGGCATAAGGTCAGTGGGCTCCACATGTGATTCCTTTGCGCGCCCGAACTGCAGCAGCTTCTGGGTTATCGCTCCGCACCGTTTCACCTGATTCTGGCACCGCTTCACCGAATCAATAGCCATTTCAATGTCGGAGGGGCTCGACTCGGGGGCGGTAAGAATGTCAGCTATGTTGGTTTGCTCTGCGCCTATTATTGCCAAAGGGTTGTTGATTTCATGTGCGAGCCCGGTCGTCAACTCCCCGATCGAGGCCAGCTTCGCGGACCGCATGAAGGCGCGCGATAGTGCCTCACGCTCCGCGGTGACCTTATCAATCTGGCGAGTCAGGTGCCACGTCGCCAGAACAGTCGCCAGCACGAGAATGAGCACGGCACCGAAAACGACATAGGCTCCTCTGGCGATTGCCTGATCCACCGGAGCCTGCACACTGTCAAGGTCCTGTTGCACCACCAGCAGCCAGCGGTTCTCGTTGATCCATGTCATCACGCGAATCATTGTCCGACCCTCGACCGTCACCCGCGCATCCCGCAAGCCGGCGAATCCCGATACATCGGTCAGCGGAGACGCATCGAGCAACTGGCCATCCCGCGGAGTGGTCTGATACTTGCCTTCTCGATTGACGATGAACGTCTCACTGGCGTCATCGCGAAACTGAGCCTGCACCAGCTGATCGAACTGAGCGCTGTTAACTGTTGCCCGCAACACCCAGACCCTGCCGCTGCCGGAGGAACGCACCGCGACAATGCAATGGGGCACCTGACGATATCCGAGAAACACATCGCTGACATACTCGCCACGAGCGAGCACTTCCCGGAACCAGTCGGCATCCCGGTAGTTGCGATCATGCAAGTCGTAGGGACCAACGTAGGCCAGATGCGCTCCGTCCTCACCAATGATGCCAAGGTCAACAAAGCCCCGTCCCGTTACTCGATTGAGATTGCTGAAAAGCTCCTGCAGCCGGTCAGGTTCCGCCAGGTTGGCCAGCCCATGATTCTCGGAAATGAGTTGCAGCAGATGTCGCTGCTCGGCCAGATGACTATCTATGGCCTGCGCATGCCGGTCCACTGACTGACGCATCAGCTCCAGCGCTTTCTGCTCAAGCAGATCCCCGAAGACAACCCAGGAACCAAACCCGGCAAGAAGCAGGGGGAACAGCGCCGCCACCAACAGAACAGCTACAATCCGCCACTTGAGAGTGCTGTGACCTTTCCCAAGGTGGTCAGCATGACCGTCTCGACTCCTGTTAGGCATCAGTTCATTCCTTCCGATCTGACGTTCTGCGGCTCACATAGCAAGGAACGGGCCAAAATGCGTACTATCAGGCTATATGCTTGATAAGAAAGCTTTTAGAGAAGCGAAAGGTCTTGACATCGAAATGGGAGCATTCTATTATGAAAAGGTATAATTCCATATTGAAGTCTGATTAAACCTGGAGCCGGAGCTTGCCAATGACAGAATTGAGAGATTTGCCGGCATTCATGAGTCCGGTGAGGAGCCAAGCCTTCAGAGAAGTCCTTAAGATGGCCCTCATGGTTGCGAGGTTCGATTCCTCAGTGCTTCTGAGCGGCGATACGGGCGTCGGGAAGGAAATCGTCGCCCGTTTCATCCACCACCATTCTCGACGTCGCGAGCGACCGATGCTCACGATCAACTGCGCGGCCCTGCCGGCGGCACTCCTTGAGAGCGAGCTGTTTGGCCACAAGGCGGGATCGTTTACCGGTGCCATAAACGACCGGGTCGGCCTGTTTGAGCAGGCCGCCAGGGGCACGGCATTCCTTGACGAAATCGGCGATGTCGACGGGGCCATCCAGGTCAAACTCCTGCGCGTGCTGCAGGAACGCGAGATTCTGCGAATCGGAGAGAATACGCCCCGAAAAGTGGACATTCGCGTTGTGGCGGCAACAAACACGAACCTCAGCGACGCCGTTGGAGAGGGTCGCTTTCGAAAGGACCTTCTGTTCCGCCTGCGAGTTGTTGAGATCCGCGTGCCGACGCTGGCAGAGCGGCGTGAAGACATCCTGGTCCTGGCAGAGCACTTTCTCGCCGAGCTCTCCGCACGGATGCAACTGCCCGATCTGAGGCTTCATGAAGCCTGTCAGCCCTTCTTGTTAGATTACTCGTGGCCCGGCAATGTCCGAGAGCTGTACAACGTTATGGAGCGCGCGGCCATTTTCGGCCAGGGCCAGACGATACAACCTGAACACCTGCCCGCGGAACTGCTCAGACCGAAACCTCAGATTACACGATCGAGAGAATACAAACCTCTGAGCCTGAGAGAACTCGAGACACTGCACATCGCACAGACGCTGGCTTACACCAACGGCAACAGACCGAAAGCCGCGAGGATTCTTGGGATCAGTCAGTCAACGTTGTGGCGGAAACTGAAGGCACTGGACGAAGGCAGAAGCGACCTCGCACAGATTGCTCCTAAGGAGTAGGTCTCGTCCCGGGCTCCGAACTCCTCCAACGACGGCCTTGATCGTGTTACAGCGTATTCCTGCCCATGCATGAGACCCGCTGCCACAGCAACTGCGCCGATTCCTTGGCTAACCTGAGTTGGGGGAGTTCACCGCTGTGCCACAGCAAGATATAAAAAGCGGGGTTGACTGGTCAGTAGCCGGAACTGCGGAGTTGAAGTTCAAGATCGAATGAGCGCGTCGCCCTCCGAAGGCGAGAGTTCCCTCGATCATGTTCTCCCCAACCGTCCCCTGGAGGAGTGGGGCAAGCTGATCGGTGATGTGCCGACGGCCACGGCCATCCTTGATCGCATCCTGCATCGGGCGGAGATCATTCAGATCACCGGCAAGAGTTATCGATTGAAGGATCGCGCCAGCAAGAGC
>Ga0334892_1000392_pt1 | contig 56968 bp, 45 predicted proteins | sample GraSluR3_MG_4_FD_207213 | JGI IMG/M metagenome (GOLD analysis project Ga0334892, IMG submission 207213) | Sludge microbial communities from methane-producing bioreactor in Wageningen University, Netherlands - Granular Sludge_15_04-R3 | ecosystem: Engineered > Bioreactor > Anaerobic >...
GCTATACCAGAGACCGGGATCTTGCCCTGGCGGCATAACCATGACACAAACCCACCTTAAATCTGCCGCCAAACTGTCGGAAAATGGGGACCACTTCTGTCATCTGGTTTTCTGGAGTTTGAATAGCCTTGCAGGACAGCAGCGACTGAGTATTGAGGCTGCAAATTTTCTCCACAACAAGGTCAACGGCCACAACACCACTGCTGCCAACCAGAATTTGACCAAATGTTCAGTTGTCACTCAACTGCTTTTTTACTTCAATTTGACCGCGAATGGGATTGTAAGCCGCATCGGTGGCAGGGGCATAGCCGTACACCTTCAACTGCTCCAGGCCCGCGGGATCACGGTAGGAGATAAAGGCCTCCTTGAGCGATACAGGAAGATCTTTCCGATAAGCCATGGGGGATGAGAGGAGGAGTTCGGACTGCCAGATAACGCGAAAGTCCTGTTCCGTGTTCCAGCCCTTGCCATTGCCGCGTTCCCGATTCATGTTGCTTGTGGAGGCAAGATCCACTTTGTTGCCCTTGACGGCAAGGAGTGATAACAGAAAGCGTAAGGGCATCTTCTGTGGGCAAGCGTTACAATTGTAAGGTTTTTTCAGGTGGGGCGCAGGGGCAACAACAGGCTTTTGTGTTTTGTGGATCCAAAAATACAATTGTGCAGGACTAAAATAAAAAAACCCGCGCAGGCCTTGTTTAAAGTTGGCCGGCACGGGCTTTTTCCGCTGAAGCGCACATTTTTTACCGCATTATCTTGTGCCGCTTGTCTGGAAGATGACACAGGCGTTTTCGCCCTCGCCAAGCTTGGCGTAAATGGCATTCATGGCCTGGACTTCGGTGGCAAAGATGTTCTGGTCCCCGCCGATAAAGCTAAACAGACCCGTGGCCCGCATCACATCCAAGACCTGTTTCTTTAAGCCCGAGAAAACCACCTCCACCCCTGACTGCTGTAACTGGGTGACCATGTTGTGAACCATTTCCTCGCCCGAGGAATCGATGAAGCTGATCGCATCGCCCACCACCAAGAGATATTTGATTTCAGGGTGATCTGCCACGGCCTCCAGTACCGCGTCCTGAAAATGGGCAACATTGGCAAAATAGAGCGCACCATCAAAACGAATGGCCACCACTTTGGTGGAAATAACCAGATACGGATTGTTTTTAATATCCCGGAAACTACCATCTTCATGGCGGCCAAGAATAGCTACTCTGGGCGCCATGGTGCGATAGAGGATATGGCCGATGGCTAAGAGGGCACCAATGATGACCCCTTTATCAAGGTGGGGAGCTGCCAGCATGGTGATGACAAAGGTGGCCACAGCAATAAAGCCGTCAGCCCGGCTGGCCTTCCAGACCTGCACAAATGCCTTGGGTGTTATCAGACTGACCACAGCAAAGGCGATGATCACCGCCAACACCGCCTTGGGCAGATGATAGATAAGTGGAGTGAGGAAGAGCAGGGTTATGGCAATGAAAAAACCGTTAAACACCATGGCCAGGCCGGTTTTCGCCCCGGACTGCAGGTTGATGGCCGAACCAGTGAAGGAGCCGGCAGCCGGATATGCCTGAAAAAAAGAACCGCCTATGTTGGCTAGGCCTTGCCCGATCAGTTCCTGGTTCGGGTCAATGCGCTGCTTGGTGGAAGCGGCCATGGCTTTGGCCATAGAAATGGACTCCATGAAGGCCACCAGGGCCACAACCAGGGCAGCACTCATCAGCTGCAGGATGCCTCCTATGCTGATCGCGGGTATTTGGAATGAGGGCAGGCCCGCGGGCACAGCGCCCACCACCTCGCCACCGCCACTTAGGTGCACTTGCCCCTCGCTGACCTTGTTGATATGCCACAGGCGGCCGTCGGTTTCGATACCCGTGGGCAGAGCATCCCACTGGTAGTACTGGCCCTCTCCTTGCCCGGAAGATGCACGCACGAAGTAGATTTTGCGAAGGGTGCGCATACTGGCGCGAATGTCCTTTTCGGCTGCCTCACTTTCGATATTTAGTAAATTGATGCGAAACTGCAACTCTGCGATGGCACGAGAATCGTTTTCTTTTTCTGCCTGGCGAAGCTCGGCCGTAAGGCTGGTAATCCTGCTGTCCAGCGCTTCCATGCGACGGGAGGAGACAGCATGTTTTTCGATGATCTCCCGGGCAACCGGCGTGGCCACATCGTTGATCTGGCCCGTGGTCTTATTCTCAAAGCCAATGAGCATGCTGGTCAGGGTAGTTACCGCTACCACGACGAGTACACCAGACTTGGAAAGAAAACGAATCTTTCGCACTCCAAGCAGCAAGACCACGGTAAATACCGACATGGCCAGCGTGGGCAGATGGGTCAGCGGCAGGTAGCCCAGCATCTCCCAGACATCCTTCAGAAAAAAATCGCTGCGACCTTTGGGAATGCCGAGGAGCATGTCCAGCTGGGACAGTCCGATGATCAGGGCGGCTGCATTCATGAAGCCAAGAATGACCGGATGGGAGACAAAGTTGACTGCGTTCCCCAGTTTGACTAGGCCAAGGCCTAGTTGAATGCAGCCCGCCATGAGGGTGAGCAAAAGGACCAGGCCGATATAATCCCCAGAACCAGGTGCTGCCAGCGGGGTGACAGCCGCAGCAGTCATCAAGGAGAGGATGGCCACTGGCCCGGTGGCCAACTGCCGTGACGAACCCCACAGGGCGCCAACAATTGCCGGAACCAACGCAGTGTACAGGCCGAATTGCAGGGGCAGGCCAGCCAACTGCGCATAGGCCATGGCCTTGGGCACCAGCACCAGGGCACCGGTAATGCCGGCAACAAGGTCTGCACGCAGAATCAGCGGTGAGATGGGAAACCAGGCGAAAAACGGAAACAGACGCAGAATGAGTTTATTGGTCATGACGCGGAACTGGTAGAAGCGGAGAGTGGATCATCGCTGTCTGGCTGCGCGGTAACCACTAAAGCCGCGCAATGTGCCTGGCCAATAATGTTTTCGGTGATGTTGCCAAGCAGCAACTTGCTCAGGCTGGTTTTGCTAGGACCGCCCAGAATAATCATATCAGCCTGCCGCTCCTGCGCTGCTGCCACAATGGCCTGCACCGTTTCACCCGTAACAACCAAGGGCTCGCAGGCAGTGATCTGACCTTCTATGCGTGCCTGTTCACAAAACGCCCGTACCAAATCCTCAGCGTCTTGCCGCTCTTCCTCCCGTTGGAGCACTGTCATTATGGTCATCTTCTGGAAGGTCTTGCTCTGGCGGCTCAAACGGATGGCGGCCCGTACTGCTTGTCTGCTGTTTGCCGTATCGTTTACCCCCACCAGCACATGGGCCCCGGTTAAGGAAGCCTCTTTGGGAACGACCAAAACCTGTGGAAATCCTTGGGTAATCACCTTGGAAGTGATCTTTCCCACCAGGCGCGACAAATGTCCAGCTTTGCCATGCCGCCCCATGAGGATCATATCTGCCCCCCTCAGACGAGCCTGCTCGACCACGGCTTTTTCTGGACTGCTGGAGCCGATCACCACTATTTCCAGGTCTGCGCTGCTCGCCTGGGCCATGGCCCTGATGTGCTCAAAGTAGGGGGCCAATGCTTCCTGGCCCTGGCGAAGGGCAAAATTCGCTGCACGCAGGGATTCGCTTTCGGTTGGCACCACATGCAGGACGATCAGCTTGGCCAGGCAGGTTTGGCTGAAGAAAAAGGCCTCCTGCATGGCGCCTTCGCTGAATTGGGAGCCATCGGTGGCGAGCAACAAGGTTTTGACCTCGCCGAGTAAGGTGTCGGAAACGCATTCCATGGCCACTCCTTGTGAAAGTTGACAATCTCCAGCTGGCATTTGCAATCATACCACTGAAAAGACGACAAAACAAGCACACAGCGTGGGACATCCAAGGGAGGAGGGATCTGTGCTACCGTAGCCAGGTCGCTGGAGGAGGGAGGACCACAAGTAAAAAAAGCCTGTACAGGCAAGAGCTGTGCGGGCTTTTTCATAGGACACAGCAGCTGTCTGCTTTGTTTTTCCTGTTAGCAGAAAGCAGCGTATCTATTTTGTAGAATCAACTGAAGATCTGCTCGCTCTCCTGGCGGTGCAGATCTGCCAATGCCTTGTCCATGCGCGCAAGCACATCCAGAAAGTCGGTGGTATCCCCCTGCATCTGTGGCACCAGGGCCTTGCCAAAGACGAGTTCGGCCCGGGTCAGTTGTGAGCTGCAGAGCAGGTAGGAGGTTTTATCCCGATAGCCGTTTCTAACCAGAGCTGCATAGCTTGTTCCTTTTGCAGACAAAAGAGCTAAGTAGTGTTCGCTGAGGAGTTGCATCCATTCCTGGTACAGTGGTTTTGTTTCCTCTGGGATGGTGTTGTCCACTGCTGCCAAAAGGGGGGTGATGTCCACCTCTTTGCCACTCTCTTCAGCAATTGCAGCCGCCTCCAGTGCCCGGCAGCGGGAGATGAGGTAATGCCGTGAGAAATCCTTCAGGCCATTGGCATACTGCTTAAGTTTCCAGGCATAAAAAACAAAAAAGATCGGGATAAGGACCATCCAAATCGGTGGGGTTGGTTTGTCCAGCACTACCAGGGCCAGGCGCTTGGCCAATGCCTCTTCGTGGGCCAGAATTTGCTCATATTTTTTTGCTGTGCTTCGTGAAGCCATGGAAACTCCTCGCTCTTGCCTGCGATTGTCAAGTTGGTTGGTCAGCGGTACTGGTCGGCCTGTACATCAAGCCGGGAGAGAATTTTTTGCAGGGCCACACGAGACAGGCCGGAAATGCGTGCAGCCTCAGAGATGTTGCCATGGGTTTCACTGAGCAGCTTTTTTACATAGCTCCTGGTGAAGGTGTCGATGACTTGGGCCTTGGCCTTTTTGTAGTCAAGTGAGAACAGCCCGACATCCTTGCTGCCCAGGGGGTGGGGGCTGGCTGCCTCGGGATGCTCGGTGATGACCATGGCTACGAGATCCATGTCGATTCGGTTCTCGTTGCAGAAGACCGACAGGCGCCGCACAATGTTCTGCAGTTCCCGCACGTTACCCGGCCAGGGACGCTGGCTCAACCACTGCAAAACCTCCGGACTTATTTCCTTTTCCGCCGCCTCCCCGCTTTCACGGCAGGCAGAGCGCAGCATATGCATGGCCAGCAGGGGAACATCTTCAAGGCGTTCCCTGAGGGGTGGCATGGTCAGAGAAAGGACGTTCAAACGGTAGAACAAATCTTCGCGAAAGGAGCGTTCCTGCATAGCTGCGGCCAGATCCCGGTTGGTCGAGGCGATAACGCGAACATCGACTTTGATCGCCTTGTTCGCGCCAATGGGGCGCACCTCACCACTTTGCAGGCAGCGCAGGAGCTTGGCCTGCACCGGCAGGCTGATGTCGCCGATCTCGTCCAGGTGTAGGGTCCCGCCGTTGGCTGCGGCGAACAAACCCTTGTGGTCGCGGTCTGCGCCGGTAAAGGCTCCCCGCACATAGCCGAATAGCTCGCTCTCCAGGAGATTTTCCGGAATAGAGGGGCAATCAACGGTGACAAAGGGTTTTGTGGCGCGCGGTCCGGAGCGGTGAATCAATTTGGCGGCCAGCTCCTTACCGGTGCCGGATTCGCCGTTGATCAGCACCGTGTACTCTGATTGCGCGATGGCGGCAATGGTCTTGCGCACCCGTTGGATTTCCCTGCCTGTGCCCACCAACTCGTCTTGAGTGCCCTGGCGGGTGACAATCTGTCGGAGGCGGTTGTTTTCTTCGAGCAGCCGGGCCCGTTCCAGGCCTTTGCGGATAACCCGAAAAAGCAGGCTGGGTTCAACCGGTTTGGTCAAAAAGTCGTAGGCTCCGGCCTGGAGCGCCTGCACAGCCAGCTCAATGGTGCCAAAGCCGCTGAGGACAACGATACTGAGGCCGGGCTGTGCCTGCAGGGCTTCGCTGATCAGTTGCATGCCGCTCATCTCTGGCATGCGCAGGTCAGTGATCAAGAGCTGGGGTTGATTTTTGGCCAGTATGGCCAGGGCTTTACGACCATTGTCGGCGGTAACTATTTGTAATCCAGGAAAATCGCCCTGAATGAGCCGAGACAGGCCACGGGAGAAATCCTGTTCATCATCGACAATGAGCAGGCTTGGCTCTTCTGGAGCATGGTTGCTGGTGGTTTGTTGTTCGAGCATCAGGACCAGTTCTGTTGGACGCGGGGCAGAATAATGGTGAAGCAGGCGCCGCCCAGTTCTTTGGATCGTCCGATTTCAATGCTTCCCCCCACATCGTTGACAATACCATAACTGATGGTCAGGCCAAGGCCTGTTCCAGCCCCGATATCCTTAGTGGTGAAAAAGGGATCAAAGAGTTGGGGTACATCAGCGCCGGGAATGCCGGGGCCATTGTCGGCAACCTCGATAGCAACCATTGAATTTTCACTGGTCGCAACCGTGATGATGATTTCGCCTGTGCCCTCACTGACCGCGTCAAGGGCGTTGATGATCAGGTTGCTCAGAACCTGCTCCAGCTCACCGATGCCAAGGCGCACCAAAAGGCCTGGCTGCCGGCGCTGCACAGCCATGCGCACCCCCTTTTGCGCTGCCTGCACGGAAAACACCTCGCTGAGCGATTGTACGACCTGGCTGGCGTCGGCAATACCGGAGCCGACTGCCTTTGGCCGGGCAAAGTTGAGCAAATCGCGCAAAACCCGCTGGGCCTGATGGGTGTGGCGTTCGATAACGTGGAGATCATCGAGCTGCTGCGGATCGCTGATGGCCTGTCGCAGCAGGTCGGTATAGCAGCGGATGACTCCGAGAGGATTGTTGATCTCGTGAGCCAGGCCAGCGGTGAACCTGCCAACGCTGGCCAATTTTTCCGTGCGTAGCATTTGTGATTGCAGGTGCCGTTCCATGGTGGTTTCCCGCAGGAACACCACCACATGGGCCACTGTTCCGGATTGATCCCGTACAGGGTACAGGGAGATGGAAAATGAGCGCCTGTTGAGCAGGCTAAGTTCGCGGAAATCGGCAATGCCGCTGGCCCGTACGTAGCGAAGGGGGCACAGGCCGGAGCTGAGATTGAAAAATGGAGCCAGAATGTTGCCGTCGCTGCGCGTACCATTGCTCAGTTCGCTGGTGAGCTTTTTTGCCGCCACATTGACGGTAAGGGCAGAACAGGCGCTGTCCATAAGGACGAGTGGGTCGGAGATGCCCTCGACAATGGTTTCTAAAATATTCATCTGTCTGGCCAGGCTATCCAGGGCTGAGATGTTTTCAGCAACAATGCCCAGCTGCCGTCCCAGGGCCTGCAAGAGTTTGAGATCATGTTCCACAGCTTTTTCTTCGTCTGGCCAGTCGAGGAACAGCAGTCCCTCCGCATAACTGGCACTGGAGCCCACCGGAATGAAGACCGTGGCACCCTGGCGACGAGCAACACCACTGGTGAGGATGTCGACGAAGTCTTTGTTTTTTGGGGGCAGTTCGCTGCCTTCTGGCCAAACATAGGCATCTGTGGAGGCCATGGTGCAGAGATAGGCGATACGCCGGGCGCCAAAACGCTGGCATACCTGGGGCAAGGTCCGGCGCCAGAGTTCCGAGCGGGACCGGCTTTTTGCCATATCCTGCAGCAGGGAAACAAAGAGCTGCACATCGGCCCGGCGGGCCTGGGTCTCCCGGAAAAGCGCGGCTGTTCGTTCTTCCACCATGCGACGCAGGTTGTCGGCATAATCCTGCAACTGTCGGCGCGCTTCAAAAAGATGCTCGCCCATGGTTTCGATACCGCCGACCAGTTTGCTGATTTCGTCCTGTTCTTCGAATTGCTGCAGGGCAGCGCGTTCTTCTCCGCTGGCGTGCCTATGAAAGACCTCGCTCAAGTGACTGAGATTCTTGACCACCAGAACGCGGAACAAAACATGGGTGGCAAAGAAAATGAGCAGGACACTGGAGGCGAAAAAGGCGAAATAGGTGAGCATGGACTGCCGCATCCCACCGACAGCCTGTTCCATCGAAGTGGCAACAAAATCCAGACCAGCGATGCTGTCGAGCTGTTTACCAAAGCCCCGCATGCCGTAGATCTTGAGTAGATCCGGCGGCGCATCCTCTGCTTTGCCATGGCAGTAGAGGCATGGTTGTTCAAAACGCACAGGCCGCGCCATGATGTAGTGACGGTCACCCTGGATGGACTGGTAGCCCTGCCAAATTTGCTGCGAGGGGTTTTCCTGGAAGTAGCTGATCAACTGCTGCTCCAGTTCGTTCGCTTCATAATCCGGATTGCGGGCGTCGAGGGCTACACGACGGAACAGGCTGCCATGGTTCGGAGCCGAGAAGGGAGACATGATCTCCCGGGAGATATAGGATGAGGACATGGCCTCGATGATGAACGTGGTGGGGAAACGTTCGTACATGGCAGGGCGCAGTGTTTTGCGCACATACTGCTGGATACCTTCCAGGTGGGTAAAGAAGAGGCGGGCCTTGTCTTCCACCTCATGTTTCAGGGCATTGCGCAGATGAAAATAGGAGACGACCGAAAAGATCGCGCCGAGCACAAAGGCGGCCAAACACAGACCAATGAAGAACCTGGTCTGCAGACTGTGTGGTTTGGGGATGTGCATGGCGCGTCAGGGGCGTAGGCGCAGCGCGGCGGTAGCACTTTGCCGGTGATTGTAAGCGTCTGTCGTTGTTTGCGATATTGTTGATTTTTTTAGGCAGTTTGTTGCAATGCAGAAACGGCTGGCATGCCTCTGCTTACCGGGAATCCAAGGCTGTTCGCAGGTAGTTCTCCGACTCGGCCACCTGAGAGACATCGGTATAGTAGTACCGGCTGGGATCGATACCCTGGTCTTCTAGAAGTACAGACATGCGGTGCAGAATATCGACCGAGTTGGTCAGCCAGGGCAGTGCTCCGTAGATCAGGGCAAAGGTAACCAGAAGAGCAAGAACAAGGGAACCCAGGCGGCGGGTCAAATCGAAGGATATATTCATGGCGTTTCAATGGAACCGGGGGCGGGCAACCCTCCCCCGGCGACAAAGTTGTTTTTCCAATTCCATATCAAAGTCTTACCTGTGTCGGTTTCGGCAAATCCTCCTCGGAGTACCCAATGTACGCCTGTGCCGTGTTTGCCTCGCCTCCTTGGTATCATCTTTGATCTGGAAATGGGATTCACGTGTTTCTACTTAGATCGATGCGGTGATTTCCGGAAACACTATGTAGAACATGAGGTAGGCCATGCACAGGGTCAGGATGAGGTTCAAGCTCTGACCACACACGTACAGGATAACCGGTTTGCCTCCCTTGAAGTAGACTGCCAGTTCGCGGAAGTTGGTGGATAGACCGATGGCAGCAAAGGAGATGGCAAAAAACCAGTCGCGCAGCAGGCGGGTGCCGCCGCGTACAGCCCCTTGATCGACCATGGCAGAACTCATTTCCTTACTCAAGCTGGCATCCAGGATGGAGAAGAGGATCGAGGCTGCGAGGAAACCCAAGACGAATTTCGGAAAGCGGTGCCAGATCTCTGATGCCCTGACCTCGGTGTCGGTAGCAGTCCGCTCAACCCGCATGGTCCAATACAATGCGACACAGAAGGCGGTGACTCCGATCATAACGTTCTGGATCATTTTGATGGTGGCTGCCACATACATGGCCTTTTGACCGAGGAAGGCGCCGGCCGCGGCCACTGCACCGGTGGAGTCGATGGTGCCGCCGATCCAGGCGCCGCCGAGAATTTCCGGTATGCCCACAGCCTTGATGAAGGCCGGCATGGCAATCATCATGATGGCGGTGAACACCAGGGACATGCCAATGGAAAGGGTCAACTCTTCTTTTTTGGCCCGGCATGCAGCAGCTGTGGCAATGGCCGCCGAGGTGCCGCAGACCGACATGTCGGCCGAAATAACGATGTTCAGGGTCTTGGAAGGCATTTTCAAAACGGTTTGGCCAAAGATATAGGTACAGATCAGTACCGTCGGGGTGACCACCCAGGCCACAAAGATACCGGGAATACCAATGGCCAGAATTTTACCGAACAGCACTTCTGCACCGAGCAGAACCAGACCGGTTTTGATAAAAAATTCAACCTGGCAGGCAGGAAGCACCCATCTTGGTGTACCAATGGTGTTGGCGATCAGCATGCCCAAGACGATGCCCCAGGCCTCGGCACCAAAGCCGTATTGCTTGGAAATTGCGTGGTTGCCAAAGAGATAGGCCAGCACGGTTACCAAAAAGACAATGGTAAATCCTTTGGCAAAGGTGGTGAAGCTCTTGCCCATCAGTTTGATGCCCGCGCCAAAGGCGAGGATACAGAAGATACAGGTGCCGATCAGGGTTGGGAAGAGATTAAATGGTTTGTTGGAGGCCTTGGCCCGTGCAGACGACTCTTTCTTTTTTGCAGCCTGCCACTCGGCAATTTTTACCGAGGCCTCGGTGTTGAGCACACTGTTTTGGAACTGGGCCCCTGCGGCAGCGGCTTCTGCCTGCTGCGCGGCAGCCAGTGCCGCAGCAGTGGCCAGTTTGGCTTCGTCATAGGCTGGTTGGGCCTTTGCATTCATGGCCGCTGCCTGGGCCTCGGTGCGGACAAAAGCATCCATGGGGTTGTCTTTCCAGGCGCCGGGCCGGCTGGTCCAGCGGGCTGCAAAAACGCCAAAGGGGGAGCGGCTGGCCCGCAGACCTGTTTTATCGCTTTCCGCGTTGTGCCAGGCAATGGTTTTGAATGGGGCCCTAGCCTCTTCGGCCTGCTGTACCTGATTGGCAGCGCCTACTTTGGCGGCGAATTCGTTTTTTGGCCCAAAACCAAAATAGGCAATGAGGCAGACAGTAATGATGCTGAAAGCGAGCCAAATCGCCAGATAATCCTCCTTGGTCCATAAATCCGACCATTTGCTTTGAGCTTTGTCGACAACAATGTCGGTGTTTGCTTGCGCCATGGGCACTCCTCCTGAGGGGTTTTAGAAAAATATTTCTGTTTATCCATTCATGCTGGAAAGCATGCATTATACAAAAATGCCTTTCAAAATATGTGCCAGATGCTGCCGCACAGGGCAGGATAGAAAAGTATAGAAAAAACAGAATGATAAAAGATTGTTGCAAATAAATGTACACTGGAAAGCACTGATGTGCAAACTATTGTTTACATATGCGCAAACTCTAGCTTGCACTGCAGCCTTTATACTTATCGTGAGCACCAGTCAAAATAAAAGGAGGAATAGGTTGAGCCACTAACAGGGTGTGTTTGCGGCTACCAAGACAATGCGAACACGAAAAGGTACTTTTTTGAGGAAACAGGGTTTGTGCGGGTTTTGTGCTAAAGGTGTTGGACTCTGGCCTGAATTGTTGCCCAGATGGCACCTTTGCCGCACCATGCGCACCTTAAAAAAGAAAAACGTCTTGCAACTGTTTGGAGCTACAAGACGTTTTTCTGTATGGCGGAGAAGGTGAGATTCGAACTCACGGTACTTGCGTACACACGCGTTCCAGGCGTGCACCTTAAACCACTCGGTCACCTCTCCATAAAATATTCAATGTGAACCAATATAATTAAACGCCCTGTCTCGTTTTGACAAGGAAAAAATGGGCAGGCCCAGCATCTGGGCCTGTGTTACATCTAATTGCCGATACCGTGCAGTTTGACCATATAGGTGATGGTTTTGCCGGCAAGGGGATGGTTGTAGTCTACACTCACTGTATGTTGATCCGCCGCCAGTACCGTAGCCGGTACTTGCCGCTGTTCCCCTTCTTGCTCCACTGCAAGGGCAAGCAGCATGCCTGGCTTGGGTTCCAGCCTGCCGGCAAATACTTGGCGGGGAATATCCTGGCGCAGACCTGGGTCATACGTGCCAAAGGCATCTTCTGGTAGGATGTGCATGGTTCTGCTCTCACCCACACTCATCCCCATCATGGCAGCTTCCACTGCCCTGAGGATTCGGCCTGAACCAATGGTCAGGGTGATGGGGTCGCTTTCTGGCACCTCCTCAATCACTTCGCCGTTGGCTATTGTTGCGGTGTAGCTCACCGAGACTGTATCAAAGAGTTGAACCTGACGCATATCTCCATCCCCTGTGTATGTTTGATTTATTTATTTTGATTGTTTGCTGGTGCATAGGACAACACCCGTGACCTCTTTTTTTCGGCCAGCAGCATTGCCTGCCTAGATGTCGGATACCATTCGACGCAAGGCCTTTTCTAATTCGATAATGAAAAAAAGGCAAATACCACCGCAGATCAGGAGCAGCCATTCACGCAGGCCGATAGGGGCTGAGCCAAAGGCATGCTGCATGAAGGGAGCATAGGTGAACAGAAGCTGTGCCAGGATCATGCCAACCACAGCAACGAGTAGCAGGGGATTGCTGAACACTCCCACCCTCCAGAAGGGGTGAACTAATGAGCGGCAGTTGAAGAGATAAAATAATTCCCAGACGACAAAGACATTGACGACCATGGTTCTTGCCATTTCGATGCTGCTGCCCCGCATGAGTTCCCACTGAAAAATAACAAAGGCACCGATGAGCAGCAAGACACCCACAAGGCAAATGCGGACGATCAAGGCCGGCCCGAGGAGGGGAGCGTTCGTATCCCGCGGCTGTCGCTCCATGAGACCGGGCTCCTTGGGCTCAAAAGCCAGCATCAGGCCCAGCAGGATGGCAGTGGTCAGGTTGATCCACAGTATCTGCACCGGCAGGATGGGGAGTTTCATGCCCAGGAAGATGGCAGTTACAATGATTAGCCCTTCACCCACGTTGGTGGGCAGTGTCCAGGTGATAAATTTAAGCAGGTTGTCGTATACCCCCCGACCTTCTTCCACCGCAGCCTCAATCGAAGAAAAATTGTCATCGGTCAGCAGCATGTCGGCGGCCTCTTTGGCCACCTCTGTACCGGTGATGCCCATGGCAACGCCAATGTCCGCCTGTTTCAATGCCGGTGCATCGTTGACTCCATCACCTGTCATGGCGACCACATGCCCCTTGCTTTGAAGGGCCTCCACCAGACGCAGTTTCTGTTCTGGAGCCACCCGGGCGAAAACAGCGGTGGAGGCAGCGACCTCTACCAGTTCCTCGTTATCAAGTTCGCTCAACTCGGCCCCGGTCAGGGCCTTGAGTCGCTGTCTTTCGCTTCTCCTGCTGTTTTCGTTCTGTAAGCCGATTTCTTGGGCAATGGCCGCGGCAGTAACGGCGTGGTCGCCGGTAATCATCTTCACCTGGATCCCGGCCTGCTGGCAGGTACGTACGGATTCCACAACTTCTTCGCGGGGAGGGTCGATCATGCCCTGCAAGCCCAGAAAGATCAGGTCCGAGGCAACTTGGTCGTGCGCGAGCTCTGTGTCTGCCTGGATATTCTTTCGGGCAAAGGCCAGTACCCGCAAGCCCTGTTCCGCCATGTTTTCGGCCTCGCCATGGCAGGCTTCGACGTCCAGGGGTACCTCTTCTCCTGCAGAATTGAGGAGTTGTTCGCAGCGCTCCAGGATTTTTTCGATTGATCCTTTCAGGTAGACCACAGCGTCGCCTCCCACTTTATGCAGGGTCGCCATATACTGATGCTCCGACTCAAAGGGCAGTGTATCGATTCGCGGGAGCGCTTTTTTCAGTTCGTCGAGTTCCAACTCTGTTTTCGAGGCAGAAACGAGCAGGGCGGCCTCGGTGGGATCACCTTCGACCCGCCAGCCGTTTTCTTCGTCTGCCACCAGTTTGGCATCGTTGCACAGGTAGCCGGCAATCAGACACTGCTGCAGTGCCTGATTATCGAGCGTTGCCTCCTTGCCCGAGTTGTTCTCGATGCTTCCCTCGGGTTCATAGCCGATTCCAGAAACAGCATAGGCTGTCTTGCCGGCGTATATTCTCTGCACGGTCATTTGGTTTTGTGTCAGGGTTCCGGTTTTGTCGGAACAGATAACCGTGGTGCTACCCAATGTTTCCACTGCAGGCAGTTTACGAATAATGACGTTTCTTTTCGCCATCTTGGCTACCCCGATGGCCAAGGTGATGGTGACCGCTGCAGGCAGTCCTTCAGGGATGGCGCCAACAGCCAGTGCCACCACGGCCATGAACATATCCAGCCAATGCCCGCCACGGAGCATACCAACTACAAAGGTCAGTGCAGAGAGGGCCAGGATGACATAGAGGAGCAGATGGCTGAATTGGGTAAGCCTGCGGGTAAGCGGCGTTGCCAGTACCTCGGCGGCTGTGATCATTTCGTTGATGCGTCCGATCTCGGTTTTGTCGCCGGTGGCAACGACTATACCGGTTCCCACGCCATAGGTGGCCAGGGTAGAGGCGTAGGCCATATTGTTCCTGTCTGCCAGCACGGTTTTTTGGTCAAGGGTGTCCACACTTTTTTGTACAGGAACCGATTCACCGGTGAGGGCAGACTCGTCAACCTGCAGTTCTCGTACCTTCACCAGGCGCAAATCGGCTGGTACCTTGTCGCCGGACTGTAGGAAAACAATGTCGCCTGGAACCAGGTCTGCTGCATCCACCTGGCGCCGTTCTCCATTGCGCAGGACCGTGGCCGTACTGCTCATGCCCTTGGAAAGGGCGGCAATGGCCTGCAGTGCCTTGGACTCCTGCAGGAAGCCAACTATGGCGTTGGCCAGCACCACCGCCATAATGACGCTTGCATCGATCCACTCTTTCAGAAAAAGGGTGATAATGCCGGCAGCAAGCAAGATGTAGATGAGCGGTTGGTGAAATTGCAGAAAAAAGAGCGCAAAAGGGCTTTGCGCGGCGTGCTGGGTGATTTGATTGGGGCCGAATTCTTCAATCTTGTGTGCAACCTCATCATCCGACAGACCCTGCTTGATATCGGTTGCAAAATGTGCGGTCAGTTTGTCTGTGGAAAGACTGTGTGCTGAGAGGGTCTTGTTGTTCATGGCGTGATTTTTTTGCAGGAGTTTGTTTTTCGTCATGAAGGTGAAAAAGTTGTATTCTGAGGCGTTAGAGCGTTCCGTTCTGTTCCACAACCGCTGCCCGGGCAAGCATCTGTGAGGATGCGGGCAGACTGGCCATCAAGAACAAGGTGATCAGCAGTGCCCGGCCCGACCAGCCCCAATGCTGCATGAGGCAGGCGCTGCCCGCACAAATCAGAGCAAGGGCCAAGGTTGCGGCTTTGGTGGCGGCGTGCTGCCGCGACAGGGCGTCTGGCAAAATCCACACCCCCAAAGCAGCGAGAAATAGCGCGCAGGCGCCTGCCAGGGTTATGGCTGTACCCAGGATGAGCATCATGGCCTTTTCCTTTTTTTGTGCAAAAAAGTGGAAAATGACTGTTCAATGAGCCGCGCCCAACCGATGGTGGCAACAAAGTTGGCAATTGCCAGGCCGATGGCCACATCCAAAAAGAGGGCGCGTCCGTTTATCAGGCCAATGGCCACGCACAGGGCAATGGCGCAGGCCAGAAAAATATCCAGAGCAACCACCCTGTCTGCCTGCATGGGACCGCGGATCAGCCTGATGGCTGCAAGGGCGGCTGCCGCAAGGGAAACTGCGCCAAGAAAAAAGGCGGAGAAGGTAATGAGCTGCATACTCAGGCCTGTTCTGTTCCGAAGAGAAAGATCACGTTGGCAAAAAAACGCTTTTGTATCCAATTTATGGTCCTTTTCTGATTGCGCATGTTCAGCATGTGCAGTCTGAAAATTCTTTGTGTCTGATCTACGTGGATAACCGTCGTTCCTGGGGTGAGGGAGATCATCCAGGCCAGAAGCGTAACCCCTTCCAGGCGCAGGGGTGGAAAGGCAATTTCAACAAAACCTGCAGGCGGTGTGGGCCTGCCCAGGGCATGGGCCAAGATAAAAATCAGGGTCTGTACGCCACTAATCAGCACTGCCCATAAAAAACGCAACAGTAAAACTGTCCAGACAAGGGTGCTTTTCATGGGCCACCTCCCAAGGAGCGCACAGCCAGGACAGACACCTCCAAAAGCTGTTGGGGTGAAATCCCCAGCAGCAGCGTGATCCCTGACAAGACCGTTATTGTCAGCCAGGCTGGGGCCAGTGAACAGGATATTTTTTGAGACTTTGCGCCTGGGTGCGCCTTCCAGAAGGCCTCCTGCCAGATTTTCAGCATTGAATACAGGGTCAAAAAACTGACACTTAGGACTGTGGCAGCCCAAAGCATGCGTCCTTGGGCAAGCGCTTCCTGGAGCACGAGCAGTTTCGCCCAAAATCCGGATAGGGGTGGAACCCCCACAAGCGACAAGGCAGGCACGGCAAAGAGCAGGGCAAGGAGCGGGTGGGTGGCAACAAGGCCACCCACCCGGCGCAGGTCAAAACTACCGGCACAGGCGAAAACCAGCCCGGCCAGTAAAAACAGATTGGCCTTCACAATAATGTGGTGCACCGTGTAAAAAAGTGCTGCTCCATAGGCATTGTGTGCGGAAGCGCTGTCTGGCGCAAGCCCACCCAAAGCAATGGCCAGCAGGATATATCCGATTTGGCTGATGATATGAAAGGAGAGGATGCGACGAACATCCCAATGGTACGCTGCCCCCAACACCCCGGCGACCATGGTGATCACAGCTATCCAACCAAGACCTTCCATCAGTATTCCAGGGGTTGGACTGAAAACATCGCCAGCCATGCGCAGTATCGCATAGGTTCCCACCTTGGTGAGCAAGCCTGCAAAAAGCGCCATTACCGCAACTGGCAGAGCCGGATATGATGCCGGTAGCCATGCATACAGGGGAAAAGCGGCGGATTTGATGAGCAGGGCAAGGAGTAAGGTGGCCACCAGCACGGTTACGAGTGCCTCGGGTAAGGCTGGAGCGGCCTGGTGGAGTGCATCAAACTGGAGATAGCCGGTTGCGGCGTAAATCAAGCCCACGGCAATGAGCAGCAGCAAGGTGCCCAGCAGGTTTGGGGCAAAATACTTGTAGACCGCATCCAGTTGCAGCATTCGTCCTCCCAGATTGCCCAGGGCAAGCAAGCCCAGGGCGCACACCAGTATTACCTCAAACCAGACGTAAAGATTGAATAAGTCTGCTGTGCAAAAGGCACCGCAGATCCCGGCGAGCGCTCCATGAAGCAGGGGATGGGTCAAAGGGTGTGGAGGACAGGGGTCGACTTCGCTGGCCATGTACACCAGTGCGGCACAGGCCATGAGCGCGGTCAACACCAGCATCACCGCACTCAAGACATCGACCCGGAAGAGGATTGCATAGGGTGCAGGCCATCCTCCCAGGGCTGTCAGTACAGGGCCCTTGGCCAGCACCTGCTGGAGTAAGATGAGGACAACACAGGCAAGCATACCGCTGCCCACTAGGCTGATCCACTGCTGCCAGCGCTGGTGTCGCACCGTAAAAATGGTGCACAGCATGGTTGCCAGGGGAGTGAGCACAGGCAAAAGGATCAGGGTTGCCATGGCGTTTCTTTTTCTTCTTCCAGAAAGGGCGGGGCAACAGAGGCCGTATCCTTTGGTTCGGTGTAACGAAGGAGCAACAGATCATCCTTGCCGGAACGTTCGGCAATGGCCATGACAACAACCAGGGAAAAGCAGAGCAGGGCAAAGCCGATAACAATGGCAGTCAAGACCAGCGCCTGGGGCAGGGGATTGGCCGCAAGGGTCAAAGCGCTCTCTCCCGGAGGAACGATAGCCGGCTGAGTGTACTGGAGCCGGCCAGAGGCCAGAAGCAGGAGATTGACCGCATTGCCCATCAGGCCGAGTCCGATTACACAACGCAGGGTGTCGCGAGACAGCACCAGGTACAAACTGGCTGCCAGGGAGATCCAGAGGGCGCAGACAAGTGCGGGCATCATGTTGCACTCCTCTCCACTACCAGGTTCTCGGCCGGTTCATCGCCGGCAAGCAGATGCAGGGCATAACCGCCCACCGCACCCCATACGCACAGATAGACACCCAAATCGAACAAGAGCGTTGTGGACAGAGGCAGGGTCGTCCATCCGAGGGGCAGATCAAACCACAGATGGGTGAGATATTCTTTGCCAGCGCACCAACCAGGCACACCGGAAAACGCAGCCAGGGCAAGGCCAGTGGCTGACAGGGTCAGGGGTGTCTGCAAGGGCATGCGTTGCCAGGATGCTGGCACGTCCTTGGCAATTGCCCACAATATACTGGCGGTTGCAGCCAGCAGGCCGCCAATGAATCCTCCTCCAGGTTCATTATGGCCCCTGAAGAGCATAAAGAGGGACACTGCAATCATAAGGGGATAGAGGTAGCGCGCTGCAACTTCCACCACTATGGAGGCCGTGGCCGAGGTGTTATTTTGTTGGTGCGAATGCGGCAAAGACAGTTCCAAGCCCCTTGATTTGCCCAACACGGCCAGTGCAGCTACAAGGGAAAGAAGCACCACGGTAATTTCACCCAAGGTGTCAAAGGCCCTGAAATCAACGAGAATAACGTTGACCACATTGCGGCCATGGGCAGTGGGAACGCTCTGGGCAGAAAACCAGTCGGGAATTTCGCTGGAAAAGGGTTGTGAGACCGTGGCCATCAAAAGCAGGGTGATGAGCGTGGCAAAGGTAAGAGCAAGTACGAATGCCCCAGGTCGCCAGCCCGGCTCGGGAACCGCTGCAGGGGATATTTTTGTCAGCGTCAGGAGCACAGCGGCAACCACAATGACAAAGACGGTATCCACAACGAACTGGGTCAGGGCCACGTCTGGTGCGCCGGCAAATAAAAAGAGCAGGGCACTGCCATAGCCCACCAGCGTGGCTGCAAGCACCATGGTCAGCCGTGATTTGACCATGGCCGCAGTTATTGCTCCTGTTGCAATCAAGATAACCGCACCCCATGCAAGCCATGCGCTTCCATTGAGCGAGAGGGGAGGCTGCTGGATATATGGACGGGCCTGCCAAAGCAAATAGCCCAGGATCAGCGTGCAAAAAATAAGGATTGTTGCCAGGTAGCCGGGTAGCCGGCCGTGCTGGATACGGCGGGTAAAGCCTGCGGCCAGACCGGGCAGCGCCGCAAGAGAGCGTGCATAGAAGGCTGCAGCTCCAATGCGTTTGATTAGGGGATTGACCACAACATCTACGATGCGATGCAGTACGTCCCAGAGAAAGAAAAATATTGCCCCAAGGGTCAGCACCATCAGGAGCAGCGGAAAATCAAAGTCCGTGACTGCCTGCAAGGGCAAAAAATCCAAAGTACCTTGCTGTAGCATCGCTTGTACGGCCTGGTCCATCAACGGTTTCAGGCTCTGGGGAAAGATGCCGCACATTATGCCGCATCCTGCCAGGACAAGGGGAGGAGTCACCATGGAAAACGAGCCCTCCTGGGCTGTACCTGGCGCATCGGTTTTTACGGGATGCCACCAGAATACGCGCACCGCAGCCACGGTCGCCACCCCCACTGCAATGGCGTTGAAGATGAGATTGGCCATGGGCACAATAGACAGCACGGTTGTCGTCTCCTTGGCCAAGCCAATCAGCCCTTTGGTAACATGGCCCAGGGAAAAGGGCAGGCCAGCCATGGATATGCCAGCCAGCAGCGCTGCGATGGCTGTCCAGGGCATGGCGCGTCCCAGGCCACTGAGATGGTCGATGATGCGTGTTCCCACTCCCTTGTCGATATTGCCGGCCACAAAGAAAAGCGGGGCTTTGTACAATGCATGGGCAAGGAGCAAGGCAACTACGGCAAAGGCGGCGTGTTGGCCGGGCAATCCCACAAAGGCGACAAGTGTGCCCAGGGTGGCCACGGTCGACCAGGCAAGGATGCGTTTCAGGTCCCGTTCCTTCAAGACCAGGACCATACCCCAGGCGGCAGTGATGGAACCAATGGTTTGCAGGCACAGCTGCCACCCGTGGGAGCAGTCGAGGCCTGCGTCAAAACGGGCCAGTAGGTAGATCCCGAGTTTGACCATGGTGGCTGAATGCAGATAGGCAGACACCGGGGTTGGCGCGGCCATGGCATTGGGCAGCCAAAAATGGAAAGGGAACTGGGCACTTTTGGTGAAAGTCCCAATGAGTATCAAGCCCATGGCTGCATACAACTGGGGCGTGCGCGGCAAGTCGGGCAAGCTTCGTACCAGCGAGGAAAGGGAAAAGCTATCCCCCTGTTGGGCGAGCAAAAGAAAACCGATCAACAGGAAAAGGCCACCCCCACCAGTGATCAAAAGGGCCTGTTGGGCAGACTTTCTTGCCGTCTTTTTTTCGTATTGAAAGCCAACCAGTAAAAAAGACAGGATACTGGTGGCCTCCCAACTCAAAAACAGCACGATCAGGTCGTCTGCGCATACACAAAGCACCATGGCGACCATGAATAAGGTCAGCAGGACAAGCATGCGCATGCGTTGTGGATTGCCGCGCATATAGCCGTTGGCGTACATGAAAACTGCCGAACCGACCCCGGTGATCATGAAGAGCATGAGCACAGATAGGCCGTCAATGCGCCAGGCGAACTGCACACCCAGGGCAGGGACCCATTGAGAAACAAAAATCAGGGGTAGCTGCGGACCATTACCGGCAAAGAGCGTCAACAGGGCAACAAGGGCCAGAAAAGGGACGGTAATGAGGCAAAAGCGCATTGTTTTTGTGAAACACCGGTTCGTGCATGCCCGTGCAACTCCTGGCGAAGGTCTGGGTAGGCTTAGATCAACACCCGCGACATGAGACACACAGACAACAGAATTGCTCCTGTTGCTTTGACTGTTACTGAGAAGGCAGTGATTGCAGGGTATAGGACAGTGTACCAGTTGAGCTGTGAAGGGGAAAGAAGAAGCCGACGCAGAGGTGAAAATAGGGGAAAAAGATGTAACTGTGGCTGAAAAAAAGACATGTGAACATGCTGCAGGCCGGTACAGGTGCCGGAGAATCATCTTTTTGCTGCAGACGGAATGCTCGCCAGTGTCTGATACGCAAAAATGCACCGTTAAGGCTAGGTGCAACAACTCTCTGGGGCAAGGCCGGTTGTTTTGGTGCTTTTGCGCCCGTTTTTCTACCTGCCGTTGCCCTGGTAAAGCAACGGAAGGTAAAGGCGATTTGTTTCGCCACTATGGTCAGTGTGGAAACAGTAATCAGCACCTGTCGAGGGTGGAGCCGGTGCGGAAAACATCTCTTGGTGCATAGCAGCAGGCGGACAAGCTGGTCTACAGTCCCGGCGAAGTGCTCCATGGCGCCGTTCTAGGGAACAGACCGCATTTCTGCTCTTTGATTTCTACCCTTTGGTTTGTTCCGTGTTTACTGTTGGTCGAATTCCGCATAGCCACTCATACCAGGCAGCAGCTCGGGATGAATACCGGAAATTGTTGCATAAACCTTTACCATCCGACTGGCTGGATCGACCCGTGCGCCCACGGAACTCACTTCGGCCTGGTAGGAGATGCCGGTTTCTTCGATCTGGGTCTGGAAAATGGCCCCCGGCTTGAGCCAACTCAGCCAGACAGGAAGTATCTGCACCAGGGCCCCCAGGTCGTGGGAAGCTTGGATGAGCATGATGGGCGAGCCAGGCAGCAGGGTTTCGTGTGTTCTGACCTTCAATTCCACCACCTGGCCGTCAAGGGGAGCGGTGATTTTACAGTTGACCATTTTGGCGTTGATCGTTTTGATTCTGGCATTGGTCTCTGCCACCTTGGCCTGGGAGAGGTTTTTTTCCAGAGAACCAATCACCTTTTCGGCGTAGGGTTCGGAGTTGGCCTTGTCTGTGGTGCTGTGCAGCTGAGTTCGGCCTGGGCCACAGCGTGTTCGGCGGCAAGCTCTCTGCAGTCGAAGCTGATTGGTGGCTGTCCTGCCTTGAAGTGCTCGCCTTCCTTAACGTATATTTCATTGATGGTGCCGTAAAAACGACTGGCAGGGTGGCCTCCTTGTTGGCGATTACCTGCACACCTGTTTTTTTGTTCAGCAGCTTGACCCTGGCCAAAGCCGGACTGTGCCCGCGGTTGGGCAGGCTCTGTTGCTGAGGTCTGCTGTTGAAGGCCTCGACCAGGACGTTGCGTGGTTTTTGGGTGTCTGCAACAGGTGGGCCTGCTTCGCGTGCTGGTGCAAACACGGGGTTGAAGAAAAAAATGGTCAGGGCGAGGGCTAAAGAATAGTTTTGGAGTCGGTGTCGAACAATACGCATACAAGCCACTGCTGACTGAATTGGAATAATCGTCAATCGAGTACATAAGCTGGAGTATATTCGTTTCCGGGACAGGCGACGGTACGAGCTTTCCCTTGCCGGTTTATAGCACTATAGGGCGGTTGTTACGCTTTTGCTCCCCCACTTGCAAGAAGAGAGTCGAAATTTACCAGGCTTGACTTTAGCTCTTTTTCCCATATGAATGGATATTTCGTATCATCTGTAGCCAGTGTTACAAAATGCCATGACTCATCCCGCACCCCAACAAGTACCGCCGCGTATACATAGATTGCACAGATTGCGCAGACGTGCTGTAGGTTGGCTTTTTACTGTAGTGGCCGCGCTGTTTGTCTTGTTGGCAGTGGCTGTTTTCTACCGCAGCGCCCTGGTCAACCTGCTGGCTCCAGCCTTCCTTGCCCGGGCCGGCCTGCAGGAGCTTTCTTTTCATGTGCGGGATATTACAACCAACCGCGTGCAGATCGACCACGCCACCGCCCTATTGCCGTTGGGCCAGGGTACCATCTGGTTGCAACTTGAAGGTGTGGAATATGATTTCAATTTCCGCCAACTACTGGCAGGCAAGGCCGAGCGCTTCAAGGTGGCCAAAGCCGAGTTGAGCCTGCCAGTCTGGCAGGCTGCGAACCCAGGTGAACAGGTACGCGTACAGGAAAAAATAGGTATCTCCTTGCAGCAACTGTTCAGTTTTGTGGAAAACCTGCAAATACCGCCAGTGGAGGCGCTGCACATCGAAAACCTGGTAGTGCATGCGCATGTTTTTGGGCAGGAAGTGCACAGCCCATCCCTGCTGCTTGAGTACAGTTCCAGGGAAGAGGGTGGGGAGTTGCTGCTGCGACAGGTGGGAGAGGCGGAACAGGCTGCACCGCTTGCACTGGAATTTATTCTGGCAGACAAGGTCCTGCAGGCAAGCATCCAGGCCGATGCCGCGCAACTGGCTGCTTGGTTGCCCCTGCCCCTGCCGGTGCAGCAGGGCATGGTGCAGCTGCATGGTCTGATCGAGGCGCATGGAGAAAAAAGTCGTTCTGTGCATTTTGCCGCCCAAGGAACGGATGTGCAGGGAACAGGCAACAGCAATTCTGCCTGGCGGGCTGAACACCTTGAACTCGTGCTGGAGGCCACCAGTCCCCAGGGCAGCGAAGGACTGTCTTTTGGCGGCGAGTCTCGGCTTGGCGTGCAAGGCCTGGTAAGTGCGCCCATGCAGCTTGAGGTTGGCCAGGGACACATCGATCTGCAGGGCACAGTGCAGTTTATGCCTGCACAATGGCATGTGCATTGGCAACCGCAGCAGGGGCTGGTTTTGAACAATGTACAGTTGGCAGGGATACGCATCGCCTCTATTACTGGAAGCAGGCTTTCAGCGCAGGCTGTACTTCCCCATGCAGCACCACAGGAGACGCAGCCAGCTGCTGATGAAAGGGGCCGCATTACCTTGGGAGCAGAATCGCGTATTGAGTTGCGGCAGTTGAACAGCCCAGATTTTAAACTGGACAGACTGCATGGTGCCGTACCTGTGCGTTTGCTCTTGTTTGCAGACAGGCAGCAGATTCAGTGGCAGCCTACAACACCAGTACTGCTTGAAGGACTCAAGGCAAGCGGCAATGCCTTTATGCCCTTGCGCCTACGTGACGTGCGTGCACAGTTTGTGCATACAGCGGCTGCCAGCCGTTTTGATGCGGATTTTCGCCTGCTCGAGGCAGGAGGCATGTTTCATCTTGAGTGGCTCAACAGCACCAGTGGCAAGCAGGCAGTTGTTGGCCAGCAGTTGACTGTGCAGACGCCAAAGCCCCTGCAATTTGCCCAGATTGTACCGGCCCAACTTTTGGTCCGGCCACCGGCTGCCGTGGCTGATCTGCAGGTGGATAAAGGACAGTTGACCGCAAAACTGCGCCTGAACTGGGGCAAAGCACCGCTTACAGCCCACCTTGATGTGGATCTGCGCGAAGGGGCAGTCCAATATGCCGGTATGCAATACACCGGCATCAGCTTACAGCAGCGTTTGCAAGTGCTGCCGCAACTGCGGTCGCTGCAGCCTGGTCCTGTGGCCATCAAGGCCATCAAGGGGCCAGTTGTAATGGACGATATCAGTGCCACGGTGCTGGTGCAGCCGCCGGCTGAGGGGAAGGTCCCGGCGCTGCTTGTTCAGGAAGGCAGCCTTGGTATTTTCGATGGCACGATCCAGGTGAAAAACTGCCGCTACGACCCCAGTAGCAGCACAAACAGGTGCACTTTGTTCCTCAACAATCTGGATGCTGCTGCTATCCTTGCCCTGCATCAGGTGGAAGGGCTTACAGTGTCAGGCCGTATTAACGGCTCCATACCGGTGGGGCTGGACAAATCTGGTGTCAGAGTGGCAAATGGCAGCCTGCACAGTGGCGGAGCAGGCGGTGTCATTCACTATTTGCCGAGCAACGAAGCCCTGAAAAATTCACCCTATAGCGAGTATGTGCTCAAGGCGCTGGAAGATTACCGTTATCACAGTCTTGTCGCTTCCCTGACCTATGAGCCAGATGGCACTATGCTTGCCGGCATGCAACTACAGGGCAGAAGCCCTGGGTTGGAAACGAGCCGCCCGGTGCATATCAATCTGCAGGTCGAGCAGAATCTCCTTTCCCTGCTCAGAAGTCTTCAGTATAGTCAGGGCCTGACTTCCGAGCTGAACCGTAGGGTGCAGCAGCATTATCAACCAGAAAAGCATTCCGCACCATAAGCTTGTAGAGCGGCTGGCAAACGCGGGAGGATATTTTATGCGGACAGGCATACTGATCGTCTTGGCGGCTATATATGTGCTTGGGCCAGGCTGTACGCCCAAGGTGCAGGTGGAACCACCGGATAAACCGATCACCATCAATTTGAATGTTAAAATCGAGCACGAAATCCGGATAAAGGTAGAAAAAGAACTTGAGGATGTGCTCAGCAAGGAGACAGGCTTGTTCTAGCCGTGGAGAAAAATATGTTGCGATATATAACCGCTGTATTTTTTGGCTGTGTGCTGGCAATAACATCCGCCTGGGCACTGGATCTGCAAACAGCAAAGCAAAGGGGCCTGGTGGGTGAAACTCCGAGCGGTTACCTGGCTGTGGTGCAGGCGAGCACAGAGGCCAGTGGACTGGTGAAATCCATCAATGCCCAGCGAAAACAGGAGTATGCGAATATCGCCAAGCGCAATGGTATTGATTTAGGGGCCGTGGAGCAACTGGCTGGCAAAAAGGCCATGGAAAAGACCCCAGCAGGCCAGTATGTGCAGGTGGGCGGAGTCTGGGTGAAGAAGTAGGCTACATTTTGCTGTGGCGGATAATGGAGATGAGCAGGGCAAAGCCCATACAGGCTGCCAGGACAAAACCAAACAGGCCGATCACTGGCACGTTGTGCCAACGGGGTGGAATGCCGGAGAGTACGATGAGCGAACTGCCCACGATCAGGGCTGCCAGGACAATGGCATAGGCGATGCGGTTGGAGATGCGCTCCAGGGTGAGTTGCAGCGGCTCAATACCGCGATGCTCAAAACCAATCCGGAGATGGCCACTGAGTAGTTGTCGAAAAAAGTTTTGCACTTCATCGGGCAGTACCCGCAGTAGCTGGAGATAGCTGTTACCGAATTCCGCTGCGTCTTCCAGCAGGCGTTTGGGCCGCATGCGTTCCTGTTGCAGCCGGCGCATGAACGGCTTGGCCAGAGAAAACAGCTTCAGCTTGGGATCCAGCATCATGCCCACGCCTTCCAGGGTACTCAAGGCCTTCATCATCAGGTAGAGGCTCGGCTTGAAAGAGAGCCGATGGCGGCTTACCAGAGAAAGCAGATCCTGAAAAATTTTGGCTGCTTCCAGCTTATCCAGGGGCTGGTATAGGTAGCGGTCGGTGAAAAGCACCAAATCGCGTTCGAGCCGTTCCCTGTTCACCTCCTGCAACTGGATGGTGGTGCGCAATACACCGCTGACCATCCCTTGTTCATTTTTTTTCACCAGGCTATGCACCAGCGCGGTGAAATCTTCCTTGTCCTGGCGGGACAAGCGTCCCATCTGTCCGAAATCAATGAAGCAAATCACATTGTCCGGCAAAATGAACAGGTTGCCTGGATGGGGATCGGCATGGAAAAAACCGTGCTGGAAGATCTGCTCCATCACCAAATTGGCGCCGCGTTCTGCAATCAGCGTCAGGTCATAGTTCTTGGTCCGCAGGAGCTGCAGATCCGAGGCTTTGATACCGTTGATTTGCTCCATTACCAGGATACGGCTGCTGCATAGTTCCGGGTAGACTGCTGGTACATGGATGTTGCGGTTGTCCTTAAACTGCAGGGCAAAGCGTTGGATATTGGTGAGTTCAATGGAAAAATCGAGTTCACGGCTTAAATTGGCGGCAAACTCATCTACCACGGCAGTTGGCGAATGGCCGCGCAGTTCCTCCAGGTACTGTTCCATGAGGGAGGCGATGTGGCTGAAAATTTCCAGATCCACAGTGACAAGTTGGGCAATGCCGGGCCGCCGTATCTTGATCACCACCTCCTGTCCGCTTTCCAGGCGGGCGCGGTGCACCTGGCCAATGGAGGCAGCAGCCATGGCCTCGTGTTCAAAATATGGAAAAATCGTTTCAGCCGGAGCCCCGAACTCCCGCTGGAAGACTGCATCGATCTCCTTCCAGGGCGCCGGTGGAACCCGATCCTGCAGGCGGGCAAGCTCTTCCAAATAGGCAGGCGGCACCAGATCAGGCCTTGAGGAGAGCAACTGACCCAGCTTGATAAAGGTTGGTCCCAGTTCCTCAAAGGCAAGACGTAGCCGCTCTGGTCTGGAGAGGCGTTCCACCCGCTCTTCCGGCCGGTTGCCCTTGAGCCGCTGCCAACCCGATTCAAAATATTGGTCGATATGCAGCCGGTTGATGAGGTCGTTGAAACCGTACTTGAGCAGCACCTGCAGGATACGGTTGTAGCGGTGCAGATGTCGGTAAGTGCGGCCAAACCTGCCCAGCTTGCGCAGACTGAACATAGGGTGCGTATCAGCCTGTTATTGACCGCTTGGGCCGCTGCTGTCCCTGTTGAGCAGGGCATGCAACTCATCGATCTTTCTTTGCAAGTCGGCAATTTCATCACGGGTGGCCAAGTTGAGTTGGCGTACCCGCTCCTCCACTCGACTGCTCACCCACAGATCCAGCTGTTCCCTGGCTCTTTCAGATTTCAGGCGCAGCTCGTCGACAAATTGCTTGCCTTCCTCTTGGGACATCTTGCCTTTTTCAGTGAGTTCCTTTTGTAGTTCCTCGAACTTCTCCTTGGTAAGAAAGGCGGCACCAAGACCGGCATACATAATATTTTTCAGCAATTCCTTCATAGGAGCCTCCAAAATGGGATGAACAGCGGATTGAATGGGTTTAAGTGAAATTGGTGGTTGTTCATTTGTGTCGCGCAGCATGTCGCGATGCTGGCAGGTAACCTCATACCCTTTTTGGCCGAGCCAGGTGGCGAGGTGTTCACTGATTGCCACGGAACGGTGCCTGCCACCGGTGCAGCCCAGGGCAATGCGCAGCTCCTTTCGCCCGGTTTTTGCGCAGGCCGTGCAGACAAAAATAAGCAGTGCTTGTACGAAAGCAAGAAACTCGATGGTGTCGGCATGCTCCAGCACATAACTGGCCACGCGTGCATCTGTGCCGGGAAAAGGGCGGAGCTCTTCATCCCAATAGGGGTTGGGCAAAAAACGCAGATCCAGCACATAGTCTGCCTCGGCAAAACCATATTTAAAACCAAAAGAGAGAAGAGCGATGCGCATGGATTTTTGCCGTGTGGTCCTGTGTTCTGTGTTAACTGGTCGAGTAGGTCATACGGATGGAACCGGCTCGTCCGTGAATACCCCTTTTGATCATCTCGTGGTTGTATGCGTTGATGACATCCTGGCGTTTGAGCATGCCCAGCACCCAGGGCTCTTCCAGGCTCTCCACCACTGGTATCGCGTCAATACCCTTGACGTCAAAGAGTTGGATGGCTTCATACAGGCTATCATCCGGGGTGAGCATGATGACCTTGCGGGAGCAGATTGCCCCAACCAGTTGACATTCCCGTGCTTGTTCATCAAGGAGCACGGTTTTCACGTCCTGTACAGAGACCACCCCCACCATCAACCCCCTGTGGTTAATCACTGGAAAGTAGAAATGGTTGCTGGTATCGCGGAACAGTTCCAGGAGTTGGTTGACATTGGCTGTTTCACTGATGAAGTTGACATCCTCGCTGATGGCTTTTCCCACCTTGACTGATCTCATGATCGCGGTTTCCCGGCCTTCATCAAGATCAATGCCTTCACGGGTAAAATCCACGGTGTCGATGGAGTCTGGGTAGAGCCATTTTGCGGTCATGGTTCCGAGTACTGCCGTGAGCATCACCGGGATGATGATCATGTAGTTGCCAGTCATTTCGAAGAGGAGAAAAATGGCCGTGAGCGGCGCATGGGTGGAGGCAGCGAGAAAGGCGCCAATACCCACAGTGGCGTAAGCGCCGGGCATGGCTGTATAGTCGGGCAGGAGGTGGTGTACGATCGTACCATAGGAGCCGCCCAGTACTGCGCCGATAAAGAGCGAGGGCGCAAAAATACCGCCTGCCCCACCAGAGCCCAGGGTAATGGCCGTGGCTATCGATTTGACGAAGATCAGGGCCAGCATGGGCCAGAACAGGCTTTCGCCGGTCAGTACCTCGGCAATGTAGTTATATCCATCACCCATAATCTGCGGGAAGAAGATGGCACAACTACCGACAATAAGTGCACCCAGAATGGGCTTGATGTGGTCGTGGATGCGTAAGCTGTGGATACGGTCGCGTAGCAGGTAAAAAAGGCGGATATGGAGTACCGCTGCAATGCCGACCAGAACGGCCATGAGTGTATACAGAGGAAGTTCAACAAAATGGTTGACCATGGTATAGGGCGGGATGGAAAAGGCGGGAACTTCGCCATAGTAGGCCCGGGAAACCACGGTGGAAAGAGCTGAAGAAATAACCAGAGCAGAAAAGGAGGATATCTCGTAGGTGCCCAGGAGTACGATTTCAGAGGCAAAGAACATACCTGCCAGGGGAGCGTTGAAGATGCCGGCAATGGCCCCGGCACAGCCCGCGGCAATGTAGATCTTCATGCGGTTGCCGGAAACGCGGAAGCGCTGGCCAACCTGGGAACCAATGGCTCCACCAATCTGGGCGATGGGGCCCTCGGTGCCGGCAGAGTTGCCGGAACCAATGGTCAGGGCAGAGGAGATCAGTTTGATGAAAATACTGCGTGTCTTGAGCACTCCGTTTTCCAGGTTGACCCGGCGAAGAAACTTGGGAAAACCATAACCATTGACTTCACCGGGAAAGAGCAGGGCAAGGGGAATGAGCAGGGCCACGCCAATCATGGGGAGAAGTGGCAGCAAGAAACGCCGCCAGCCACCTTGCTCAATGCCGAGCAGGATGGCGCCATGGTGCAGGACAAGGGTTTCCACCAATTGGACGCTTTCGCGGAAAAGGATGATGGCAAGGCCACTCATGATGCCGATAAAAGCGGCGATGACCATCATTTTTGTCCGTTCACCGGGCAGGTAGCTGTGCAATTTAGTTGGCATGCGCTCTATGTGCTCTGGTAGGGGAACGGTAAACACAGGGTACAGATGGGCGCAATGGCGCATCCGCAGGGAGGTCTATACAAAATTGCAGCCAGCATAGTGCATTCGCCGCAGGAAAAACAGGATAAAATGGAAGGTCAGGCTGTCAGGAATTGCTGGTGGTGAAAAAATATCAGCTCCTGGCAAGTGTAAGCTGATAGGTGTTTTTTGCGGTAATGCAGAGGGGATTAAACATAACCGTCTCTTTCTCCATAAAAAGTGAAGAAAGAGACGGTTTAGGCGGCTGTAGACGGTGCAAACTGCCCGATGCTGATGAGAAAGTTGTTTGTGGTATCAGTATGTTGGTGAGATCATACGCTGTTTTCGCTGGCACCGATGAAACGGTATACCACAGCACCCAGCACCGCACCGATGATTGGCGCTACCCAGAACAGCCATAGCTGCGCTATGTAGGGTCCACCGGCATACAGGGCCACCCCGAGGCTACGGGCAGGGTTGACCGAGGTGTTGGTGACCGGGATGCTGATCAGGTGGATGAGGGTCAGACACAGGCCTATGGCAATGGGGGCCATGCCCTGGGGTGCCCTGGCATCGGTTGCACCAAGGATAACCACCAAGAACATCATGGTCATGACGATTTCACAGACAAGGGCTGCCAGCATGGAATATTTTCCCGGGGAAAGTTCACCGTAGCCGTTGGAGGCAAAGCCTGCACTGGCCTCGAATCCGGCCTGCCCGCTGGCAATGACAAAGAGTACACCACCGGCAACAATGGCTCCGGCCACCTGGACTAGGATATAGGGCAAGAGTTTACTCGCAGGGAAACGGCCACCCGCCCACAGGCCAATGGAAACTGCCGGGTTGAAATGACCGCCCGAAATATGACCAACTGCGTAGGCCATGGTCAGCACGGTCAGACCAAAGGCCAGGGAAACACCAAGCAGGCCAATGCCCACATTGGGAAAAGCAGCTGCTAGTACTGCACTGCCACATCCACCCAGCACCAGCCAAAATGTCCCAAAAAATTCAGCGCCCAACTGCTTCATGATTTGTCTCCTTATAAAATGGAAAAGAAAAAACGAATAACAGCGGGACTATAGCGCGGCTGCACTTGAGTGCAAAGTAAAGAAATGGTAAATTTTTCCTGCCACGCTGCTTGGGCAAGGCCATTAATTCTTTCTTGGAGTCTTCCTGGCAGGGCATAGATGGAGAGCGACGGTTGGATTGTTCATTGATATTACTGGAAAAAAATACAATTATCCCGCATTGACTACAGATCTGTCTTGGCTTGTTGCGCCTTTTGAGAAAATACCGCAAGCCTGGACTGGGCAGACATGAAAAAGAAAGGGTGGCAGGCAGTCGTCCTTTTTACAGCCTCCTTTGTTGCATAAATTTGGACAAAACGGTAAATTTCATTGATAATGTTTGCTGGCAATTCATTGCCGGGCAAAAACTTGCAGTCCAGCCCGTGGCCAAACAGAATCGAGGCTGGTGCGCATACCAAGCAAATTGAACAAAACAGGTGACCAGAATGGGGAATAAATCGACGCGCAACTCATTACTATACGCTGGGGCAGTCCTGCTATTTTTTCTGTTGTTGACTCATTTGACTCTGTCCCGGCCCGATGGGGGTGTTTTTAGCTCGATTGGTCTTCTCATTGTAGGCATTTTCCAGTTACTGTTTTTTGTAATTGGTCTGGTCGTAGGTGTTGCCGTGTGCCTGGCGGCGCTTTTTCTTATTTTTATCGCAGCAGCGTATCTCACCAATATGCAACTTGGCAAAGAGACAGCAAAAAAAATCTGGGTGGCTGTTCGTGCACAGGCACTGGCAGGGTTGGCTGCAATCGCCCCGCAAAGATTCGGCGAACTTGCCCATGCCGCGGCGTATAGCTCCCCATCGCCCACGCCGGCACCTGCAGAGGTCGTTGTCGTTGCTGCAACACCAGAAGAGATTCCTGGCCAGCACACGCAGGCTGTTCAAGAAACTGCTCTGACTACAGTTTCTGATCAGGTGTTGACAACGCTAACACGGCTTGAGCAGAGACTCGATGACATTGAAGCGACCATGCAATCCATTGAGGCGGATAGCGCACGTTTTGCCAACACAGAGCAGGTGGATGAGCTACGTGCAAGCGTGCAGGAGCTTGACGACCGTTCAGGTGCAGCCCTGGAAGCGCAGATAACTCCCGTGCAGGAGCGTTTGGAACAAATTGCCCAGCAGGGAGAAGATTTGAACATGGCAAGCAAAAAACTTGGTGATATCATACAGCGTATTGCTATCCTTGAGCAAAAAGCTGGCGAGTTTGACGAGTTACCGCAACAAATCGAGCAACTGCGCGACGAGGTCCCGCAGCAGCTTGCGGCGTTGCAAGGGGAAGTAGAGAAGCAAATTGCAAGCCTGCAACAAAAAAAGCCAACCCCAGCAAGGAGCCGTTCCAGGAAAAAAACCACGGCTCAGTGATTCTTCATAAATTGCCATACTGACAGAAGAGCGTATCAGTACACTGATGCGCTCTTTTTTTATGAGAAGGGAAGGCGAGGGCGTGTCTACGATGGATATCTCTGCCTTGGCTGGATTAGATCTGGGTCAGATTTTTTAGGGGGCAGAAGTCTTGGGAGACAGGGGTTTCTGCTTGGGCTGGAAAAAGTTTAGAATTCTGTTGATTTCGATAAAAATATCGTCCTTACCCGCCATGGGCACCAGAAGATGGGCATCTGGAGTGAAACGACACAAACCACCTTGGCGACTCTTTTTTTTGCTGACATTTTCCTGCTGTACAAAAGCGAGGATTTGCTCTGGGGCAAGCGGGGTAGCCTCGTCAAAATCAAAGAGCAATGACTGCTGCCCCTGTTCCAGTCGTTTGATGTGCAAGGTCCGTAGACGCTGCTTGATGGCAATGGTGGCAAACAGTGCCTGGGCTGCCTTGGGCAAGGGGCCGTACCGGTCAGTCAGTTCGTCTGCAAGCGCGGCCAAGTCATCGGCAGTGGCATTCCCTGCATAGGATAACTTGCGGTAGGCCTGGTAGCGCAATCCAGTATCGCTGATATAGTCCTCGGGAAAAAAGGCGGCAACCTGTAGCTTGATTTCCGGCTCAAAGCTTGCCTCGGCCTGGCCCACCTCCTCTCCTGTACCTTGCATCTGCAAATCGGCCACGGTTTCCTGCAGCAGCTGCAGGTACAGATCATAGCCAACCGCGGCAATATGCCCTGACTGCGATACACCCAAAAGGTTGCCGCCACCGCGAATCTGCAGATCGTTCATAGCCACCTGAAAACCATCACCCAGGTCGGAGTGGTCGAGCAGGGCCTGCAGGCGGCGTTCTGCATCGCTTGTCATGTGGTCCAGCGAAGGCACCAGCAGGTAGGCATAGGCCTGGCGGGCACCCCGACCAACCCGACCCCGCAATTGGTACAAATCAGCCAGACCGAGCCGGTCGGCGCGGTCGATGAGGATGGTGTTGGCATTGGTGATATCCAGACCAGATTCAATAATGGTGGTGCAGACCAACATATCCAGTTCATGATGGATAAAACGCACCATTACCTCTTCCAGTTCTGCTGCGGGCATCTGCCCGTGGGCCACACCGATGCGGGCCTGGGGTACAAGATCTGCCAATTTGGCAGCCACCTGCATGATGGATTGTACTCGATTGTGCACATAAAATATCTGCCCACCGCGCTCCAGTTCACGCTGGCAAGCTTCCTTGATGATCAGGGTGTCACGCTTGGCAAGTAGGGTTTTGACTGCGCGGCGCTGCCGGGGTGGGGTGGAGATGATGGAAAGGTCGCGGATACCCAGCAACGACATCTGCAAGGTGCGCGGAATGGGGGTTGCAGTAAGGGTGAGCACATCCACGCTGGCCTTTATTTTTTTGATCTTCTCCTTGTGGGCTACACCAAAACGATGTTCTTCATCAACCACCAGAAGTCCCAGCTTGTTATAGGTGATATCCTTGGAGAGGAGCCGGTGGGTGCCTACAATGATGTCTATCTTGCCAGCGGCCAGATCAACGATAATTTGTTTCTGTTCGCTGCGGGAACGAAAGCGGTTCAAGCAGGCAATACGAACAGGAAACGTGGCGAAGCGTTCCTGAAAGGTGGCGGCATGCTGTTCGGCCAGTACCGTGGTGGGCACAAGAATCGCCACCTGAAAGCCGTCTTCAATGGCCTTGAAGGCGGCGCGTGCTGCCACCTCGGTTTTGCCATACCCCACGTCGCCGCAGACCAGGCGGTCCATGGGTTGTTCCTTGCATAAATCAGCCAGCACATCATCAATCGCCTTCAGCTGCCCGCTTGTTTCGTCGTAGGGGAAAGATTCTTCCAGCTCACGGTAGAATTCACCTGGCTGGGAAAAGCGGTGCCCCTGGCGCATGGCGCGTTTGGCATAGATATCGAGCAATTCCTGGGCAATTTTCCAGACTGCGTCACTGACCTTTTGTTTGGTATAGAGCCAGCGCTGCGAACCCAGTATATCCAGCTTGGGCTCCTGTTCGCTCAAGCCCTGGTACTTGCTGACCTTGTGCAGCTTGTCCACCGGCACATAGAGCTTGTCGTCGTTACGGAAGACAAGCTGCAGGAAGTCGCCCTGATAACCGGAAAATTCCAGATGGACTAATCCCTGGAAAAGCGCAATACCATGGTCGCAGTGGACCACCACATCTCCGCTGTGGAGTTCATCCAGACGGACAGGCGCACTGTCGTCCTCTGCTTTTCTCGGGCGGCGGCGCAGCGAGAGCCGTTTGTCGCCAAATAATTCGGATGCCGAGAGAATGTGCAGGCGTTCTTCCGGCAGATCAAAGCCCTGCGAAAGCGGCTGGGGGAAACAGATGAGTCTCCCTTGCATCTCTTTGGGCAAGGGCAGTGTTTGCGCGTATGGGACTTCGGGAGCGAGAACTTCCACCTGGTGGTGGGCAAACATTGTCTGCAGGTGGTTGACCTGGCGGGATGAACGACAGGCCAAGATGGTCGTGTCGCCCTGCTGCTGCCATTTGCTGATACGGGCAGACAGAGGGGTGAGTATGCCCTGTTTTTGCCGAAACAGAGCCATTTCCTGGGCCAGCAGGGTGTGATCCTTTGTTGGAATGGGATACGGGGCAATCTGTATTTCAGGGTCGGGCAAGCGGGAGAGCCTGGCCAGCAGATTGGTGTTCAGCGCCTTGTGTAGTTCTTCTTCGCCAAGGAAAACCTCGTGTGGAGGCAAGACAACGCGACCTTCGCCCTGGGCTTCCTTGTGGTTGGCACCGCAGCGCTCAAAAAACAGGCGCAGATGGCGTTTGCAGGCCGGCGCCTCAATGAGTACGAGCGTACAGTGCAGGGGCAGGTAGTTGAAAAATGTGCGCATTTGCCCTGCACCGCCTGACAAGACAGGGGCCAGGGCATCCAGACCTGCAAAGCGTTGCCGCAGACGGAGTTGTTCCCGGATGGTTTTTGTGTGCTCTGCTGGCCAAGCAAAATGAGCACTGGCTGTATCAAAATGGGTCAACATGGCGGCCTGCGCCCCTTCTTCCCTGGGGAAAAGTAGCTCCGAGGCAGGCAGAAGAACCAGTTCGTCTATTTCGCTGTGGGAGCGTTGGGTTATGGGGTCAAAGGGTCTGATGGATTCAACCGTATCGCCAAAGAAATCCAAACGGAGTGGCCCAAGGGATTCTCCTTTCCAGGCTGGTGGAAAGATGTCGATGATACCACCGCGCAGGGCAATATCACCTTCTTGGTGTACCAGGTTGCAGAGGCGATAGCCACTGTCCATGGCATGGGCGATCAGGGCATCCCGGTCGGTCTCTTCTCCGGCCATGAGCAACTCGCTCTGGGCGTGCATGCGCTGGGATGGGGGCAGACGCCGACATACAGAGGCGACCGTGCAGAGCACCAACGCTGGCTCCTCAAGTTGCTGCAGCTGATACAGAGTGGCGATACGCGCGCTCACTGCTGCTGGTTCCGGCTTGAGCACCGTGTAGGGTGGAATGTCCAGGTCTGGAAAACAGAGTAGCGGAGCTGGGGAAAAGAAGGAAAAATCCTGCGCCAGTATCTGCAACTCTTCTTCGGAGGGAAGGAGGCAGCAGACACTGCGTTTCTCCGCCTCAATGTAGCGCGCCAGGAGCAGCGCTGCAGAGGCGGAGGAGCAGCCAGTAATGTCGGGAGGAGTTTTGCCTTCCTGCAGCCTGGCAAGAATGGTCTGCATGAATGGCTATGGGGTAAATCCTGTGTTGTTGTAGGTTGCTGGAGTTGGAGGCAACGGCAGCAAACTAGAAGGTGCCGCCGATGCTGAAATCCCAGGTTGAGCTGTCTTCGTCGTCCTTTTTGTCCAGGTTAAAGCCAAGCGCCATGCGCAAAGGACCGAGTGGGGAGGCCCAGTTGATACCAAACCCTGCAGCCTTTTTATATTCACTGAAATCCCAGTCGTCGTCCACGTCGTAGACATTACCGAAATCAGTAAAAATTTCGCCATCAAGCCCCATATCTTTAACCAGGGGAAAGAGAATCCCCAGATTGACGTACCACATCTTGTCACCACCGATTCGCTCGCCGGTGATTGGATCGCGGGGGCTGATCTTGGCTGATTCAAAGCCGCGGATGGAGTTCATGCCACCCAGGTAAAAATGTTCGTAAACTGGAAGCTTGTCGTTTTTATTTTCAAAGGCCTGACCTGCTGCTCCCTTTACATGGAAGACCGTTTGCCAAACCATGGGAAAGTACCAGGACGAAGAACCTTCAATCTTGGTGTATTCACCGTCACCCCCCAATGGACCACCGGCATAGGCAACCGTGATGCTGTTGCGGGAGCCACTGGTGGGTGAAAAGAATTTGTCACGGGTATCACGGACCAGGGAAACTTCCGCTTCACTGATGACATGAATGTCCTTTGAACGGAGAATGACCGCAGAAGCATTGGGTTTGATATCGGTCAGGTCTGTATCCGAGATGGAGTAGCCGTAGTAAATTCGCCACTCTTCAAAAAGAGGATGGCCAATATTGATGCCTCCTCCCAGTGTTTCGCGGGTGTAGTCGCTGTACTCTCGCTTCCAGTCATATCCCTGGATCGAGCCGGAAACCTGGGAATCATAGATGCGGGGATTGGTGAAGCGCAGGTTGTAGCGGGTACTCTTGCCACTGGCGTTGGCCTGGAGCGACAGCCTGTTGCCAGTGCCGAACAGGTTTCTTTCTGAAATTTCCCCCATAAACAGCAGGTCGTCTGAAGAGGAGTAGCCTGCACCAACGGCAAATTGGCCGGTCGGCTTTTCCTTCACATCCACCACCACGTCGAGCAGATCTTCCCGCATGGTCGGTTTGGGCGTGACATTGACACTCTCAAAAAAGTCCAGCCGGTTGAGTTTTTGGTTGGAGGTGCGCAGGGCCTTGGAGTCAAATTTGCTTCCCTCTTCCAGGGTGATGTCGCGGCGGATAACATTGTCCCTTGTGCGGGTGTTTCCCTGGATTTCGATCCGATTGACGTAAACCACCGGGCCTTGATTGATATCGAGTATCAAATCAATGCGATGGCCAGTGGCAGTCCTGTTGATCCGGGGATTGATCTCTGCATAGGCATAACCTTGCTCGGCATAGATATCAGTCAGGCGGACAATATCCTCACGCAGGGTCTGGCGGTTCAGGTATTCTTCGTCGCGCATTTTCAGGGAACGAAGCAACTCGTTCTTGTCCCTGATGATATCCCCCTGGATATCCACTGTACCCAGGCGATAGCGCGGCCCTTCTTCCACGGGAAAGATGATGTGCAGGCCGTTATCTTTTTGTGTCACCGTGGGTTCACCGACCTTGGCGTCGAGAAAACCATGGTTCTGGTAAAAAGCGGCAAGGCGCTCCATATCCTGATGCAAGACATCCATACGCAGGATGCCGGAGCCGGTGAGCCAGGATATCCACCAGGAGCGTTTGGATGTCTGGATGGCATCGCGCAGTTCGCCATCGGAAAAATGCTCGTTGCCATCAAAGGCTACCTCGCGGACCGCCACCTTATCTTTTTCGTCGATATCAAAGCGTACTATGGTGGCGCCATCATCGGTACTGTCAATGCTGCTGTGCACTTCGGTGGTATAGTAGCCCTTGGATTTGTACAGTTCGCGGATTTTTTCAGCAGCTTCATTCACCCTGGTGGGGTTGATGATCGTGTTGGCACTGATCCCGGCTGCTGCGCGCACATCATCTTCTTTTACCGCTGCGGCACCGGTAATGATCACTTCATTGATGAGCGGTTTTTCCACCACTCGAAAAACAACGGCCTTGCCGTTGTATTCGTCTTCCACTTCCACCTCGACGTTATCAAAGTATCCCATCGAAAAAACTGCTTTGATGTCTTCACGTAGGATCACTGGATCGTAGAGGTCACCTGGTTTGCTGGCTATTTTTTGTAGAATTGCGCCGGTATCAATACGTGTGTTTCCCGTGGCAGTGATGGAGGCAACAGTAAAGGTCTTGTTGGAGTAGGTCAAAAGATCACCCATGACCTCGGCGGTCAACTGGGGGAGTTCCTGGGAGCTAGCCCCTTCACGGTAGGCAGTATGGGGTGCCTTGACCGTTACTGCATCGAAAATGGAGGCGTCAACACTGATCCGCCTGCCCAATTGGGTGATGCTGCCTACGCCCACAAAATCCGTACCAGCAGCCTGCGCCACAGCTTCCAGGGCGGCCCGGGGAGGCGGCCAGACACCTTCATAGTTAACAAGACGCTGGGCTTCGCTGCGGGACATCATGTTCATACCCTTGGCCCGCGCCTCCAACTCAAGTGCCTGGTCGGCTGCGGCTGTCAGCTGGGCCTGGGCTTGATCGCTCGCATTAATTTTGAAGGGCAGAAAAACGGTGTTGCGCTCCAGTGCCTGTATACTTGTCGTCTGGCTGAGCAGACAGCACGACAGGGCAAAGAAAAAAAGCGGGAGTTGGACGCAAAAAAGCCGGATTGCTGAGCGATGAGGTAGCATGGTGGATTCCTTTCGGGTGCCTGTACTAGTAAAGGTTCAAGGTGCGCTTTCTTGAGCTTAAGAAGTGGCTAGGCGTGTGAAACTCAAACTTCAGGAGAATTAAGACAGTATTTCAGTCAGGCATTATGACATGTTCCTTTTATTTTGCAAGAAATTATACCGCCTGCCCTGCTGGGCATAAGGCTCTAGGCAAAGGGGTGAAGATAATGAAATTGACATCATATAATTTGTTTGTTAAAAAATTGCGGCCAGCATAATTGCCATGCCTAGGTTCCACCGCGTGCTTGATTTCCCTTGAACAGTCCTTTTCCAAGGAGGAAACCATGAACAAAATTGCAGGTTGGATAGCTATTTTTTGCCTTTTGTTTGCACCAGCCCTGTTTGCGGCTGATCCAGTGAAAATCGGCTTGATGGGCCCCATGACCGGTTCTTGGGCCAGTGAAGGGCAGGAGATGAAACAGGTGCTGGATCTTCTTGCCGATGAGTACAATCAGCAGGGCGGTGTCCTGGGCAGAAAAATCCAGATATTGACCCAGGACGATGGCGGGGATCCCCGTACAGCCTCCCTGGCGGCCAATCGTCTGGTTTCCCAGAAGATTGTAGCCGTGGTCGGCACCTATGGCTCTTCCATTACCGAAGCCACCCAGAATATTTACGATGAGGCCGGGGTTGTGCAAGTCGCCAATGGCTCTACTGCCATTCGCTTGTCGGAAAAGGGACTGAAGAATTTTTTCAGAACTTGCCCGCGTGATGACGAGCAGGGCAAGGTTGCTACCGCTACCATCCAGAAACTGGGTGGCAAGAAGGTGGCCATTCTGCACGACAACACCTCCTATGCCAAGGGATTGGCCGAAGAGAGCCGGGCCAACCTGAAGGCAGCGAATGTTGAGGTGGTCTTTTTTGACGCCCTCACTCCTGGTGAGCGGGACTACAATGCCATCCTCACCAAGTTGAAGGCCGCTGGTCCTGATTTTGTTTTCTTCACCGGCTATTATCCGGAGGCAGGTCTTTTGCTGCGCCAGAAGAAAGAAATGGGTTGGGACGTGCCCTTCATGGGTGGTGATGCGGTCAACAACCCCACCCTGGTTGAAACCGCAGGTGCAGCCGCAGCCGAAGGCTTTTACTTCCTGAGTCCACCTCTGCCCAAGGATTTGGATACGCCTGAGGCCAAGTCTTTTGTCGAGGCTTTTACCAAGAAGCACGGGCATGCCCCCAAATCAATCTATCCTGTACTTGCAGGCGATGGTTTTCGCGTGCTTGTGGAGGCGATCAAGGCAACCGATTCTGTTGAAGCAGAAAAAATTTCCGCTTATTTGAAATCATCCCTGAAAGATTTTCCCGGCCTGACCGGCACCCTTGCCTTTGATGACAAGGGCGACCGGGTCGGAGAAGTCTACCGGGTCTACAAGGTGGACGGGGAAGGGCAGTTTATCCTGGAACCGTAATCCGTTGTGATCTGATTAAGGGGCTGCCATTGGGTTTGGCAGCCCCTTTGTTTCTCGTGGAGTCTGCATGGAGCAATTTTTCCAACAGTTGACCAACGGTCTTGCGGTTGGCGGTATCTATGCCCTGATCGCACTGGGTTACACCATGGTGTATGGAGTTTTGAAGTTGATCAACTTCGCCCATGGCGACCTCTTCACCATTGGGGCCTACCTCGGCCTTACCCTTTTGACTTCCCTTGCCCTGACCGATCATGTTGGCGGTTTTTTGGGTGTGGCTATTCTGGCTGTCATGGTTATGGGGCTGGTGGGGATCATCGGTATCCTCCTGGAACGGATCGCCTACAGGCCTCTGCGCCAATCTCCCCGCCTGTCCGCGGTGGTTTCGGCCCTGGGTGCCTCTATTTTTTTTCAGAATGCGATCATGCTGACCTATGGGGCCAAGTTTTATGTCTATCCCCAAGATCTACTACCCGTGATGCCGGTCAATATTTTTGGTCTGTCCATTCCCCTGATGCGCATCATCATTCTGGCGGCCTCTGTGCTGATGATGATCGCCCTCTACCTCTTTGTGCAAAAGACTAGAATCGGCACAGCTATTCGGGCCGCTGCCATTGATCAGGGTGCTGCCCGCCTGATGGGTATTGATGTCAACTTTGTGATCATGATCGTCTTTTTTATCGGTCCGGCCCTGGGTGGTGCAGCTGGATTGATGGTGGGGGTGTACTATGGTCAGATCAACTTTACCATGGGCTGGATCTATGGACTCAAAGCCTTTACCGCTGCCATTCTCGGGGGGATTGGCAATATTCCCGGGGCCATGCTTGGCGGGCTTCTGCTGGGCGTGGTCGAGGCCTTGGGTGCAGCCTACATTTCCATTGCCTGGAAAGACGCCATTGCCTTTTTCGTGTTGATTCTCATTCTGATAATACGGCCCACCGGACTTCTGGGCGAACGGGTGGCTGAAAAAATATGAAGAACCGGACTTGGCTGGCTTATGTGGTATTTTTTGCGGTGCTGGCCTCGGCCCCTTTGCTGTTGGGCCGGTACTGGGTGGATGTGCTGAACAATGTTGGTTTATACCTCATTCTTGCCTTGAGCCTCAATGTCATCCTTGGCTATGCCGGCATGTTCCACATGGGACATGCCGCTTTTTATGCCGTAGGTGCCTATACCACTGCCATCATCAATACCCACTACGGTGTGCCTGTTCTGTGGGTGCTGCCTGTTAGTGGTTTGGCTGCCGCTCTTTTTGCCCTGGTGGTGGCCAGGCCCATTATCCATTTGCGGGGTGACTATCTCTTGATCGTCACTATCGGCATGGTGGAAATTGTGCGCATCGCCCTGATTAATAATGTGTTTGGTCTAACCGGCGGTGCCAACGGCATTTTCGGCATATCCAGGCCAGAGATCTTCGGCTTCAGGCTGACCCAGCCAGTGCACTTTTTCTATTTGATCTGGTCTTTTGCTGCCTTGACTGTTCTTCTTTTTTCACTCTTGGAAAACTCCCGTTTTGGTCGGGCGTTCAAGTACTTGAAAGAGGATGAAATCGCTGCTGAAGGCAGTGGCATCCACACTGCACGCTACAAATTGGCTGCCTTTGTCTTGGGTGCGGGCTGGGCTGGTATGTGTGGCACCATCTTTGCCGCTCAAATGACTATCATTTCACCGGAGTCATTTAATTTTTTGGAGTCGGTGCGTCTTTTTATGATCGTTATCCTCGGCGGCGCCGGGAATATTCCCGGGGTTATTCTTGGCTCTTTTCTGGTCATGGGACTTCCGGAACTCTTCCGGGATTTTGCCGATGCCCGTCTGTTGATTTTTGGTCTGGCCTTGATGGTGATGATGATTGTCCGTCCGCAGGGCCTGCTGCCGCCCAGGCCGCGCAAGCATAATTTGGATTCCATACGGGAATTGTCGTGAATATCCTGCGCCTGGATCATGTGAATAAACGTTTTGGTGGATTGGTTGCAGTCGACCGGGTGAGTTTCGCCGTGGAAGAGGGCAGCGTGGTCGGGCTGATCGGACCCAACGGTGCAGGCAAGACCACGGTTTTCAACCTGATTACCGGCAACTACAAACCCGATGGTGGCGATATCTTTTTCCAGGAACGCTCCATTCGCGGTAAGCCCACGCACCAGATCGTTGCCTTGGGTATTGCACGCACCTTTCAGACCATTCGCCTGTTTCAGAATATGACCGCGCTGGAAAATGTGCTTGCCGGCTGTCATTGTCGCATGCGCAGTGGTCTTTTTAGCTCGCTTTTGCACACACCAGCACAAAGGCGGGAAGAGCGCCAAGCCCTGCGTCAGTCACTGGATGCGCTCAGCTTTGTTGGCCTGGAGGAAAGCGCTGCACAACTGGCCAAAAACCTGTCTTACGGTAACCAGCGTTTGCTCGAAATAGCGCGTGCCCTGGCCACCCAACCCCGACTGCTTATCTTGGATGAGCCTGCGGGCGGCATGAATGAGCAGGAAACGCAGGAGCTCATTCAACTGATTAAAAGGATACGCGAACAGGGCTTGACCATTCTTTTGATCGAGCATGACATGAAGCTGGTGATGAAGGCCTGCGATTACCTGGTGGTCATCGAGTATGGTGGCAAAATCGCCGAAGGCACACCGGCGGAGATCCAGAAAAACCCCAAAGTCATCGAAGCCTATCTTGGCGCAGACACCGACGAAAACGATTACTGATGCTGCTTGAAATTAAAGATCTGCACGTCAAGTACGGCAATGTGGAGGTCCTCCACGGTATCAACCTGTATGTGGAGGAGGGAGAGATTGTCACCATCCTGGGGGCCAATGGTGCGGGGAAGTCAACCACCCTGCTTTCCATTAGCGGGCTGGTCAACCCGTCGCAGGGAGAAATTCTGTTTGAGGGCAGGGCCCTGCACAAAATGCCAGCCCACCAGGTGGTCCAGGCCCGCATCAGCCAGTCACCGGAAGGTCGCCGGGTTTTCAGCACCCTGACCGTACAGGAGAATATCAACCTGGGTGCTTTTACCATAAAAGACAAAGGCAAGATAGCTCGTACCCGCGCATGGATTTATGAGCTTTTTCCCCGTTTGGAAGAGCGCAAACACCAACTGGCCGGGACTCTGAGCGGTGGCGAGCAGCAGATGCTGGCCATTGGCCGGGCCTTGATGAGTGACCCCAAGGTGCTGCTTCTGGATGAGCCGAGCTTGGGTTTGGCTCCGCTTCTGGTTAAGGCTATCTTTCAAACCATCCAGCAGATCAACTCCACAGGCGTGACCGTGGTGTTGGTGGAACAAAATGCCAAGGCTGCACTGCGTTTGGCCCATCGCGGCTATGTGTTGGAAGTGGGCAATATCATTCTCTCCGGGAAATCCAGCGAACTGCTGAGCAATCCCGAGGTGCTCGACGCCTACCTGGGCGGTTCCTGAACAGGCATCCCAATTTCTGTTTGCTTTATTCTTTGCACTTGTGAAGGCTGTCTCCTGCTGGATATGCGGTATGCTCCTCTGTCTGACCTGGACATAGAAGGGGGCGTGGAGTTTGGTATTGTACAGTCGGTTTCCTTTTTCAAGATGCTTTTCAGGTGATGACCGTGTGCAAGGCTGCACTCAAAAAATGCACTCACTACTGATTCCAATACTATTTTTTGTGCCATGGACAATAGCATCCTGACCCTCCAGTCTCCCCTGGACATGCACCTGCATCTGCGTGAGCAGGAAATGTTGCAACTGGTCGCGCCACTGAGCGCCCGTTCTTTCGCCGCTGCGGTCATTATGCCCAATCTACTCCAGCCTGTGGATTCCCTGGCCGCTGTAGCCAGCTACCACAAGGCCATTGTCAACGCCTGTGGGACAGAGCTGTTCACCCCCTACATGACCTTGTTTTTCCGGAACTATAGCAAAGATGAACTTGTGTCTGCTCGAGGGACAATCATTGGAGTCAAGCTGTATCCGGCGGGTATCACTACCCAAAGCGAGGCCGGTGTGCGCGATTTCGATGCCATTGCCACTACAGTGGCTCTGTTGGAAGAGTTGGATATTCCTCTGCTGGTGCATGGCGAAAGTAATGGCTTTGTCATGGATAGGGAAACAGAGTTTTTGCAGGTTTACGGGTGGCTGGCCAACAATTTTCCCAAGCTGCGTCTAGTCATGGAACATATCAGCACTGCCGCTGCCCTGAGCTTTCTAGAGCGACATCCCCAGGTGGCGGCTACGGTTACCCTGCACCATCTCATGCTGAGTTTAGATGATGTTGCCGGAGGATTGTTGCAACCACATCTGTTCTGCAAGCCCATTGCAAAAACTCCGCAGGACCGGGACGCCCTGCGTCAGGCTGTTTTTCAGGGCCACCCACAGTTGATGTTCGGTTCGGATTCTGCGCCGCATCCGCGCCATGCCAAGGAGTGTTGTGGCTGTGCCGCAGGCATTTTTTCGGCTCCAGTGGCTTTACCGATGCTGGCCCAGCTCTTTGAGGAGGCTGGCTGCCTGGATACCTTACCAATTTTTATTACGAAGAATGCCGTCCGCTTCTACAAGATCGAGCCACCAGCTAAAAATGTCTATTTGGGTCGACAAAAATGGTGTGTGCCGGAACTCTACGGTACGGTTCGTCCGTTTTTGGCAGGAAATGAACTACGTTGGAGTTTGCTGGACATGGAAACCACAGGCTGACCAATGCTGGCCTGTACCGGGCTTTAGGTTGTAGTTTTTTTTAAATTGTGTACTGCAGGGCAGAGTAAGGAGCACCATGCTGTTTGCCACGCCACTGGTCACTAAATGGTTTTGCCATTTCCTTGACAGTGGCAGAAACATCTCTTTGCCTGCGGGGCATGCCCATCCCTGCCAGCCTATTTTACGTTGTTTGTCTTGTCTTGCTGTATGGACTGACAAGTTTACGACTTGGCTGGCAACGCTGCTTTCTCTTTCGTTCTCGTTGGCTGGTTCCTTGCTCCAATTTACTGTTATTCCGGTACAATGGTTGTTTTTTTCAAGACTTGCACCTGTGTCTCGCCACAGTGCATTCTATGCTGGAATGAGGTTTTTTTGTGCATTGACAGCGATTTTCATCTCCTGTTATACTCACGCAAAATTTCGGGTTTTTCCTATTAATACGTGTGCCTTTACCCACGCACACTTTCGCAGAGCACAGACATAAGGAGGTGGATGAGATCATTTCGGCTGACGTAGGGTACAATCTGCAAGCAGTTCAACTCAAACTTATGTAAGGGGGAGTGTACATGGCTCAAACGGAAACGACCTATCCTCGCTGGATTCCATTACTTGGCGGACTCTTAGGCAGCACCACTTGCGGTTTACTACTGTACGCGTTTAGTGTTTTCATCAGACCTCTTCAGGCTCAATTTGGTTGGACAGTTCCCGAGGTCGCAATGGCCTATGCCCTCATCTGTCTCATTTTTGGCCTTGTAACCTTTCCTGCTGGACGCATGAGCGACAAGTACGGCCCAAAGATCATTGTCCTGATCGGCAGCCTGCTCATGGCCTTTGGTTTTTTCATGGTTTCGACCATTAAACCACCGACACCGGAAGCGTTGGCAGCAGGTGAAAAGGCCACCTCCCAGTTGTATTTGCTCTACCTGTACTATGGAGTTATTTGTGGTTTAGGTGGTGGTATGGTGTATCTGCCGCCCATTTCCACTGCGCCGAAATGGTGGCCAGATCGCAGGGCTTTGGCTACCGGTTTTACGGTTGTTGGCTTGGGGCTTGGTTCCTTTATCATGGCGCCGATGGCCACAAAGATGATCGCTTACTATGGCTCTGCTCTACCAGTATTCAAATATGTTGGTATTGCCATGGGTATTATGGGGGTTGCTGCAGCTCTATGCTTGAAGCTGCCGCCCGCAGGGTACAAGCCTGCAGGCTGGAATCCTCCGGTTCCGGCTGGTGGCGCCACTGTCAAGGCATACCGCGACTACACCTATGAGGAAACCAAGAAGTCGCCCCAGTTCTGGCTGCTTTGGCTTGCCTATTTCTGCGGTTCTTTTGCTGGCCTCATGGTTATCGGTCTCATTGCCAAGCACGGCATTGATGCAATGAGTTTGGATTATATCAGGGCAAACAACCTTGCATCCCTTGCGGATATCCCTGAAGACGTAAATAAAAGTATAGCCATGGCTGCAGCTGGTGCACCGGCTACTTTGGCTATTTTCAATGCGCTGGTTCGTATTCTGATCGGTCCCTTGGCAGACAAGATCGGCACCAAGCAGATTTTTGTCGTACTCTTTGCTTTGCAGGTTGGAGCCATGCTGGTTCTCTTCCCGGCAGGAAAATCCGCAGCTCTGCTGGCGGCAGCCGCTGGTTTGATTGGTTGGAACTACGGTGCCATGTTCACCCTGTTCCCTGCCACTTTGCTCAGCTACTACGGTGCAAGCGCCCAGGCCTCCAACTATGGTCTGCTTTTCACCGCATGGGGTGTGGCCGGTTTTTGCGGTCCGTATTTGGGCGGTAAACTGCAAGCTGCAACGCAGTCTTTCTTCGTACCTTTTATCGTTTCCGCCGTGCTGTTGGCGCTTGCGGTCTTTATTATCGCAACCCTAAAAGCTCCGGAACAGAAATCAGCCTAATTTCCTGTTTCATCCGCTCCGTTGGGATACCCTGCACAGGGTATCCTTTTTTTTTGCAGCTTGTGTGTCTGCAAGTGCACTGCCCTGCACTGAACTAGTGCGATCGGCTGGCAATACTGCCACGGAAAAGGCTTGCAGTGCAGCACCCGACACGGTATGCGTGCTTGCTGCAACCCACCCCCTATCATTCAAACTAACATTCTGAGTACATGAGCACATTTGAAATTTTTCAGGCCATCATACTTGGCTTGGTGGAGGGGCTGACAGAGTTCTTGCCGATATCCAGCACCGGCCACCTGATTATTGCCGGCGATATGCTTGGTTATACCGGTGAGCAGGCCAAGACCTTTTCTATAGTCATCCAATTGGGAGCCATTCTCGCGGTCTGTTGGCATTACCGTGTGCGTTTGTTGGAGTTGGCAAACGGCCTTTTGCATGATCGGCCTAGTCAACGCTTTGTCTTCAATCTGATACTGGCCATCTGTCCTTCAGCTCTGCTCGGACTTGCCCTGCATCGGTATATCAAATATTATCTGTTCAATCCCACGAGCGTGGCCGTGGCTCTGGTGGTAGGCGGCTTGGTAATTCTTTTGGTAGAAAAAAAGGAGCGTCATGTCCGCATTGCAGATATGGATGAATTGAGTTGGAAGGATGCTCTGAAGGTCGGCTTTGCTCAGGCCGTATCATTGATTCCCGGTGTCTCGCGCTCCGGGGCCACGATCATCGGTGGTTTGCTCTTTGGCCTGTCCAGGCGGGCGGCTACGGAATTTTCTTTTTTTCTCGCCATTCCGACCATGTTTTTGGCAACAGGTTATGATCTGTTCAGCTCCTGGCAATCTTTGTCTGCCGGGGATTTTCCCTTTTTTCTTATAGGCTTTGTTGTTGCCTTTATGAGTGCACTCCTGGCAATACGGGGATTATTGTGGTATGTAGCTCACCATGATTTTCGTCTTTTTGCCTACTACAGAATTGCTTTTGGCGTTCTGGTTCTCGGTTATTTTATTTTCCTTGCGCAGCCATGATTACAGAGTACATCAGCGAAATAGCCATATACATCCTTGATAAAACCACCTATTTCGGCGCTTTTTTTTTAATGATGCTGGAAAGCATGATTGCCCCGGTGCCCAGCGAGGCAGTGATGCCGTTTGTTGGTTTTTTGGTGGTTGATGGCCGCTGGCACCTTGGTCTGGCTATTTTTGCCACCAGTCTTGGTTCTTTGTGTGGATCGCTTCTTTCCTACTGGATGGGCTATTATGGAGGTAAACCCTTTGTTCTTAAGGTCGGCAGGTATCTTTTTCTCAATCCACGGGATCTTGAGCGTACCGAGCGTTATTTCAACCGGAAACAGGGCCTGATTACCGTGTTCATCGCTCGTTTTATTCCAGTGGTGCGCCATCTCATCTCCATCCCTGCCGGTATCGGTAAAATGCCGCTGGTGCCGTTTTTACTGGTATCCACCATTGGGGCTACCATGTGGAATGGGTTTTTGTTGTATTGCGGCATGCAGTTGCGAGCCAACTGGATCATGGTGCAGCACTATTCCCATCAGCTCGATATCCTGATTGTGTTGCTTTGTGTCGCGGTCGTACTGTGGTTTTTTGGCATGCGCTGGAAGCGAAGGAGATTGCAGCCAGGGAGGTAGAAAGCATCTTTTTTGCCGTGGCTGCTGGCTCTCTTTTTTTGCCTCCTTTCCGTGTGTCCTTCTTTGTTCTTTGGAAAGAAATGTTGAAAGACCGTTTGTGCATGGTTACTTTTCCACTTGAAATCCTTTAGATGCGAGCAGTGAATCTGGCAAGAAATTTTTATGAGATGTATGCGGAGGAAGAACAGGGGTGGCCAAAAAATCGTTTGAAGGTGCCTTGGCAAGGCTGGAACAGATAACTGAAGAACTGGAAACAGGTGCCTTGCCTTTGGAAAAGAGTCTGGTCAAATTCAGTGAAGGGATCGAGCTGGCCAATTACTGCAACAGCATGTTGGAAGAAGCACGCGGCCGGGTTGAACTGCTCCTCGATAAAAACGGTTCACTCAGCCTCAGCCCCTTTGCCGGAGAGGATGATGGAGATCAAGACCTATCTGCTTGAACGGCAGAATCTGGTTGAGCAGGAACTGGCAGTCCTGATGCTCTCTGCCAGCGGCCCTTTTGTCCAACACATTGAAGCCATGCGGTACAGCCTCTTCTCAGGGGGGAAGCGTCTGCGCCCTATCCTGTGCCTGGCTGCAGCCGAGGCTGTCGCTACAGACAGTAAGACCCGTTGCAAGGCCCTGCCTGTGGCCTGCGCCCTGGAATGTATTCATACCTATTCGCTGATCCATGACGATTTGCCGGCCATGGATAATGATGCCCTGCGTCGGGGCAAACCAACCAATCATACGGTATATGGCGAGGCTGCGGCCATCCTGGCTGGGGATGGTCTCTTGACCTATGCCTTTGACCTTTTGAGTGGCTCATCTACAGCCAACCTGCCTGACAGGGCCCGCATGCGCATTATCCAGGTGATTGCACGGGCAGCAGGCCCGCAGGGCATGGTGGGCGGGCAATCACTGGACATGATTTATGAAGGGAAACAAGCTGGCTATGAGGTGCTGCGTACCATCCATCAAAGCAAGACCGGGGCACTGATCACCGCTGCCATTGAGGCCGGGGCCATTGCCGCTGGCGCCAATGACGAGCAGGTGAGCAGCCTATGCAGTTATGGTCAGCAAGTAGGTCTGGCCTTCCAGATTGTTGATGATTTACTTGATCTGGAATCCAGCACTGAGGAGTTGGGTAAGGCAGTGGGCAAGGATGTCGAGGTGCATAAACTCACCTATCCAGTACTTTTTGGCGTAGAAGGTTCCCGCAAAATGGCACGTGAGGCAGTGGATGCTGCTCAGCAGGTTTTGAATGGTTTCGATACCAAGGCAGATCCTCTGCGCGCCCTTGCCCGTTATATTGTGGAGCGGAGAAAGTAATCATGCTGCTTGTTGACAAGGAACCGCTGGTGCGGAAAAAATTGCTGCAGAGCATCCGTTCTCCCCATGATCTGCGTACTATGGAGCTTGCCGATCTTGAAGATTTGGCTGATGAACTGCGGCAGACCATTATTGCCACGGTTGCCGACACTGGCGGCCATCTGGCCCCAAGCCTGGGTGTGGTCGAGCTGACCCTTGCTCTGCACTATGTCTTTGACACTCCAAACGACAAGCTTATTTGGGATGTGGGGCACCAGGCCTATGCCCATAAGTTGCTCACAGGGCGCCAGGATCGTTTTCATACCCTCAGGCAGCACGGCGGTTTAAGCGGCTTCCCCAAGCGTTCAGAAAGCGTATTTGACACCATTGAAACCGGACACAGTTCCACCTCGATTTCCTTTGGCGTGGGCGTGGCTGCAGCCAGGCACATCCAGAACCGGCCGGGCAAGGTGGTGGCGGTGATTGGAGACGGCTCCATGACCGCGGGCATGGCCTTTGAAGGGCTGAACCATGCCGGCGATCTGGATGAGGATCTTGTGGTTGTGCTCAATGACAATGAAATGTCCATTTCCGAAAATGTAGGTGCATTGTCCAGCTTCATGAGTAGAAAGCTGACCGGAAGAGCCATCCGTCGCCTGCGCGACCATATTGAGGAGCGATTGCTGGCACTGTCAACGGTTGGGGAAAACGTTCTCAATCTGTTGCGCAAAAGCGAAGAGAGCATGAAGGCCTTTTTTACGCCGGGCATGCTTTTCGAGGCCTTCAAGTTCAAGTATGTGGGGCCAATTCCTGGCCATCAGCTGGAAGATCTCATCGCTACCCTGGAAAATGTACGGGATCATAACCACGGGCCAGTACTGGTGCACGTGATTACCACTAAAGGCAAGGGGTACCTGCATGCGGAACAGAACCCTGGCATGTACCACGGTATTGGCCCCTTTGATATTGCCAGCGGCAAACCCAAACCGGCACAGCCAGCCCCGCCTTCCTACACCAAGATTTTTGGCAAAACCCTTTGCCGCATCGCCCGCGAAGATGCGCGCGTTGTCGGTATTACCGCGGCCATGCCAGATGGCACTGGCTTGGCTCCCTTCTGCACGGCCTTTCCCGATCGTTTTTTTGACGTGGGTATTGCCGAGCAGCATGGCCTCACCTTTGCCGCTGGCCTTGCCCTGGAGGGTATGCGGCCCTGTTTTGCAGTATACTCTTCTTTCATGCAACGAGCGCTGGATCAGCTCATCCACGATGTCTGCCTGCCCAACCTGCCGGTGACCATTGCCCTGGATCGGAGCGGGGTGGTCGGTGCAGACGGCCCCACCCACCACGGTGTCTTCGACCTTGCCTATCTGCGCTTCATCCCCAATATCACCGTAATGATGCCCAAGGATGAAAATGAATTGCAGCACATGCTCTACACGGCCCTGAATATGGAGGGTCCGGCAGTGTTGCGCTATCCGCGTGGCAAAGGCGAAGGAACTGGATTGGACAGCAGCTTGCAGGCGCTGGAGAGGGGTAAGGGAGAACTGTTGCGCGAAGGAAGCGATCTACTGCTTTTACCTGCTGGTAACCGGGTGTATCCGGCTCTGCATGCAGCAGAACTCCTGGCCGAGCAGGGCATCAGTGCTGCGGTGGTGAATCCGCGTTTTCTCAAGCCCCTGGATACCACTTTGATCTGTTCCTGGGCCAGTCGCACCGGTGCTGTGCTTACGGTTGAAGATGGCGCCGTTCTGGGCGGCTTTGGCAGCGCTGTGGCTCAGCTTCTGCAAGAACAGGAAGTGTACGTACCTGTGAAAATGCTCGGTTTTGGTGACACATTTGTCGATCAGGGGCCCCAAGCTCTGCTGTGGCATCAGGCAGGCTTGGATGCTGCTGGCATTGCCAGTACTGCTGTGGCTTTCCTTGAAAAATGCAGGCTGCGGTAGCGTAAGCTGTCTGTGTTTTCTTGATTTGTTAAAAAATTTTGACTGTTTGTTGAAAAATTGTATTTTTCTCTGGACAGCAATAGCAGGAGCAGGGCATAGTTTATTCGTACTCACCAAGAGTTACTTATTACTCCTGCGAATCTACTTGAAACTATCCTATGCTGTCTGTATCCCTGCCTCCAAATTGTCCTGCCAAGCCCCTTCGAATACGAAGGGCCCTCTTTCAACTTGTGGCATTCATTGCCCTTGCCATGGTGTTTCTCGGCGGTTGTGCCAAACGTGATCAGGGTGCTGTTAGCCAAAGTGGTCATTTGAATCAAGGATCCCTGACTTCGCTCTATCCCCGTCTGCCCGATGGCCGCACCAGGGGCACCACCAGCCAGCAGACAGGATTGGGGATGACCACACCCCAAAGCGAGTTGTCCCAATCAGTATGCCAAAGTCAAGCGCCACGCTTGCAAAGGGAATTTCAGCGTTCAGCGTTGGCTTTTGGTGCACCAATTTTTATTCGTATTTTCAAGGAGAGCCACGAACTGGAGCTGTGGGTGCAGCGCGGTGAGCGTTACTATCTGTTCAAAAAATATCCCATTGCCTATTTTTCCGGTGGGTTGGGTCCCAAACTGCACGAAGGAGATTTGCAGGCGCCAGAAGGTTTTTATGAAGTTTTCCCATCCCACATGAACCCGTGGAGCAACTTTCACCTTGCCTTCAACATTGGCTACCCCAACCTGTACGATCAGGCACAGCAGGCATCCGGGGGGCTGATCATGGTGCATGGCAAGCGTCTTTCTGTTGGTTGTTTTGCCATGACTGATCCGGTCATTGAAGAAATTTACGCCATCGCGGACCGAGCCCTGAATGCTGGTCAACCTTCTTTTCATGTACATATCTTTCCGTTTCGCATGACGCCTGCCAATCTGATGCGGCATGAACAATCGCCACATAGCGGGTTTTGGCGCAATCTGTTGCACGGCTATACGCTGTTTGAGCTGACACGTATACCACCACAGGTGCATGTGCAAAACAACCGGTATGCCTTTTCCACCGGACGACCCAGACAGGCACCACTGCCAGGCAATGCGCCAAGAACGAATGTGGTTAGTATCCAGCGCGAATTGCAGGTACTTCCCTGAACAGGATACGCACTGTGGGCGTTTTTCCAGGTGAAATTTCCAGTGATGTGCCTTTCAAGAAACGCTTGACAAATTTTATCGGGAAAGGCATTATGACAGCTTAGTGCCGAAGTGGCGGAATTGGTAGACGCGCTAGGTTCAGGGTCTAGTTGGGGTTCCCCAGTGGAAGTTCGAGTCTTCTCTTCGGCACCACATTGATGTCTAAAGAAGTACCAGGAAGTACATTAGCCCCGTGAAACCATTAGGTTTTTCGGGGTTTTTCTTTGTTCTTTGTCTCATAAGTTCCAGCAAAATCCGTTGACATCCACAACACAAACCGGGTACAAAACCGGGTACATTCAAGCTGCACTCAAATACCCGGTTGTGAAATACCCGGTTATGGAGGTTCATGCCCATGTTGACGGCAATCCAGGCACGAAACGCCAAGCCCAGGGAAAAGGCCTACAAGCTCAATGATGGCAAGGGTTTATTCCTGCACATAGCCACCAGCGGCAAAAAGACCTGGCGCTACCGCTACGAGTTGCCACCGGGTAGAGAGTCAACCTTTGTCATTGGTGAATACCCGGTTATATCCCTTGAAGAAGCCAGGGTAGAACGGGCGGCTTTAAGAGAGTTGGTTAAGGCTGGTATCCGTCCGGCAGATGCACGGCGCCAGGAGAAGCTGGAAGCCCTGGCGGAAGAGGAGGCGGCAAGGCTGGTGGCTGAAAACAGCTTTGAGGCCATAGCCTTGGAATGGATAACCCTGCAAGAGCCCAGGTGGAGCGCATCGCACACAAAGTCAACCCGTAACACACTACAGGCCAATGTCTTCCCCTACCTTGGGGACACCCCTGTGGACAAGATAACCCCGCCGGATGTGCTGGAGATAGTCCGTCGAATAGAAGATAGGGGTTGTGGGGAAATGGCAGCCAAAACCTTGCAGCGTATCAGGTGCGTGTGCCGCTATGCTGTCCAGACAGGTCGTGCCATACACAACCCGGCTGGCGATATGCAAGGGGTGCTAAGGGCAAAGAAAACCACCAGCCATGCCGCCCTGAAAAAAGAGGAGCTACCAGCCTTCTTTCAGGCCCTGCACGACGGGGACATTCACCGGGTAACCAAAGATGCAATACTGTTCACCATCCTGACCGCTGCCAGGTCTGGGGAAACGAGGCTGGCCACCTGGGATGAAATAGACGAAGCCAACCAGCTTTGGACAATACCTGCCAAACGTATGAAGATGGGCAGCGCACACAAGGTACCCTTGTCGCGTCAGGCTATGGCCATTCTTGCCGCCATGCGCCCCTATGCCGTCAGCAACACCGGGTACGTCTTCCCTGGCATACACAATCCACACAGCCCGCTTTCAGGCAATACCATGCTCTATGGACTGTATCGCATAGGCTACCATTCCAAGGCTACTATGCACGGCTTTAGGGCTACTTTCTCCACCATCCTGAACGAAGACACTGCCTTTGACAAAGACGCCATAGAGCGGGCCCTTGCTCACAAGGAGGTCAACCGGGTACGAGCAGCGTATCACAGAAGCGAATACCTTGAGGAGCGCCGGGAAATGATGCAGTGGTGGGCCGACTACCTGGACAAGCTCAGGGAAGGATGACCACAGGGGGGGGCACATCCGCTCTATAGTGGACGGCACACGCACGGGTATATATGTTCTCGCGCGCGGAATTTCCCAAAACAAGTTCACAACGTTCACAATGTTCACACCCTCACCAGGGCAAAACACATCCCGGCCCTGCTGGCACACGCATGGGGTATATATATTCTTCCCCCATGTGTGCGTGAAAGTTATCCTGCACACTATGCACTTCCTGCACTTTCAAGTACTTACGATACACTAACTATGCACTCAATCCTGCATTAAGAAATAATCCTGCACTATTAGCCCCTTATCTTGCCAAACCACCCGGGAAGGGGATCGTGTTTTGCTACCCCCTTGCCTTGGCGGTGCACCCACCCCCCTGTGGTAGAATGCACGGATGCTTTTGGCTTGATTTGTTGTAGCCCAGAAGCTACAGTATTGGCATGAGGTATGAAATCAAACGCACCAGGATTTTTGACAAGTGGCTGAGTAGTCTGCGTGACAGACAAGCGGTGATTGCTATCAACAAACGATTTGCTCGGCTCGCTCTTGGTAACTTCGGCGACGCCAAGGCCATCGGCAGAGGTGTTTTTGAGCTGCGTTTCTTTATCGGCCCCGGCTACCGGGTGTACTACACCATCCGGCATGGACAAGTTATTCTGCTGCTCGCTGGTGGCGACAAGTCTAGCCAGCAGAAAGACATACAGCAGGCGCTGGCGATTGTCCGCGCCTTGGAGGAGTGAAAGTGGACAGGGAAAAAATTCTGCAAGAGGCAGGGCTGGCCGAAGAAGACGTTGCCATCAGCCCCTACAACCCTTTTGACTACCTTGAAACCCAGGAAGAGATTGACGAGTATCTGCAAGACGCCTTTATGGACGACAACCCGGAAGTATTCATTGTTGCCCTGGGCTACCTCGCCAGGAAGCGCGGCATGAGCAAGGTGGCACGGCTTGTTGGTGTCAACCGGGAAAGCCTCTACCGTTCTCTGAGCGAAGGAGGCAATCCTGGCTATGCCACAGTGGTGAAGGTTACCCGTGCACTTGGCTGCAGGCTTACTGTAGAGCGGCAGACAGAGGCGTAGGCGGGCGGACAAACCACCTTTTATTCCACCGTTCCTACGCCCCTGGCACCAATCCCCCCCTGTGGTTATGTGGCCAGGTCTTCCGGCGCGGGCATTCGCAAAGTGATCCTGAGTCACTTTGACCCGGTGCGGCCCTGACTATTCCCGATAGTGAAAATATAAATATGCCCGTCCAGGGCACTGCCTTAACTGCCAAAAGGGTACTCGCAAAATGAGTACCTTGGCGGAGCTCAACAAGTTTCCATGTTTTCCGGCCCATCTATGCCCCTTGTCTGAATGGGATAGCCTTTAGCAACCCCATCCCGCCAGCATGGGAATTAGCGCATCCAGATTCTTTTTTTAGGGTTGCCACCGGCAACTACTCCGGCAACTTTCGGCTATACTTCCCGCATCCAAAACGGCCTTGCCACCCTCTCCCAAACATTCGGGAGACCCCAAGCCAGCAGGGCTTCAGCCTTTCTTTAGTTCATGTGCTAAGCCGACAGCACTACATGTAGTGTTCGACATTATTTGCACCACAATATGTAGTAGCTTGGCGATTAGGTTTTGTCGGTGATCGAGAAAAGGCGGAGCTACGAGTTTTCTGACACGATAGAAAGGGCTGCCTGCTGCTTGGCATTGTCTGCCTGCTTGTTAACAAATGCTAAGGTTCGCGGTGCTGTTCTACGCCACCACCTGACAACAAGGTTTCTTGGTGTCACCCCCTGTGGTCATCCTTCTGGGGGAGCTAATCGGCTCAACATTAAGCCGATCGAATACCGGCTGCCCTGACCAACCGTAATGCCTCTAAAAAGAGGGATTTAACCATGGATTTAATTTCCTCAATTTGAGGAAAAGCGGTGATTCAGATAGATACGATGCGGTACTGCCTGAACACAGGGGTGAACCGGCAGAGGGAGGAAAGGGCATATCCAAAACATATACCCTTGGCGGAAGGGTGCTCACGAACTGAGTACCCCTGATGGGGAGATTCCCACCATTTGTGGGAACTACGGCCCCTCCAGGCTTTATGGCTGCGGCCAGCAAAGCTGACGCCAGGTAGTCAGCCCTGTACAGGTTGTATTGTTTCTGGAGCGAACCGTAATGCTGTGATTATTACAGGTTTGAGATAGTGTTGTATACCGATTACAGGCCGTTTTTTGTAGGCGAGACGGACAGAGCAGCCTTATCTTCTTGATGTATCGTCACTAAATAATTTTTCCCAAGACTATTATTGTTGTCTTGACTTTTTTTGGCTAGTGCTTTAATAGATATTCTATCGTTAGTATTGATCCTAGAGAAAGGATTATACAAAGACGATCCGGGTGTGCCCGGAATATAGTGAGAACTGCCTGACCGGAATGGTAGGAGGTTCTGCTCAATAATTTACTGTACACTGTAGCTTAAGTCCCGGCGCGGCCGGAATAACGAATAGCCCAGTGTGAGATGGATTAGTCCGTCTTGCACTGGGCTTTTTTTATGCCCTCTGTTCAGGAGAAAAAAATGGAACAAATTCGATTGCTTACGCCAGAAGAGACAGCCAATATGCTTGGCATTCAGGCCCAAACTCTAGCCGCCTGGCGGTGTAAACGACGCTACCCATTGAGGTACGTGAAACTTGGTCGTGCGATCCGGTATCGCCGGGAAGATGTAGAAGCATTTATTGCCGCCTCTGTAAGAGGTGATGGCAATGGCGCCCAAAAGTAGAGTTCCCTGGAGGATAAGTATGAAGTTGGTAAACGCTACAGAAGTACACCATCCCACGCCATCCACCCGCCTATTGCGCCGGGCCGAGGTATTGAACATTACCGGCATTGGCGCAGCTTCCAGCCTGTACGCTTTGATGGAGCGCAATGAATTTCCTTTGCCGGTGAAGCTTGTGCCGGGCGGCAGGTC